>Ga0116231_10003868_pt1 | contig 30704 bp, 32 predicted proteins | sample S1TSphgellanicum_2_FD_89695 | JGI IMG/M metagenome (GOLD analysis project Ga0116231, IMG submission 89695) | Host-associated microbial communities from peat moss isolated from Minnesota, USA - S1T2_Fd - Sphagnum magellanicum MG | ecosystem: Host-associated > Plants > Peat moss > Unclassified... | reverse complement strand
GGATGAAATTCGGCGGCCGGCGGTTGAGGGCTTGAGCACGGCCCGCCGCCAGAGCCAAGGCCGCAACACCCGACCAGAGCTCCCTGCGGTTCATCGATGTGGTCCACTCATGGCTGCAAGCTCCAGATCAGGTCGCGATGATCTCAACCTAGAAATCGATCCTGTCGAGCAGGCCGATGAAAGTCGCAGGCTCGTGGGTCGCTCCGCCCTTGACCGCGTCACGGCCGATCTGATCTTCAACGGTTGTCTCGCGGATGTCTTTGGTGGCGATAGCGGGGCTCCCACATGCGACCAGCCGCCTTCCAAAGGCGCCGTTCTCGAACGGAGTTACCCGATGCGGCGATCAGTGTGTCAAGAGCCGGCGGCCAGGTCTGAACCGTGATGGCTGGGGCGGGATCGTTTATCGTGTCGCAGCGTGTTCTGGCCTCAGACTTCGCGGCGCCGAACGGGCGAATGATCTGGTCGCCGTGCTTCAGTGGCTTTAAGCTCAGACGTGGGCGGACCCGCGCCGGGTCGCGGCGATCGGTTGAAGCCATGGCGGCTGGTCTATCATGGAGGCCTTGGCGACGCAGCCGAAGGACGCTCCGCCGAGTGATGCCCGTGGTGCTCTGGCGCTTTCCCAAAGCCGGGATTTGTCTCGCGGTTGCCGTGATGGCGACGACAATCTCGGTCAACTTGCGCTATTTCCCAAAATTTGAGGATGGACCGAACCCCGTCCTCCTTACGCTGCTGGGCTTCGGCGCGTTTGTGTTTGTGTTTGCGCTAGCCCCGGCGCTTTGGCGCGACGGAAGCCGATAGAGCGTCGCTCCTACATAGGGCGATCTGCGGCGTTTTTGGACAAGCACTTGAAATCAGAGCATATAATTCAAATCGGGTTCAAGCTAAGCATTGAAATTGTTGGTGGCTGGGGGCGGGATCGAACCGCCGACCTGAGGGTTATGAATCCTCCGCTCTAACCATCTGAGCTACCCAGCCGGGGCGCGTCCCCAGAGCAAAGATGCAGGCGGGGCGTGAGCGAGCGGCGGGGTATAGCGGAAGGCTTCGCGTCCCTCAAGCGCGTTGCAAGGCGCGCGTTGCAAGGCGGGCGTTTTAACGTGCGGCGCTCCAGGCGCGGATTGCAAGGCGCGGACCTGTCTCTTGCTCACCCCAGTTCGCGCGAGCGTCTCACGGCCGCTTGGACCGCCTTGTTCAGCAGAGGCTCCAGCCCGTCCGCCCCCATCAAAACCTGCAACGCTGCTGCGGTCGTGCCGCCCGGCGACGTCACCTGACGTCGAAGCTCCGCCGGTTCCTCGCCTGATGCGGCCATCAGTGCGCTCGCGCCCTCGACGGTGGCGCGCGCAAGGGTCGCCGCCGCCTCCGGGCTCAAGCCTGCAGAGACACCCGCGCGCTCAAGCGCTTCGACGAAGGCGTAAAGGTAAGCCGGTCCTGATCCTGATACGGCTGTAGCTGCGTCCATCGATCCTTCGTCTTCGAGGTCGACGACGCGGGCGACCGGACAGAATAGACCCCGCGCCCGCGCCAAGGCTTCGGCGTCGGTCGCGAAGATCGAAGCCACGCCCTTTGCAATGGCCACCGCGGTGGTGGGCATGACGCGCGCGACGCGCCGGCCGTCGAAGGCCGAGGCGAGATCGCCCGTTCGAACGCCGGCGGCGATTGAGACGATCACAGCGTCGCCCGCGAGCCGGTCAGCCAGGGACGCCGCCGCCTCGCGCCAGAGCTGTGGTTTGACGGCGAGCAGAACGGTGCGCGCTGCGCCAACATCAGGCGTAAGGCTTGAGCCCCGCGCCGCCGCCCGCATAGCCGCCTCGCCTGGGCTTGGGTCAAGAATGCCGACCTGCTCCACCGGAAAGGCGGAGCCGATCGCCCAGCCGTCGAGGAGGGCGCCGCCCATTCGGCCGGCGCCGATCAAAAGAATGGGAGTGATCAGAGGGTTCGCTTCCATCGCTTCGTCAGCGTCACGCGCACGTGGCCTCGTCGCCCCCTCTGGAGGGTCCGCAGGCCCACCGTGCAGACCCTTTCGTCATGCGGGCGAGGCGACACGAGGGGTTTGCGGAGCGCCGAGCTCTAGGCCTGACCAACGGTCTCGAACATGCATGCAGCCATTGCGTCCGAAGGGGACTTGCCCTTCAGCATGAAATCGAAGGCCGGATAAAAGCGGTCCGCCGCCTCCACGGCCGCATCGATCATCGACGCCGCCTGAGCCAAAGTCGGGCGATCTCCGGTCGGCAGGGCCATGGCGTGGCGAAAAACGATCTCGCCGTCTTCAGCCCATACTTCGAAATGCCCGAGCCAAACCCTTTGGTTGATCAAGGACACCAACTCATGGGAGGCCGCACGGTTCTTCTTGCTCGCACGCACATCGAGGGACAGGCAAAGTTGCAGGCAGTCCGCTTCGGGCCGCCAGGCGAACCAAAGTTCGTAATCCTTCCAGTCCCCCGTCAGTGCGAAGGCCAGATCGCCATCGTCGGTCCGGTCGAACTCAAGGTTCTCAGCGGTCAGCACATGCTCGACAACGTCGAGCGGATCGATACCGAGGTCCACGTCGTCCGGCTGGGTCGTGTCCATACGCGACTTTCCCTCGGGCGATCGATCTGGCGTGGGAGACGCCGGATCGACTCAGGCCCGGATGTGGTGAGCCTAACGGCTAATCGTGGGTCTGCTCAACCGCCGACGTCCGCGGGGCGAGCTTCTGGCGCGGCGCCCTTCAATTGGGCGAGTTCCGTGCGCAGGGCTGCGACCTCAGCGGTCAGGGTCGCCTTCATCGCCTCGAACTCGTCGCGGCGCACCAGATCAAGCTCCGTCGCGAGCCGGTCCGCCTGGGCGCGCATGGCGGTCTTGGCTTCTTCGCCGGCGCTCTGAGCGAGGCTCATCGCACCCTCTAAGGCCTTGGCGAATTCGTCTAAGAAAGGGTTTTTGGTCTGCATCCGAGGGGGGCTTCCGGCGCAAAGGGTTCCGGCTTGAAAGACGCTATATGGGCCCGAACGCGGGATTTGCGAAGGGGCGGCTTCTCTGCCGCGGGAGATCGGGTACGAAGGGGGATGAATTTCGCGCCTCTGCCCGATGCTGAACCGACCAATTGGGTCGACCGGTTCGCCCCCCGGCCGCTCCGGCCGTGGCTAAAGCTCGGCCGGTTCGACCGCCCGGCCGGCGCCTGGCTGTTGTTGCTGCCGGGCTGGCAAGGGGTCGCTCTCGCCTCGGCCATGGATCTCAGGGCGCCGGACTGGATGTTGCTCCTCAAGATCGCCCTTGGAGCGGCGGTGATGCGTGCGGCAGGATGCGCCTATAACGACATCGTCGACCGCGATATCGACGCCAAGGTGGCGCGAACAGCATCCCGGCCGCTCCCCTCCGGCCAGCTCAGCGTGCGTCAGGCCTGGTCGTTCGTCGTGGCTATGAGCCTCATCGGCTGCGCTATTCTCCTGACCCTTAGTCTCAGCGCCATCTTGCTTGGAATCGGCTCCCTCGCCTTGGTCGCCGCCTACCCCTTCATGAAGCGGATAACCTGGTGGCCCCAGGTCTGGCTCGGATTGACCTTCAACTGGGGGGTCCTTTTGGGAGCCGCCGCCGTCGATGGCGGCGTCGGCCTGCAGCCGATGGTCCTCTATCTTTCGGGACTGTTCTGGACCCTCGGCTATGACACAATCTACGCCCTGCAGGACACCGAGGACGACGCACTCGTTGGGGTAAAATCGAGCGCCCGCGCCCTCGGCGAAAACGTCCGGCCGGGCGTGGCGGCCTTCTACACCGTCTGCGCCCTGCTCGCCCTGCTCGCCGCGTGGTGGGGCGGGTTGGGCTTCCCCTTCTACGTCGTCTGGGTGTTCTTCGCCGCCCATCTTGGCTGGCAGGCGCTTCGGCTTAGACGCTCAGATCACCACCAGGCGCTCTACCTGTTCCGCTCCAATCGCGACGCGGGCCTGCTTCTCGCAATCGCTCTCGCCCTTGGGGCGCTGCATCGGGGTTAGATCAGAACGGTCCGTGGCGGGCGACCTCGTCGACGACGCCTTCAAGCCGCGCGATCCGGTGGGCGTAGGCGGCGGAGAGACACTGCGTATTGGCTCCGCAGGCCCTACGGCCACGCAACCAATCGGTTTGTTCGTCTTCGAGTTGGCCCCGCCGCCCCATGGCCAGAACACGGCGGGAGATGTCCAGCAAAAGCGCCATGCGGACGTCTTGGTCGTTGAGGGCCCGTTCCGAGCAGATGGTCTTCTCATCGAGGGTCTTGGCCCTGGCGCAGTTGAAGCTTGCGGCGCCGGCCACGGTCAGAGGGGCCAAGAACCCCATTATCAGGACACCCAGAGCCAGGATCGCTGATCGCATGGTGCGTCTCTTCTCTTGCCTTGGCGTTGGCGAAGGGGTTTGGCGACGGGGCTTGATACCCCAGCCCGGAGGCCGCATGCTAGCGGCTCAAGCTGAAGAGAAACGATCCCGGTGCCCGCCGCCGCCCGCGTCGACCCAAAGCAGTTCTTCTCCGAGCAGGAATGGGCCTCGCTTTCGCAACGCTCCTCCTGGCGGGGGCTGCTGCTGATCGTCCACGCCTGGGCCGTGATCCTGGCGGCCGGAGCTCTGGTTGTGCTCTGGCCAAACCCTTTCACTCTCGTCTTTGCGGTGATGATCATCGGCGCGCGCCAGCTCGGGCTGGCCATTCTGATGCATGACGCCGCCCACGCGGCCCTACACCCGAACCTCGTGATCAACGACCGGGCGGCTTATTGGCTCTGCGGCGCGCCGGTGGGCGCGGACCTTGCCCGCTACCGCCCCTATCACCTCACCCACCACAAGTACGCCCAGCAACCCGAAGATCCTGACCTCTCCCTCTCGGCGCCCTTTCCGATTACGCGAACGTCTCTGCGGCGCAAGGCCGTGCGCGACCTCACCGGGCAGACCTTCTTCAAGCAAAGGATCAGCCCAACCATCGCCGCCGTCCGAAGCCGAAAGGCGCGCAGTCTAACGCGCACTCAGGTCGCCCGCGGACTCTGGGCCTTCTGGGGTCCGTTCGTGATCGTAAACGGCCTGGCCTGGACCGTCCTTGCGCTTTTCGGTCTTTGGTGGGCCTGGCCAGTGCTCTGGCTGTTGCCGATGGCCACCTGGTACCCCCTGGTGACCCGCATCCGCAACATCGCCGAACACGCGGTGACGCCCGACAATAGCGACCCTCTGCGCCACGCTCGAACGACGCGCGCCAACCTTGTCGAACGGGCCCTGATCGCGCCCTACTATGTGAACTACCACTGTGAGCATCACATGTTCATGCACCTGCCCTGCTGGCGATTGCCCCGAGCTCACCTCATCCTGACGCAAAAGGGATACGTGGCGCGCATGGAGGTGCAGGCCGGCTATATGAGCGTGCTCCGCCAAGCGACCGCCGCGACCAAGGACCATACCCGCGGCGGGGGTGCGAAACCGCAGACGGACCCCGTAGGCGCGTTTGGTTGAGGAGCCTCGGCGCGCGGCGTCTGAGAGGCGCAAGGATCCGCGACGGGACTTCATCCTCGAAAACACCCGGGTTCAGCGGCCCCCGCACACGCCCGAGATCGCACTGCATCTTGCGGACGAAATCACACCGATCTGGCGGATGACCGAAGAGGCGCTCGGCGCCCTCGGTGTGCCGCCCCCCTTCTGGGCCTTCGCCTGGGCCGGCGGGCAGGCGCTGGCGCGCTACGTGCTCGATAACCCGGACGTTGTGCGGGCCAAGCGCACCATCGACTTTGCCGCCGGATCGGGGCTCGTCGGTATTGCGGCGATCAAGGCGGGGGCTTCGCATGTCCTTTGCGCCGATGTCGACGACTTCTGTGCGGCGGCGATCTCCCTTAACGCTGAGCTGAACAGCGCAGAGCTCGATTTCACCGCAGAGAACCTCCTGGATGCGGACCCGCCAACGGTCGATGTGATCCTCGCCGCGGACATCTCTTATGAAAAGCCCCTGGCCTTGCGGGTCCGGCGCTGGTTGGCGCAGGCCCATGCCCAAGGCGCGATGGTCCTTATGGGCGATCCACGGCGCACCTACTTTGCCTGCGAAGGGCTCGTGCAGCTGGCCGAGTATCAGGTCGAAACCACACGCGAGCTTGAGGATTTCGCGATCAAGCGGACCGGTGTCTGGACCTTCGGTTAGAGTTTCAGCGCGCGCCGTTTTTTGTTTGCGTTCGAGCTGAATGAACGCCGAGATTTCACAAGCGACTCAGATCCCTGCCGGCGGCGCCCCTCTCTCGGGAGGCTCGATTGCAAAAACCCAGGACATCTGCGATAAGAACATAACGGGAACTTTTGGGGCGGCGTCATGCGCGAAGACGGTAAAATCGACTATGTGGAAATGCCTGGAACCGATCTTGTGGTGCTGAAGGCCTTCTATCGCTCGGCCTTTGGGTGGTCCTTCACGGACTATGGCCCGAGTTACGCAGCCTTTCAGGAGGGGCTCGACGGCGGGTTCGACGCCGACGCTGCGTCAGGCCTCAAGGCGCCGCTGGTCGTGCTCTACGCCCATGATCTCGAGCCAGTGCTGGCCAGAATCCAAGACGCCGGGGGGCGCGTGGTGCGGCCGATCTTCGACTTTCCTGGAGGTCGGCGCTTTCACTTCACCGACCCGAGCGGCAACGAGCTCGCGGTTTGGTCGGAGGCCTAGAACCGCGGCCTGAACCCCCGGGGCCGCCAACCGAAGTCGCGCTGGACCGGGGTGGGGTCGAACACCAGATCCTCCCCCACCCGCTCAAGCATCTGGACGGTAGAGCCGGGAAGCCACGGACGGACCAACCCATAGCCAAATCGAACCATGGGCAGGGGCAGGGACACAATTCTCGGTCGGCGGCCAAGACCCTCGAAGATGCGTTCGACCATGACCCGATAGGTTAGGGTCTCTGCGCCCGGGACATCGTAGGCCCGGTCCGCTGCAGGACGCTTCATCGCCTCCAGGGCCAGGACGGCGAGATCGTCTGCGTGCACCGGCTGGCGCAATCCCGAGCCGCCGCCAGGCAGCGGTAGAACTCCAAAGCGGCGGATGAGACCCGCGAGACGCGAGACGTTCCCATCCTGACCTTCGGCATAGATCAGGGTCGGCCTGAGCAGGGTGAAGCCGACATTATGGATGCGACAGAAGCGCTCCACCCTGGCCTCGCCTTCCGCCAGCGCGGCGGCGGTGTCGCGCTCCTCTTGGGAGCCAGACTCAAGCTTGGTGGACTGGCTCGTTGAAGAAAACGCCACAAGCCGCCTCATACCGAGACGGTGAAGGCCCTCGAGCGCAGCCTCGGTCAAAAGCCAGATCGGCGAAAGGCTGAACACCGCGCCGATCGCGCCAACACCCTCAAAGGTCGGCGGCTGGTTTAGGTCCCCGACGCGCCAACCCACGCCCTTGATCGCCTCGCGCTCGATCCGACTGAGGGCAAGCGCGCTCGATCCGGCAGCGACGAGCCGCGGCAGGAGGTAGCGACCGACCAGGCTGGTCGCTCCTAAAACCAGAACCCTGTCCTCTGGCGCCATCGACCTCAGCTACCGACTAGGACCGCCTGGGTCCAGCGGCCTTGCATGCACCGGTCAGCCAAGGGCAAATGGCGCAACACCCTTGGGAGGGCCTATGGACACGGTGGTAACCCCCGCTAGCCACGCGGCGGCGCTTTGGGCGGGACTGCTCGTACTTCTGCTTCTGGTCCTATCGATCCTGGTTGTGCGCCAGCGCCAGCGTCACGGGGTCACGATCGGCGATGGAGGCGTTGAGGGCGTCGTGCGCGCGACGCGCAGTTTCGGCAATGCGGCGGAATATATCCCCGCCGGCCTCGCGAGCTTGGCTATCCTCGCCCTGGTCGGGGCCCGCCCCCTGGTGATTCACGGCGTCGGCTTTTTGCTTATGCTCGGCCGCGCGGCCCATGCCTGGGGCCTGTCGACCTCCACGGGCCTGTCGCTCGGCCGATCGGCTGGCACCCTTCTGACCTGGCTCGCCTTCTTGATCGCCGGCGCGCTCCTGCTGTTCTACGCCCTGCCGTGAACAGGGCGAAGAACCTCATCCTCCGGAGAGAATAACGCCGCTGGCGGCGTCCACGCGGAAATCGACCCGGCGTCCGTCGGCGGCGGCCCACCGCACCCGATAGACCGAGCGGCCGTTCGGATCGGTCTCCAATCCAGCGTCGAGCAGGCGCCCCGGCATGCGCCGGCGGATTTCATTGACGACGTGTTCGAGTGAAACGTGACTGCCGTTCTTGACCTTGGCGCGCGCCTCGCCCTGTTGCTGGCGCCAGTCCGCTCCGAGCGAGTCAGGTTGGCGCGCAAGAGAAGGGCCGCCCACAGCCACAGCTGCGGCCAGGACCAGGATCTTTGCAATGGCGAGCCGGCGGAGCATCACCTGACCTTAGAGCTTAGGGGCTGAATAGCCGCTGAATGCGTCCTCAGTCTTTCCGCTTGGCTACATAAGGGTGTTCGCTCCTCCAGCGCTCGGCGAGCTTGACCAGGTGGGCGTCCTGAGGCTCCGGCAAAGTGACCACAAGGTGAGCAAAAAGATCGCCGCGCCGGCCTGACTCAGGGTCCACGCCGCCGCGTCCCTTGAGCCTCAGCCGAGCTCCAGAGTTCGAGCCCTTGGGCACCGTCAACGCGACGACGCCCTCCGGAGTGGGCGCGTCCACCTTGGCGCCTAGGACCGCGTCGGGCACAGAAATTGGCAGGTCCATGTGGAGGTCCGCGCCTTCGGATCGATAGACGGGATGGCGTTTGATCGCCAACTCAATCAGGACATCGCCCGTCGGGCCGCCGTTGCGTCCCGGATGTCCCTGGCCGCGCAGGCGTAGGGTCTGCCCGTCAGCCGCGCCCTTAGGTATGGACACCTCCAGCGTCTTGCCGTCGCCGAAGGTGATGCGCCGAACCGCACCTTTGATGGCGTCTTCAAGGTCTATCTCCAAGCGGGCGCGGATATCAGAGCCCTTGGACTGGAAGCCGCGGCCGGCGCCGAAGGGGCCAGCGCCAGAGCCTGCGCCCCGTCCGAACATCTCACCGAGAATATCGTCGAAATTGACGCCCTCCATACCCTCGGGGCCCTCAGCTCTGGCCCCTGGCCCGTCCCGCCGGAAGCCGCCAGAGAAGGGATTGGCGCCCGCGTAGCCGCGCGGCACTTCCCGCCCATCGGCGTCGATTTCTCCGCGGTCGAATCGCTTTTTCTTGTCCTCGTCGCCCAGGATGTCGAAAGCGGCCGAGACGCGCTTGAACCGCTCCTCAGATTTTGCATCGCCAGGATTGCGGTCGGGATGGTGCTCCTTGGCGAGCTTGCGGAACGACTTGCGGATTTCATCCGCACTCGCGCCGCGTGCGACGCCCAGTTCCTGATACGGGTCTTGCGCCAAAGCGGTCCTCTCCTCGCCTCCGCTTACGATGAGGCGGCGTCGCATCAATTAGGTGATTACGTCCCGGGCGCAACCCGGAATGTGATATTTATGACACAGGAATCGTGGGGTCCGTCGTCATTCCTTCGATCCCGGCTGAGCTTGGTTTGTTCAGGGAGGGCGCGGCGGATCTCGGTGCGGCTGTTTTCGGCTCAGGAGCGCCAGGCCGTCCGGCTTTATCCCCTATGGCCGCTCTAGGGTGGGCTCCGCGCGTTGAGCGTCCGATCAAGGGGCTGACGCCAAAATGAGGGCGCCCGTACAGGGTGGGAGCCCTATCCCTACGAAAAGGCCGACCCGGCTTGGCCCGAACGGCGTCAAGCTTGCTCGCTCTCCGTCTAAGGCCAACGCGACGTCCCGCGCTGGCACGATGATGGGTAGGCACGATGCAGTTCGGCTTTGAGGGATCTTGGGACAGACAGGGTAGGCATGGCAGGACGGGCGGCGAAACAGACATCCGCGAACTTCTTCCCCTTGCCGCTCTGGCCGCCGAAGCAGGCCCGTCAGGCATGTTGGGGTCGACAAAGCCCGGACCGCGCCGCGTCGCCCACTTGATCGCCTACGCCGACCTGCTTCGAGAGATCGCGCGACGTAGCGGGCAGGTGGAGATGCTGACCCGAGCCGCTTCCGCCGCAAGCCGGGCCCGCCGAGATGCAGGCAACGACCGAACGCTTCAGGCCGCCGCCCTGCAGGCGCTTGCGGATACCCAGCGCCTGGGGTTTGTGCTATTCTCAGATGTGGACGCCGCTCACGACGCGCGGGCGGGGGCCGAAGCCGTGCTGGCGACCCATCCACCCTCATTCCTCGCTGTGCGCGCCAACGCGCTGCTTGCCCAACTTGATGGGGCCCTTGCCCTTGCAGAGGGCGACCGACAGGCTGTTTTCACAGCCGTCGAGAGGCTCGAAGTCGCCCACAAGGCCGCCTCGACGCTCAAAGCCTCCCCGTCTCTCGCGGCAAGCTTTCTCATCGATCGCGCTGACCTTCTCCTCGGCCTCGGCGTCAGCGAACACGATCGCCCTATGCTCGCCGCCGTCGATACGGCGCTGGCTGAGGTTGTCGCAGACATCGACCCAGAACGCCTCCCGCTCAGCTTTATGAGGGCAGAGACCCTGCGCGGCCAAACCCTGACGGCCCTCGGCGACCTTTCGGGCGATGCGGCTCTGATCACCAGGGGTGTAGCGAGCCTCAAAACAGCCGTCGCCGCAGCTTCGCTCCAGCACTCTCCCCTGGACGCCGCCCGCGCCAACCACGCCCTTGGCCTCTCGCTGCAGGCCTTGGGCGAAGCGTGCGACGATGATCTTCAGTTTGACCTGGCGGTAAAAGCGTTCTCGCCGGCCCTGCAGGCCCTTGATCGGTCGCCCGCCCTTCCCTACCGCGCCATCGTCTCGCACGATGGCGCTGTCTGTTTTGCCCGGCGCGCAGAGCGCCGCAACGACCTGAACGCCCTTGACAAGGCTGAAGCTTCGTTCAGAGACGCCTTGAAGGCTCGCAGCGCCGCGGTTGATCCCCTCGCCTGGGCGGTGACCCAGGTGGCTATGGCCCGCATCTATGAGGCCCAGTCCGCGCTCCGGCCCGATACCGGCGAACGCAGCGACGCTGCTTTTGCCCTCGCCTCGGCCCTGGACGTATTCCGCGAACGCGGTCTTCGCACGCTTTCAGAGGCGACCCTCTCGGCGCTCGATCGTCTGAAGGCACGGGTTTAGCGGCAACGCGCAAAGCCCATGGGGAGCCCGCTTGCCACAGCGGGCGGCGTGAACGGACGCACCGCTCCTGGCTTGTGGAATGAAGGGGGCGAAGCTTGGGCTCGGGCCTCAGTCCTCGCCCCCTCGCGCAATCTCACCAAACTCGCATCGGCTTTGAACAACGCCCCTCAGGCTCGCCAAAATGTCACGACCAATCCACCCCCCAGGATCAACGCTCCGCCCATGTAGATCGGCAGACTCGGCGGGACACGGAAGACGACGAGATTGATCACTTGGGCGACGACGAAGAAGAGCGCCACATAGACGCCGAGAAGTTTACCGAAATCCCATGGCGGGGTGTTCACGATCAGTCCATAGGCCAGAAGAACCCCTGCCCCCGCAGCAAAGAAGGCCGCGCGCAGCGGGATCGACCCGGAATGAAGTCCGGTCCGCACCAGGGCGTCGCCGCCCGCCTCCAGCGCCGCAGCCAAGAGTAGGACCAGCAAGGCCGCAGTTGAGTTCATTAAGGACGCCCCCTGAGAGTGACGTCTGAACCATAGCAAATCAAAATGCGGAGGGGCGGCTCAGCTTTGGTTTCGATGCGGGCGCGAGCGCCGAGCTTCCGCGGCGTTTTGTTGACCTCAGCTCACCTCGAGTTTGGCTCGGTGAGGACGCCATGGCCCCTCAGATTCGATCAAGGCTGAGACCTCGGACAGTGTCCCTGAAGGTCTAGATCCGTCCCTGAAAACCTACACGATAACATCAGGCAAGCCCTGCTGCGCCTCCGGCCTTCCCCGATTCCCCCTCAGGATTTAGCTGGCCATCGGCGCGGGCCTTGGCCGTCCCGACGACGTTCCAGGCGTCGGCCGCGTCAGGATCAGCTCGCCCTCCAGCGCCCTGACGTCTTCGCTCATGCCGCCGCAACATCGCCGGTCGTGCGGCGCAGGCGCCAAAACCGCATGGTCCTAAGGGCGGTGTCCCTGGGCAGCTCGGCGTAGAGCTTACCGTACTCCTGCGCCTTGGCCATGGCCTGGCCAGGCTCAAGAATCAGGACTGCAAAGGTCAGGAACAGGGCCCGATCGAAGTCCGCCGCCCGACATACGACCGCCAGGGCGTCGAGCTCACGGCGTTCGACGATGCGGCGCGCGGTGTGGAAGTCGATGTCCGACAGCTCCGACAGGGCGATCAGGAATTTTGTGCGTTCATTGTGACGAAGGAAGCCCGCGAGGATCTGCGGGTTGATCGCTCCGCGCGATTTCAGAGCGCGGACCTGAGCTTCCGCCTGCTCATAGTCCGCCGGCAAGGCGCCGTCGCGGGTGGCCAGCCGCTTGCGACCCACCGCAAGCGCCGCCTCGAGCGCCGCCGGATCCAGCGCGGCGTTGCGGGCCATGATCTGCTGGCGCAGTCGAGCCTCAACAACAAAGTACATCTCATTGAGCAGATCGACAGGCAGGTCGTGCCGGTCGACCACCGCCTCGTGCAGCGCCGGGTTTTCCGCCGCGCGATCAACAACGGTCTCCGACGCCTCGCGCGACAGCGGAACCGTCGGGTTGACGAGCAGGACGCCAAGCGTGGTGTCGTCAGCGCGCGCGACAATCGCGTCCGAAACATTGACGGTTAGGTCGTTGCGGCCGGAAATGGCGCGCAGGTGCGCCTGGCCCCGCATCTGGGCGATCGCAACAAGATCGGCTTCGTCGAGCGCCTTCGAGCGCGCAAGAAGCGGTCCAGACACACCGACGTCTTCGGCGGCCAGGGTGCGCACCAGTCGCTGAGGCGGACGCGGCGCATCTGCGAGACGGCCGGCAAGTTCAGCGCGAATCTCTTGCTCCATCTCTGCAGCAAGCGCGCCCATAACCGAATCGAAGGCCTGAAGCTCGCTTGGGCTGTGGCCGTCGGCGCCCACGAAAAACAGGTCAGTCACCTCGCGGAGCAATTCGCGCCGCTTGGTGCTGGAGGGCTCATGAGCCAGAGCGATCAGATCGGCCAGCTTGCTGGTGGAGGACTCGCTCATTGTCCGTCCGCCGGCTGGAGCGGGTTCTGAACCTTTCCGCTGGCCGTGACGGCGCGCCGGCTCGGATCGTCGGTCGCGGGTTGGCTGAGATCAGCCGTCGCGCCGAAAAACTGCGGCGGCAGGGGTATCGGGTCTGGTTCGATCCCATAATCGCGGTGCACGGAATAGTGACGCGGGCCGGTCTCGGCCTTTGCGTCGGCGAGGTCCTGGTCGGCTTGAGGCGGACGGGGAGCGGCCCCTTTGACTGAAGCGGACGAACCTGCACCGATGTTCACCGGCTCCGGCTGATCATTGACCAGGGCCCTTAGCGCCGGCTGATCGGCGGACGTCTGGCCAATCGGCGGGACAAAGGTCCAGCCTCGGGGCGGCGCGCCGGACATCGGTTGGACCGGTTGTGTGGACGTCGACGCGAGCTCGCCTTTGGCGTCATAGAGCCCTTTAGCCGGGGCCTCGGCGAAGGCTCCGGGCCGAGCGGCGGCGCCGGGATCATCGACCTTGCCGCTCCACCATAGCCTTGGACCTATCGCGGCGCCGGCGACGCCGCCTTGAGATCGGGCGGCCTGATCGCTACGCTGGGTTTCTCCGCCATATCGGTCATAGACCTGCATTCCGCTGTAGCGAACCGCCAGGCTCGCACCCGGGGCGGACCAGGCCCGCAGGGCGTTCGGCGGCGCAGACTGAGCGCTCTGTTGCTGAGCGTAGGGGGGCGGGCTCAAAACCTCAGCGCCCGCACAATCGACAAACGCAAGCTCGGCGATCCCGGCGCAGGCCAGCACCGAGCCAAACGCTGCCGTCAGGCGTCGAGCCGTCTGGGAACGTGAATCCAAGGCTGGTCTCCTGGAATAATCGCGACAACCATAGCCATGGGCGATTAACCCACGCCTAACAGAGCTTGGCGTTGCGCCCACCGCGCAGACCGCGCTGGATGAGAGCCTGGCTGAGAGGGGCCTTAGCACGGGGTCCACCCCTATGGCTGAGCCGGTGCGCCAGCGGCCCTGAAAAGCGACCGGTGTCCCGTCGCAGGGATTTTGACGGGTGGCTCAAGTCCAAGACTGGGCAGAGCCTGTGGACAGACGAGGGGTGATCTGAAAGGGCGCCCGCCCCCGCCTGGCTGTCTTCACGTCAGAGCGCGGCGTCCGCGGTGGGAGCTGCCGCGCGTGTGGCGGTTTGGGTGCGGGCGCGCTCCATGCATCGGACGCTCGCGACGTCGAAGCCCGGCGTTTGGGGAAGGCCGCCGCCGTAGGCGGCGCAGCCAGGCCTCCTTTTACCCGACCACGCCGAAGCGCATATGCACTGTCAGGTCCAGCACCACGGCGCGGTCCCAAAGCGGTGCATTGCCGATCAGCCCATCGATATGAAATGGCCAGGTCGCGAACTCAGCCTGGTCCTCACGCTTTGTGAAGACGACAGGTTTGCCAAGATCGATCTTGCCAAGCGCCATCGGCTCCTTTGCAGAGTCGCCGACGTAGGTGACGGGCTTGCCCCACGAACTTCCTGATATCTTCTGTAACACGTCCTCCTGGCCCGTCTTGCCGGTAAAGGCTCGCCAGGGCGTCCCATCGACCACCAGCGGAAACAGGCTGGACCCTGTATCGAAGGCAATATCGCTAAGCGTGACATCGCCCACACGTATGGGTACGAAGAGCTTGCCGTTTCGAACCGTGGCCGACGTCCATTTCGGCGCGGTCCACAGGGTGTCCGGGACCTTCGCCTCATCCAGGATGCAGAAGCGTTTGCCCGGATAATCGATCACCGTCACCCGTCCGATCAAGCTTTGCAGCCCTAAGGCGCCGTCTAGCCCATCGTCACCCTTCACGTCGCGGTTCACGAACAAGGCCGTCCCGGCGATCTTGGCGCCGCCCACCTCCATCGTACTGCCGTCGACCATGGCCTTGTCTGTCTTGCGGAGGCCCAGCCTGTCGGCGGCGGCCGCATAAAGGAGGGTTTCGTTCGCTCCGGTGTCGATCTGGAAGTTGAACGTCTGGCCACGGATTTTGACGTGCGTGGTCATGGCGGCCCGCTCATACGATCCAGCCTTGACCCATTCGAACGGCGCGCACGACAGGGGCGGAAGCGGTGAAGCCGACGCGGGGCCGATCGGCGTGGCGAAGGCGATCGCAGCCGCCATCAAGACGATGTACATTAAACTCTCCAGGTCGCTCGTGAGACGAGGGGTGATGCGATCAGGCGCGCGCTTGAACGCTCCGCGTCGCAAACCAGCGCCGTTCTAGCCGCATCACCAGTCTCGCCAAGCCCTCGGTTGAGACGCCGCCCGTTCTCGGACCGGAGCGACCCGTCAAAACCCCTGGGACGGCGCCCTAACGGCCGCGCCAGGTCTTCAGAAGGAATCTCTCACAGAGATTGAGAAGGGCGTTCAGGCCCGCGCCGAGCGCGCCCAACACCGCCAGCGCTGCGAACATCTCTGCAATGTGGAGCTGGTGCTCGCTTTCCAAAATCCGCCAAGCCAGACCTTGAGAGTCGCCCGAACCGGCGACAAATTCCGCCACCACGACACCGACGATGGCAAGGCCGCCGCCGACCTTGACGCCCTGCAGGAGATGGGGCACCGCCGAAGGAATGTAGAGGTGGGTTAGGCGCTTCCAGCGGCTTGCATCGTAAAGATCGAACAGTCGCTCAAGGTCGGGGTCGGCGGACGCCAGGCCCGCGGCCAGGCCCGAGTAGATCGGGAAAAATGCGACAAGGGCGCCGAGCGCGGTCAGGGCGCGACTGGGATGATCGAGCCCGGCCCAGATCACGAACAGAGGACCGAGAGCCACCACGGGCGTCACCTGGATCACCGCCGCGAGGGGACCGAAGGCGCGGCGGAACATGGGGCTGAATCCGCCGAGGAGCGCAAGCAGCGCGCCGCCAACCAGGGCCCACACCAAAGCTTCGAACGCCGCCCAGAGCGTTGTAAGGGCAGATTGGAGCAGCAACGGCAGATGCTCGCCGACGGCGACGCCAATCGCCGACGGCGCCGGCAGCAGATAAACCGGGACGCTCAGCAGCCGGCAGAAGGCTTCCCAGGCGCCAAGCAGGCTGAGGACGAGCACGAGCGGCGGCAGAACGACGCCAAGGGCGGGCGCAGGCGACCTCATGGGGGCGTATTCTGCGCCATGGCGCGCTCAAGGTCGGCCGAAACGCGCTCGGCGGCGTCGCGAAACACCGCGCTCGTCCGGAACTGGGCGGGGCGCGGGGTGGGGGCGTCGACCCGCGTTTCCCCCGCAGAGCGGCCGGGCCCTGGGCTCATCACCACGACCCGCGCAGCCATGTAGACGGCTTCCTCGACATTATGGGTGACGAATACAATCGCGGGCTGGGTTTCGGTCCAAAGCGATAAGAGGTCGTCGGCGAGGCGGCGACGGGTGATTTCATCCAGAGCCGCAAAGGGTTCATCGAGGAGCAGGAGCTTTGGACGCATGACGAGGGCCCGCGCCAGGGAGACCCTCATGGCCATGCCGCCGGAGAGTTGGGCCGGCTTCAGGCTGGCGGCGGCGCCAAGGCCGACCCGGGCAAGGGCCTCGCCGGCCCGCGCATGAGCCTCCTGTTTCGATGCGCCCGCCAGGGTCAGGGGCAGGGCCACGTTTGCCGCCGCGCTGGCCCAAGGCATCAATGTCGGCGCTTGAAACACCACGGCGGTCTCGCCCCGATCCGGCGTGCGGTCGACCTCGCCCCGGCCGGGCTGCTCGAGACCAGCCAGCAGCCTGAGGGCCGTGGATTTGCCGCAGCCGGAGGGTCCCACGAGGGCGATAATTTCGCCCGCAGGAAGCGCGAGGTCAAACGGACCAAGGGCCTTGCGCCCGCCATAGGCGACCTCGACCCCCCTCAGTGCGGCGACTTCAACCATGGTTCGGTCCGACGGCATGGATGTCGACGCCCCCGCCCGCGCCTTCGACCTGGCTAGAGAGACGACAGACAGCGCTTTGGGCCTTTGGGCTCATCATGGGCAGGCGCGTCTCAACGTCATGGAAACCAAGCCCTAACACGATCGACCACGGTGGTGACAATCAGGCCTTCGCGGCGAACTGCAAGGTATAGGCGTCGCGATAGGCGAGATCTTTGACGTAGACCCCGAGGCCAGACGCCGTCTGGTAGAAATCCTTCCATCGGGCGTCGGTCATGGTTCCGATCGGCGCGCCATCGGCCGGTTTGATGAGCCCGTAGGTCTTCATCTTGCCACGCGCCTGGGCAAGGACATCGGGTTTCATCTCAGGGTTGTCCTTCATGATCAGAGCGTCGCCGGGGCCGGCGTCTCCGTCGAGATAAGAGCCCCACCCCGCTGCGGTCGCATCCACGAAGGCTTGCACGGCCTTGGGGTCGCCCTCGATCAGGCGGTCCGGCGCCAGCACCATGGCGGCGTACCCTGGATAGCCGTTGTCGGCCAAGAGCATGACGACCGGCTTGATATGCCCCTCCTGCTCAACCGTATAGGGCTCGGAGGTGACATAGCCCTCCTGCACGGCCCTGGCGTCGGCGAGGAAGGGCGCCGCGTCGAACGTGTAGCTGCGAACCTGGTTGTCCGAGAGGCCGTACTTGGCCTTGAGCCAAAGCCAGAACGAGGTTCGCGCGGCGTCGGACAGGAGGATCGGATGGCCCTTCAGATCGGCGAGGCCCGCAATGCCGGCGTCGGGATGGGCCATGAGAACCTGGGGGTCCTTCTGCATCATCGCCATCACCGCCTTGACCGGCACGTGCTCGCTGGCCAGGTTCATCACCCCGAAGCTGTTAGAGCCGACGCCCATGTCGGCGGCGCCCGCGGCCAAGAGCTGAGGGACGTTGACGCCGGGCCCGCCCTGGATGATGCGCACGTCAAGCCCGCGTTTCTGGAACTCCCCGGTCGCGAGCGCCTGGTAGAGCCCCCCCTGTTCGGCCTCCGCGCGCCAGTCCGTTGCAAACCGGATCTTCGTGGCGCCGGCGGGCGGCGGCGGCACGATCGGTCCTGCCGCCTTTGCGGCGGGCTTAGGCCGTGAGCAAGCGCCCAGCAGCGCCAATAAACTGAGAGAGGCCGAACGGCGGGAGATCATGAAACGCTCCGGATGATCGCCGAACCTAAGCGGAGCTTTGACCAACGCCAACTCCCGACGCGCCCGTTGGAGTCGGCCGGCCTAAAAACGAGCAAAAGGACGCCGCGTGGGTCGCCCCGTGCGTCGTCCTCTCACCCAAGCGTCGCCGTGTGGGGCGGCGGCTTGCATCGCTGGCCAGCCGGGCGTTCCGGGGCGGACCCTGGAGCTGACCCTGCCGATGAGGTTCAATCCTAGCGCCCGCCCGGCTTGCGCCTGGTGGATGTTTCGATCAGACCTCCTCGTCCCGCGTCCCTCGTAAACTCCAGGTCGCCCTGGACGCTCTCGAGGGCCGCCGTGGCGAGTTCCCTTCGACGCCTTGAGGATGCCGCCGGCTCCCGCCGGATACAACAGGCCTGAGGCTCACGGCAGGGGGCGGTTTGGCGCAAATCGGTGGATGAAGGGTGGACAGTCGGGAATGATCCGGAAATTACCCTTCCCCTTCATAGGGTTGGCGTTATCCTCCGGAAACCATCGCCTCGCGTCTCGCCTCAATCTGCAGCCAATCTGTCTCCGCTGCGTCGAGCCGCGCCCGGGTCCGACCGAGCTCCTCGGTCAGACGTTCGAAGCTCTTGGGGTCTTTGATGTAAATCGCCGGGTCATGGAGCCGCGCTTCCAGGGCGGCGATGGCGCCGGGCAAATCCGCCATCTCACGCTCCGCCTCCTCGAGCCGGCGCTGATCCTTGTAGGAGAGCTTCGCGCGCTGTGGGTGTCCCGCAGCGTCCCGGCGCGCCGGGACGCCGGAGGTCGACACGCCGCGCGATGAGGCGCTCGACGACCGGGCGTCGAAGAAGCCCGGGTTCTGGCGTATGAAATCGGACCAGCCGCCTGGCGTCTCCACCGCCCCGCCGAGCCCGTCGAGAGCGATGGTCGAGCTCGCCAGCCGATCGATGAAATCTCGGTCGTGACTGACCAGCACAAGCGTGCCGTCGTAGTCGGCCAGCAAGTCTTCCAAGAGGTCGAGCGTCTCCATGTCGAGATCGTTGGTCGGTTCATCCAGAACCAACAGGTTGGCGGGCTTGGCGAAAGCGCGGGCGAGCAAAAGCCGGTTACGCTCGCCGCCCGAGAGGGTCGAGACCGGCTGGCGCAGCTGGCCGTCCCGGAACAGGAAGTCCTTCGCGTAGGCGGCCACATGGCGCGGCTGACCCCGCACGATGATGCTGTCGCCGCCCGAGGGCGTCAGCGCGTCCCAAAGGGTCATCTCGGGCTTGAGCTCGGCGCGGCTCTGGTCGAGGTAGACGATCTCAAGTCCCGTCCCGAGGACAACCGAGCCCGCGTCGGGCTGGGTTTGCCCAAGCAACAGTCTCACCAGCGTGGTCTTGCCAGCCCCGTTGGGCCCGACAATGGCCACCCGGTCGCCGCGGAGGATGCGGGTTGAGAAGTCCCGGATGATGATCCGGTCGCCATAGGTCTTGGAGATCGCCTTGGCCTCCGCCACCCGCCGGCCCGACATGCCGCCCGCGTCGATTTCCAGCTCAAGCGGGCGGGCCGTGTCGCGAAGGATCGCCGCGCGCGTCTGGCGCATCGCCTGCAGAGCGCGCGCTCTTCCCTCGTTGCGGGTGCGCTGGGCGGTGATCGACCGGTAAAAGGTATAGGTCTCCCGCTCGATCGCCTTGGTCAGGCGGCGAAGGTTTTCCTGTTCTTCCGCCTCGACCTTTTCAGCCCAGGCTTCGAACGCGCCGTAGCCGGCGTCGAGCGTGCGGACCTTGCGATGCGCCAGCCAGAAGCAGCGGGTTGTGACCCGCTCAAGAAAGGCGCGGTCGTGGCTGACCACAAGCGCCGCCGCCCGGCTGTCCAAGAGGCGTCGCTCCAGGGTCTCAATGGCGAATATATCAAGGTGGTTGGTCGGCTCGTCGAGCAAGATTACGTCCGGCCGCTCAGCGAAGGCCTTGGCGAGGGCGGCGCGCCGGATCTCTCCACCGGAGAGGCCGAGCGTGGACTTCGCCGGATCCAGGCCGAAGGCCTGCAACTCCGCCTCAGCTTCCCATGGCTGAGCGCCGCCCGAGGTCGCGTGATCCAGCACCGTTTCGCCGGTGATCACCGGCTCTTGCGGGACGAAGGCGCAGACAAGCCCCGGCTGCACAAACCTTTCCCCCCCGTCCGGCTCAACCCATCCGGCCAGCACCTTGAGCAACGTCGACTTGCCGGCGCCGTTGCGGCCGACAAGACAGGCGCGCGCGCGCGCCTCAAGCGTCAGCTCGACGCCGTCGAACAGCATCACCGGCCCGTCGGCGAGTTTCAAATCCTTAACGACAACGATGGGGGGACGGGCGGCCATTAAGGACGGTTCTAAAAGATGCGCCGGATTAAAGCCACGCGCTTTAACTCCCGGGCCGGCTTGCGTATTGAGTAGGACAGTTTGAAGCTCCCGTCGCAAAAAACGGGCTCAGCATCAGGAGTTTATTCATGGCCGCGCTCGACGCGTCCCAGCTCGGCGCCGGGATCAAGTCCAAACGCCTCAAGACCCAGCCCTCGCGCAAGTCGGCGGCGCCCTTGCTGCGCCTCGACCAGGTCAGGGCCGCTGACGTGATCGACCACCCGTTCCGCCACGTGATCGGCGTGAACGTGGTCGATGCGAGCCAGGCCGCTGCGATCGACCGTGACTTTCCCAACATTCGCAAATCCGGCTTCTTCGTCACCGAGGACCTGGATGACTGCGGCCCCGCCATGCAGGCCCTCCTCGACGAGATCGCCCAGCCGGAATTCTCGAAGATCGTTGGAGAAAAGCTTGGGATCGAGCTGGTTGGCCGGCCGCAGATGGCGATGGTGCGAAAATGGTCAGGGCCCCGGGACGGCCGGCCCCACACCGACGGTCTCGACAAGGCGGCGACCGCGCTCATCTATCTCAACGACAATTGGGACGGCGGCGCCGGCGCCCTTCGCTATCTTGAAGGTCCTGACGTCGACGGTCCGGGCACTGAGGCGATCCCGCCGGTGTTCGGCGTCCTGACCGCCTTCGCCCGCTCCGACACCTCCTGGCACGGCCATCCGACCTTCGTCGGCGAACGCAGGGTGATTCAGCTGTTCTGGATGGTCGACGAGGCTGCGGCTGGGCGCAAGAAACGGCGCCATAAACGCCAGAGCTTCTGGCGCTTTCTGCGCCCTGCCCTCAAGGAAAACGCCATTACCGGTTGATCACGGCCTGCAATCGCCGGACGGACCGATCGACGCCTGGTTTTCGCCTTGCAAACGCGCCGCGGCGCAGGGTTCAAAAGGGCCAAGCGCTCCTGACATTGCGGCCCCGCGCCCCACTTTTGGAACTTGACCGGACACCCCCGAGCCCCGTGCAGCGCCAGGGACTATGGCCTTCCAAGACCGGACCTCTTGATCGGCGCGCGAGGCGATAGACGACGTCAAAGGGATTGAGCACGCATGCCGTTCGGCTGGGTCTTTGCAACGATTGCGGCAGCCGCGTTCCAGGTGGCGCGCAACGGACTTCAGCGGAGCCTGATCGGCCGCGCCGGACCATGGGGAGCGACCCTGGTGCGCTTCCTGTTCGGGCTGCCGTTTTCAGCGGTGTTGGCCGCCGTCGCCATCGCCGTGACGCCAAGCGCCCGGCCGGATTTCAGTCCCGGCCTGCTCGGGATCTGCGCCCTTGGCGCCGTCAGCCAGGTCCTTGCGACCGCGAGCCTGCTCGCCGCCATGCGACGCTCAGGTTTTGCTGTGGCGACCTCGCTGCAGCAAAGCTCTCTTCCCCTGGCGGCGTTGATCGGGCTGATCGCCTTTCACGATCGGCTGAGTGCGACCGGGTGGTCGGGCGTTGCGCTCACCACCGCGGCGCTTGTCATGCTGACCTGGCCGAGAGGGGCGAACGGGCGCGAGGAGATCGTCGGCGGCGCCTTCGGCTTATTCTCGGGCCTTGCCTTCGGGTTCTCGCTCAACGCCTTTCGCCACGCCGGGCTCATGCTGGAGCCGCATCACCCGGTCTACGCGGCGATCCTTGCGGTGCCGATCGTCCAGGCGATCCAGAGCACAGGTCTTGGCCTCGTTCTGCTGCTCGTCAGTCCCGTGACGGTCGTTCAGGTGTTTAAAGACTGGCGCCGTTCGACGGGCGCGGGGCTCTGCGGCGCCTTCGCATCGGCCGGTTGGTTCGTGGCCCTGGCCCTGGCCCCGGCCGCCTCTGTCCGCGCCGTCGGGGTGATCGAGGCCCCGATGGCCGCCATCGCCGGTCACCGGCTTTTCAAAGAGCGTCTCCATTGGACGCAATGGATCGCCGGCCTCGCGGTCGCCAGTGGCGTTCTCATCACCGCATGGGGTTAATCGGTCGAGAGGTCTGACGCCTGAAGCCCGAACCTCAGCGCCAAACACGCTGGCGCCTGCACGCCGATGATAACCGCCGCCTCACGCTTTGGCGGCGAAAAGGCTGACGAGCAGGCGAAGGGGCCGCGCCTCATCCTTCCGCACCATGGACCCGATCGGGGCGCTATAAAGGCTTTCATCTAGAGCTTTGCGCCCAGAACCCCCTTGGTCGGCTCCCCTGCGCCCGCCGCGATCTGATCAAGATCGCGGCTAAGATCGCGGTAGAATTCGGGTCGTGGATCGGTCTCATCGGAGGAGACCGGGGGCTCGGCAAAAGCCTGCGCCGGCAGGTTTCTCTCGGCCGCCAGCATGAACCGCTTCCAGGTCTCAGCCGGCAGGTCGCCGCCCGCCATATGCTTCATCGGCGCGCCGTGGTCATCGCCCATCCAGACCCCGGCCGCATAGTCGGGCGTGAAGCCGACGAACCAGGCGTCGCGATAGTCCTGGCTGGTGCCTGTCTTACCCGCGGCGGGGCGTCCCAGCGCCGCCTTGCGGCCCGTGCCCTTGTCGATCACCCCTTGCATCAGCTTGACCATCTCCGCCGCCTTGGTAGGATCGAACACCGGTTTGGGCGCTTCAGGCGGGCGCCGGTAAACCGGTTGTCCGCGCGCATCGGTGATGCTCTCGATCAGATAGGGCGAAGCGCGTCGGCCGCCGAGCTGCAGGACTTGATAGCCGGACACGAGGTCGATCAGGCTGGTCTCATAGGCGCCGAGGGCGATGGGCGCGGCCGGGTGCGGCGGGATCGAGCCGAGGCCGAAACGCCGAGCTAGTTCGGCCACACGGCCCGGCCCGACCTCCTCGGTAAGCCGCACGGCGACGGTGTTGATCGAGCGCGCGAAGGCGTCGGCGAGCGTCACATTGCCTGCATAGAGCCCGTCCGCGTTCGTGGGACGCCAGCCATTGATGTCGATCGGGGCGTCCTCGCGCACGTCGTCTGATTGAATGCCCTGCTCCAGGGCGGCGGCGTAGACAAAGGCCTTGAACGCCGATCCGGGCTGACGCTGAGCCTGGGTCGCGCGGTTGAAGGACGAAAGCCGGTGGTCCGCCCCGCCCACGAGGGCGCGGACGCCCCCGTCCGGTCCAAGCGCAACCAGCGCCGCCTGAGTCGCGCCGAGACGCGCCCCCCTTGCGACCGCCTCGCGAACGGCCTGGCTCGCCTCGGTCTGCAGGCCTGCGTCGATGCTGAGATGGACGACGAGGTCGGGGACGCCGGCGGTGTCCAGGGCCTTGGCCTCGGCCGCCGCCGCGTCGAGCACATATCCGAAATCGCCCTCGTCCGGCGTCTCGCTCGAGAGCACAGGCGGATGGGCGATCGCGTCGTTGGCCTGCGCCTGGCTGATCCAGTGCTGGGCGACCAAAGCGCGCAGCACCAGGCGCGAGCGCTTCACGGCTGCGGCAAGATCGTCGGCGGGATCATAACGCGTCGGCGCCTTGGGCAGAGCCGCCAGCAGCGCGGCTTCTGATAAGCTCAAGGTTTGCGCGGGTTTGCCGAAATAGGTGTGCGCTGCGGCATCCACCCCGTAGGCGCCGCCGCCGAAATAGATTCGATTCAAGTAAAGTTCGAGGATCTCGTCCTTGGACATCAGCTGCTCGATGCGCACCGCAAGCCCTACCTCTTGAAGCTTGCGTCTTAAGGTCTGCTCTGGGGTCAAAAACAGGGTGCGGGCGATCTGTTGGGTGATGGTCGACCCCCCCTGGACGATGCGGCGCTGGCGCAGATCCGCCGCCGCCGCCCGCGTCATGCCCAAGAGGTCCAGACCACCATGATGATAGAAGCGCCGGTCTTCCGCCGCGAGGAAGGCCTCAGGCAGATAGGGCGGCAGTTCGGCGAGGGTCAGAGGCGCGCCATGTTTAGGACCCCGCTGGCCGATCACCTTGCCGTCGCGGTCGACGAAGGTGGCGCCCGCCGGCCGGTTCAGCGACCAGAGCGCCGCCTTATCCGGGATCGGCGGCAGGTCCCAGAAGGCGAGCTTCCAGATCCACACGCCGAAGAACAGGGCGCCAAGGAGCAGGCCAAGTCCAAGGCCAAGCCAAACGGCGCGTCGACGCCCGGCCTTCGCTGCGCGGAGGTGGTCGAGATCGGCGCGGATCGGCTCAGGGGCGACGCCTGAGGATGAAGGGCGGGGAGCGGGCACGGCGCGGTGTGTTCTTTGCCTCTGTTGAGCCGGATGCAGATCCTGCGGGTCGACGCGAAGACCGTTCACGACCTATATGCAGGGCTATGGCGAGCCCATGGCGATAAACTCATGACCGAAAATCCCTTCTGGGAGGTCAAGCGGCTCGACGAGATGACGGCCGATGAGTGGGAACAACTCTGCGACGGCTGCGGACGGTGCTGTCTAATAAGGTTCGAGGATGAGGAGACCGGGGAGATCATTCCGACACGGGTCGCTTGCAGGCTCCTTGATATCAGCGCCTGCAGATGCAGCGACTATGAAGATCGCAAGCGCCACGTCCCCGACTGCATCAAGCTTACGCCTTGGAATATCGAGGGATTGGCATGGATGCCGCCGTCCTGCGCTTACCGTCGCCTCCACGAAGGCCGCGGCCTCGCCCCCTGGCATCCGTTGATCAGCGGCGATCCGGAGAGCGTGGTGCGCGCCGGCGTCAGCGTGAAGGGTCAGCTCATCTCCGAAACCAGCCTTAAGGAGCCCGAAGACGCGCTTGGCTTTGAGGCGCCCGATCTTCTGGACGATCCCGGCTGAGCGGCGCACAAGGTCCGGCGAGCTCCGTTCGGCGCTCTGATGCCGGCATCCAGGAGCGGCCAGGCGTTGCGCTGCCGCGCACAGCCATGGCTAGCCCCGCTCCTTGGCCCTTAGAAACGCGACTTTCGGATAGCGGTCGACCACATAGCCGACCTCCCAGGCGGACTTTCCAAGGAAGACCGGCTGTTCATCAATGTCCTGGCCCATGGCCTGACGATGCTTGCCCATGAAGTCCTCAAGGTCGCTCTTGGCGCCGGCGATCCAGCGCGCCTCGGCATAGGGCGAAGGCTCGAACAGGACCTCGAGCTGGTATTCATTGGCGAGCCGGTCCGCCATCACTTCAAACTGCAGCTGGCCCACCGCCCCGACGATGAAGTCTGATCCAATCATGGGCCGGAAAAGCTGGGTCACGCCCTCTTCGGCGAGGCCGTCGAGGGCCTTCTTCAAGTGCTTGGCCTTGAGGGGGTCCTTCGCGCGGACACGCTGCAGAATTTCCGGAGCAAAATTGGGCAAGCCGGCATAGCGCACCGTTCCGCTTTCAGACAGACTGTCGCCCACTCGAAGCACGCCGTGGTTGGGAATTCCGATCACATCCCCAGCAAAGGCTTCCTCGGCCAGCTCGCGGTCCGAGGCCATGAACATGATCGGCGCATTGACCGAAAGCTGGCGTCCGGTGTTCTGGACCTTAAGTTTCATGCCGCGTTGGAAACGTCCGGAACAGACGCGCAGCATGGCGATCCGGTCGCGGTGGTTGGGGTCCATGTTGGCCTGGACCTTAAACACGAAACCCGTCACCTCCGGGTCGCCCGGCGCGACATGGATGGACGCGCCCGCCTTCTCCGCCGCCATCGCCCTGGGCGGAGGAGCGTAGGCGCCCAAGACCTTGAGCAGCTCGCTTACGCCGAAGTGACGAAGCGCGGATCCGAACAGCACCGGTGTCATATGGCCCTCGAGAAAGGAGGCGACATCGAACGGTTTGGACGCCTCGCTCACCAGCAGGGCCCCCTCCTCGACCTCTTCCTTCTCCTCAGGGCCCAGCACGCGCGAGATGGCGTTTGAGTTCAGGGCCAGGCTCTCAAAACCATCCTCCCCGCCGCTTCGCGCGTAGACGGTGAAGCGGCCGTCGCGCAGGTCGACCACGCCCTTGAACCGGTTGCCCGAACCCGCTGGCCAGTAGAGCGGCGCCGGATCCAACGCGAGCTTGGCGCCAATCTCGTCGAGCAAGGCGAAGGGGTCGAGCGCCTCGCGATCCATTTTGTTGATGAAGGTGATGATCGGAATGTCGCGCAGGCGGCAAACCTCAAACAGCTTCAGCGTCTGCGGCTCGATCCCCTTAGCCGCATCAAGCACCATAACGGCCGCGTCCGCGGCGGTGAGGGTGCGGTAGGTGTCCTCGGAGAAGTCCTCGTGTCCGGGGGTATCGAGCAGGTTGAACAACAGACCGTCATGCTCAAAGGTCATCACCGAAGCGGACACGGAAATCCCGCGCTCCTTTTCGATCTTCATCCAGTCGGACCGGGTGCGACGGTTCTCGCCGCGCGCCCGCACCGCGCCCGCCGCGCGGATCGCGCCGCCAGCAAGCAAGAGGTGTTCGGTCAGGGTGGTCTTGCCCGCATCGGGGTGGGAGATGATGGCGAAGGTGCGCCGGCGCGCCGCTTGGGCAGCCGGACTTGAAGCCGGACGGGCGGTTTTTGCGGCGTCAGGCGTGGATATGGTCATGGGCCCGTCAGATAGAGCCCGCCCGCTGAGGTGGCAACGCCTGTCCGATAAAGCCTCCAGCCCGAAACTTGCGACGCACATCCTGCGGACGCCTCCGGTCCGCGCCGTTGTCGACAGGGCCGCCACCGGCTCTGTCGAAGATTAAGAAAGCGCTAACCATGCAAGTCTCTGGATCGTCCGATCTTTCCATGTCGGCTCTGCAGCAGATGCTCAACAGCCTGCAGAGCGATCTCTCCAGCCTGACTGGGCAATTCTCAACCGACCTGACCTCGAGCTCGGCAAGTTCGACCGGGTCCGCAACCGCCTCAGCCACGTCGGCGGCGACGACAGCGTCCTCGGCATCCAGCACGCCGTCGGCGCAGTTTTCAAATGAAACCTTGTCCGCCTTGATCCAGGCGCAGAGCCAGACCAGCAGCTGGGCCTCGAACGCGGCGAGTTCAATTATCAACGCCGACGGATCCAACGGCGAGCTTAGCCTCGCCCAAGTCACCAGTGCGCTGGGGTCGACCGGATCGACCGCCAGCACCGCGCAGATCACCTCTGCCTTCAACGCCCTCGACACCAACGGCGACGGCGAACTCAGCACATCCGAATTAACCGCCGCCCTCGAGCAGATGCAGAGCCAGGCCGCCGGCGGCCATCATCACCACCACCACATGTCGGCGTCTCAGAGCCATGGGACGAGCTCAACCTCCACGTCATCAAGCGACAGCGCCTCAACCGACGCAGCGACGTCCTCCACGACGGCGACAAGCGCCGCAGCGAGCCTGACGGGGACCCTTGCAGGATCTTCGTGACATCGCCCTGACCTTGCCCGGAGCCTCTCTGGGCGGATGACCTGCGATCGCAGAAACGGCTAGCTGTCGTCTGAACCGGCCGCCTCGGACGCGGCCTGAGGCAGGTGTTGGGCAAGGTGCTGAAGGAAATCGCCGACCGGCAGGCCGGAGGCGCTGGCGAGGCTCTGCACCTGCTCAGACCCTAAGGCGTCCCTGATCTGGTCGGCCGAGACCGGAATATTCGGATTGTTCGACAGCCATGATCCCACATGCTCAGAAAGCCCGTTCGCCGCCAGGGCTTCGAGCGTGCCCTGCAAGCTCCCTTGCCCGCCGCCAGCTCCGCCGAGGAGGGCGCCGACGATGTTCGAGCTCTGGCCTTCGCCGCCGCCTTGCTGCAGCAGGGATCCTAGGATGCCCATGGCGCCTTCCCCCTGCTGGGCGTCCCCGCCCCCGCCGACCAGGCTGGTGAGGCTGTCGAAAATACCCATGATCATCGCTCCTTCAGCGTGAGAGAGCCTCCGGCTTAGCAGATCTGTCGTCAGGCGGCGAGACGGCGCCAGACTTCGCGATCGGCCTGCAAGGGGGTAAGACCGCCCTCGGCTCTGTCCCGCTCAAGCAGGCCGGCCATCACCTCGAGCGGCAGGCTGGCGAAGCGGGTGATCACCTGGTCAGGTCGGCATCCGACCGAGGGCGCGACAAACAAGGCCGCATTCACATCCGGCGCCTTGGACTGGATCAAGAGCGCGAGACGCCGCGCGCGTTCCGGCGCATCGCGATGCATCATCGGCTGCTCAGCAAAAAGCTCCTGACCCAGTTTAACGGCGTAGGCGGCGCTTATCGCATCGAACCTGCCCGACTGGATGTCGAAGGCCAGATCGGCGTCAAGTTGCAGCACGCGGTCGTTCATCAAAAAGTGCATAAGAGGATCGCCGGACGAGCGCCCAAGGTGGCGCGTGGAAAGATCTAAGCCGAGTGCGCTTGAGGTCCGGTTGAAGAAGGTGGTTAGCAAACCGTTGGCGCGCTCCCCGCTTCAGGGCCGGCTCAGGTCAAGGAGCCCTCGCCGTCGACCGACTCCGTCAGAAAGTGGCGGCCCTCTGTGTCCTCGATTTCGACCAGCCAGAGGTCCGGATCGATGCGCCGGGCGCGTTGCGCGTACTGATCAAGATCGCGCTCAGCGTCACCGGGGCGCGGCTGCATCCACACCCGCTCGCCGTCGCCCCGCGTGGCCTCTGCGTATAGCCGCGCTTCGCCGGTCCTCTGGTTTAAGGCCTTCACCAGCACCGACCCTGCTCGCGCGTCTCCCTTAAGTCCCACCGTGGCGAAGGCGCCCGCGAGCTGGGCGCGGCGGATCAGGGCGGCGACCCAGATGTCGGTGGAAAGCTCCAATTCGTTAACCGTCCTGCTAAACCTGGCCGAAATCCGTAGGCGCTATGGTCAGCCGAACGTCCAGCGAAGACAAGCGCGGGCGACAGAGATGAGCGGTGATGGCGACCTTCCGATCCCGCCCTAGAGGCGGACGTTTGTTTTTTCGCTGGCGCACCCATGCGCGCCTGATGGCTTTGGTCGCGACGCTTTGCGCTCTACCGGGTCTGGCCCAAGCCGCACGCCCCTCAGATCTCTTCTATGAGAGGACCTTGATGCATTCGGCCGACACGCGCTGTCGGTTGTTTACCCCGGAGATCGGCGCCGCCCTCGCAGCGTCGAGCCTGCAGGCGCACGGCGCCGCCCTTCGCGCCGGTATGAGTGAACGGGATCTGGGCGAGGCAGCGCGTCGCGCCGAGGCCACAGTCTCCAGGATCAGCTGCGGGTCTAAGGATCTGCAGACCGCCGCCGATCGGGTCCGCAAGGCCTTCGCGGGCTATGCGCGCATGAGCGCCATGACCTTCCCCGGAGAGCTCTCAGCATGGCAGGCCGATCGCAATCCCCTCGCCCCGGTGGTGAACCGCAAGGCGGTGGAGGGCCCACGTTGGCGGCTCTTGCAAGCCGGTCGATGGGATGGATCGGTCTCGGGGCCAGTGTTGTTTGGTTTGGCCGGAGACACCGCATCGCCAGCCGTGGCCGACGGGGCGCCAGACGGGGCTCAAGCTTCGTGCGCCTTTCTGATCCTGCGCGATCCCGCTAAGGCCGAAGGGCCCTATATCGACCCACGGCGCCATGATCTGGCGGGTCGCGCGCCTCCGGCCAACATCACCCGCACGGTCGTCGCCGATGCGCGCGAGGCCGCGCCGGCCTCGCTGCTCCCAGGCGGCAAGGGCATGCTGTTCGCCTTTCCGGCCGCCGCGGCCCATGCCCTCGAAGCCTTGGATCCGCGTGAGGTCGTCGCTGTAGAATTCGTGTATCCGGATCGTCCGAGCGAACGGGCCTTGTTCGAAGTCGGCGACTTCGCCGCCGGACGCGCCTTTCTTAGGGCCGGTCGATAGGAGCCCGTCAGACGCCGGCCTCGGGCGCATCGGGCACGCCGCCCGGCACGACCTTGGGGAGGCGGAGGCCATCGCTGTTTGGATGCTGGACCGCTTGGGCCCGGGATGAAGACAGGGCCGGCGGGCCTAAGAGCGCCGGCGGGGCTGGCGCAGGCTTCACCGCCTCCAGCGTCGTTGTCTCACCCGTAAGAACGGGCAGGCGGACCGCGACGGCCGTGCCCTCGCCGAGGCGGCTCTCGAGGCTCATGCGGCCCCCATGCAGTTCGGCGAAGGCGCGAACCAGGGATAGACCAAGCCCGGTGCCTTGCGCCCGCTCGCTGGCGTCGCCCGCCTGCTCATAGGGCCGACCCAGACGCTCAAGGTCCTCAGGCGCAATGCCGACGCCGGTATCGGCGACCGAGAGTTCGAAATTGCGCCCTGCCCGGTCCGCGGTGACGGTGACAGAGCCGCCGGCCGGGGTAAACTTCAGAGCGTTGGAGACGAGGTTCAGGACGATCTGCTTGATCGCACGCCGGTCCGCGTCGATCTCCAGGGGCTCGGGCGGCAGGACGCCGCGGAGCTTCACGCCAACCTCATCCGCCTGCAGCCGGACCAGCCGCAGGGCGGCGTTGACCGCCTCCCGCGCATCAAAAACCTCGCGTGTAAGATCGAACCGCTGGGCTTCGATCTTGGACATGTCGAG
>Ga0116231_10003867_pt1 | contig 30709 bp, 25 predicted proteins | sample S1TSphgellanicum_2_FD_89695 | JGI IMG/M metagenome (GOLD analysis project Ga0116231, IMG submission 89695) | Host-associated microbial communities from peat moss isolated from Minnesota, USA - S1T2_Fd - Sphagnum magellanicum MG | ecosystem: Host-associated > Plants > Peat moss > Unclassified... | reverse complement strand
GTAAAAATTTACATTCAAAATTTCATCTTGCATATTCCATTGATTGAAACAAATTTCATTTTCACCATCAATTAAAATTACATTTTCATTTTGATCACTTGATTCCATTTCTCAATAGATATTAGATAGGTTGGAGGAGAAATTTTTAAATAAGTATTAAATTTTCCAAAATTATGCGTTTCAATTTGAATTGCCTAATTTATGCAAAGGCTACCAAACAAAAAAGGAAAAACAATTATAAGAAAATAAATTAGTTGCAAGCATTAATAAGATTTTGGAGGTAAAAGTTGTGCCAGAAAAAAAATTTAATGTGGGAATTTTTTTGTGCAAATGGGATTTTAATCCTACACACGTACACGACACACAATATGTCAAATGATTAACAACGATAATTATTTTTCCTAAAACATGTCTAATTAAAATAGAAACAAAAATTGAAAACAAATGTTTGAAATTTTTTTTAGGAAAATTAAAAACTAAAAAATAATTTAAAATGTAAAAAAAGAAAAATGCATTTCAAAGAAAAAAACTACACAAAATAATACAAAATACCTTGGACTTGAAAAAAAACTAAAAATTGTCTTCTTCCATACATACATAGAAAAATGCAAGGGGAAATACCAATCTTAAAAGGACCAAAGAACACTAACACATAATAATAAAACATTGATGAACAACAAGTGTGCACAAAAAAGAGGTAATGAAAAGCACCAAAGTTAAAGATGTACCTAAATTATGCGAGGCACCAACGAACACTAAGAACACACAACAAGAATGCATAGTGAAGAGGTGTTGATGAGCAATAGAGCACATAACAAGAAGGCGCCAACAAACACCAACATAACATAACAAAAAAGCGCCAACATGCAACAAAAGCACACAACACAATAAGGAAACAACAATGAGCAACAAGAACACGTAATACATTATACATCAAGGAAGCGCTGATGAGCAACAAAACACACAACACAACAAGGAAGCATCGATAAGCAAGTAGAGCACGCAACACAGCAAGGAGGCATCAATGAGCATCGAGGACGCATAACAAGGAAACACCAATGAGCAACAAGACCACACAACATGGAGGTGTTGATGATTAACAAAAACACACGTCAACTAATAAGAGCGTACAACAAGGAAGCACTGATGAACACAAAGAGTGCACAACAATGAAACGCCAACAAACATGAAGAACACACAATAAAGAGGTGACAATGAACAACAAGAATGAACAACAAAAAAGCACCAACAAGCAACAATAATGTGCAACATATGAAAAAGATGAACAACACAAATGCATAGCAACAAAACACCAACAAATAACAATAGCTCACAATAATGAAGCACCAATGAGCAATAAGAGCACATGATAACAGAAATACCAACAAACAATAGGAACACACATCAAGAAAGCAGTGATGAACACCAAAAAAGCATAAGAAGATTAACCAAAGAAAAAAAAACTCTTAATCACACTCCAAAACGCTAAAAACTTTCTAGATTTATAAGGAGAGAAGAAAAGAGGGTAAGGGGTAAAGGGTGGCTTCACAAAGGCAACTGCTTTGTGGCACCTCGTGCTGCAAACCTAATTTTTATTTTTATTTTTTCTAAGCCTACCTACCACAGCCAACAATACATTTACTATTTGTTGACACCTTGAGCCTGCTAATTTTTATCACCTTGACAGGGTATGAAAAAATTTAATGGAAAGGATGCAAATGGGTGGTTTTCAACCCAGTGAGAACCTCTAGACGGGTTTCAAAAAGGGCATCACCCTTGGTGATACCTCGAGATATTCAATGTGAAAATTTGAATAATCAAAATTTTCATTAATATCTGAATAACCCTAATTTGGTCATGCAGTTTGTGTTGTTTGGTACCTAGGGTTTCATGCTCTCGTGTTTACGCGCGCGCAGTTTTGATTGCTTGCCTGGGCTTGTTTGTGCGGGGGCGAGTTGGATGCATCTTGCCTAGTTAATATTTGCATTGCGTGCTCTCATTATGGCAAAAACTGCTGCTGCTGCTGCTGCTGCTGCTCAGAGGGGCGCTCTGCAGGGCTCGTTGCATCTCCGATCTCAGGAAGAAAGCATCGTCCCCTGTGTCACCTGACGACGATCAGTCTCAATTGGCTCCGGGTACTGCCTCTCCCAAGGTACGTTTAGTGGCTGGCGTATTCAATCTTTGGCAACAACTCCTTGTCTGGGTTCTCTGAAGTGTTTGAACACCTACTATGAGTCTGGTTTGTTGTTAGCTGTGGCTGCTTCGCACTGGTTTTAGGTTCCGGTAACTTCATGGCCTTGGGCTTTCTTCCATGGTCTAAATTACATGCTTTTTTTCTTTTTGTGTGGGGTTAGGGGTCGCATCAGGAGTAGGCGAGGCTGCCGTAATGTCCAATCTAGGGTTCTTTCCCAATAAAGAAGGTTTTGAAGTCACGTTACCTCGGTTAGGGTTAGGAAAAGGAGTCAGCCCCTAAGGGCTAAGAGACAGTCCTGATGCTTGCCAGTAGAGGAGGATGCATTTTTTTCGTCTTTGTTCTGGAGCCTCCTGCTATTGTGTTCTAGCAGCCTCTTATTGTTTCCACTTCTTTTTTTGGAATGAGGAAATGTAATGTGTGGCACAGAAGGGGATCAATGGAAGGAAGATCTCAAAGAATACTGAAAACAGAACACAAAGCAAAAAACAGTGATATTGTTGGCATGCTAGAGAATGCAGGCATGAAGGATTGATAGGCTCAGATGGGCTTGCGGCATGTTTTTCTTTCTTTCTTTGGTTAATTTGGCATGTGCAGAATCAGAGGCAGGGAGTATCGGTAGACAGGCATGGTTTTGTTTATGTATTCTTTTGGTATGGTTATGTTTTGGACATTTTTTTGAGCATTTGCTGTCAATCCATGAGGGGAGGCGAGGGCATGGGTATAGCTGAGTGTCCAATGCAAGATGAAGTCTGTGTGCACTACTGGACCAACATTAAAACACACAAGAGATGATATTGGAGCTTGTTGAAATTGTCTTCACTGTGGTACAGTTAAATATTTCACATGACGAACATGCATCTCACAAGGACATTCTTGACCTTGTGCAGGAGATCAATGTGCAGGCAGCTACTAATGTCATTGTTGTAATGTTTGATGCTAAGTTATGCTTTGTTGTTGTGATGTGAGCTGGGATTGCATGTCTTGCTTTTCCACAATAAAAGTCATTGTCAACCTTTAGAGTCATGCCTGAATGAACACATGGAAGTATTGACGAGGTTTTATGGTTTGCTGTGTAGGTTTGAATGGGGATCTGCCACAGCCAATCATGCTGAAGAAGGATAATTTTACTTTCACAATCATGTGTAGAATTTGCACTGATACATCTGTCAATGTTACAATGTGGAAGAGGGTAACATGTTGGTCATTCATTGTATATATCTCACTTCTGGTCACCATTTGACCATACTTGTTTTCAGAGTTGTTATAGGATGCTTACTGCTTGCTGCAAAGTCTAAAAAGCATTGGCATGCAGAAATGTTGTTAATCAAATGGCTGTGATACTGCAAGCCAAGATCTCTTCTAAAAAAGAACAGAATGCAGTTTAGGGTTTGGGGCCATGTATCTACCTCACCTTTATCCGCTATCCTATCGAGCAACATGGAGAGAGAAGCAGAAGACAGAATTTTTAATTCTCACTAGGATTGGTAGGGACTGTTTCACAGAGGACTGGAGAAGATATCAAAATTGGAGTGGCCAACAATGCGGATTAATGTTTGCTCTCATTTGTCAAAGATTCAGAGGTTTTTCAGTTAAAGCCCTTACTGAAGCACATGTGTTCATCCATTGTACCATTGGATTCTTCCATCTAGAGCTCAATATTATTATTGAGCTACCACACCTTCACAGGAATGATGGTGGATGAGTACTTCAAAGTGACCTGTTCAAAGTGAACTGTAGATCCAATTCCATGTCATTGTGAAGACTGAGAGTGCTCACCCACACCTAATCTACAATCAATCCTTGATTCTGCTGATAAGTAGGTGCCATCCCTGTAGACTCGTCTAAAAGTCAAACTATTATTGCTATTCATCATGAAGGTGATGGTCTTGTGACTTACAATCATAAGGGTAATACAACACTTGTTCTTGTCATGTTAGTTTTGGTCTCCTTCGACCAGATGTAATGGTGACCTTCAAAGTGTTAGTTGTGGAGTTCTCCTGAAATCTGACATCTGGCCTGTAATTTGGCAGGCCTTGGCTGTAAGAGGAGATCTTGGGAAAGAACTGCCCTCTTCTAGTCACTCTAGTAAGGAAGGGTTAATGTGATTTTTTGATGGATGGGCTGTTACAGACTTGTGACAAAGTGGAGGGTGTGTCACTCTGCAGGGAAATCATGTCAAGACCAGGGAAGAGCCAAAATCTTTGCCTCCAATGTGCTAGAATGGATGATTATTGATTGTTAAGACAGTGCCCCAGGTTGGTGGGCTAGAACCAGAGGTTCCAGTTCTTTGGACCCAAACTGGAACCAGAATCTAACTTTGCAAGTGGGGTCAAAATCTGGAATCAGCCTTCTGCTGCAGAAGCAGTGGGTTTAGCCACCTCTTGACTTCCCCCTTCCAGACCCACCTCCCATTCCCACTGCTGACTTGTTACAAGCATTTTGTTGTTGGGTTAGGATCTCCATTATCTGAACCCAGTCTTCAACATCTGACTTGTAGCAATTCAACTTGGACTTGGGTCCTCTTCTTTTGTACTTCCACTTCCTGTCCAGATCGGTGCCCATTCTAATAAAGTTTGCCAGGGTTACATCTAATCAGGGACTGGAACAAAATGCTGTCTTCAAAATCTGGAACACTATTGATTACCCCTATGTGGGCATTGAGATGTCTTAGCATAAATTCTTGCTTGTATAGTGAAAAGCTAAAATGAAGTTTACTTTGTGAAGCTTGTTGTGACTTGAATCAGGATGACAACTTGGAATGCTTATTGGACATCATGACTGAGTCTTCATCTTGCTTCTAGAAACCAGTGTTTCATGTCTTGTATGATTGTTTGCCTGAAATTTGAGCAAATTGAATAAAGAGATTTAAGCCTCCAATATTGACCTACTAATAAGTAATATAATACTTGAAATTGCCATTAAAAATAAAGTGTTTGTTACTGCATAAATAGATGATGAATATTTATCTTAGTCTTCTTAAAAAGTCTATTGGTTAACTTAATAGTGTGCACCCAAGGCAATGTTTTTAATGGATGTTCCAATTACATAGTGCAGTCTCTCCTCACACTCCTTCTCTTTCATGGGCATACATTTCCTCTTTGTTTCTATCTCTCTTCAATTCATTCATGAGCAAATGTTTGTTTCCTTTCTTTATAGACAATAAGGTAACCATTAAAATGGATCACTTCAAAGAACAAGTGGCATCATTTAAATGGTTATGTTTACAAATTAAGTTCTAAAAAAGACAAAAGGCAATGAAGAAACATAGTATAATTATTTTTTTAAACTCCAGTTGTGAAATATAAGGGGCATAGGTTTTTAATAATAATCGCCTCTACTCCTACAAAGGTTTAAGCCTCTAGGAACTTCAACATGTTGTCCCAAAGAAGTTTGAAAAATGGAAGCATTGATAGTTGTGTAGCTCCATCCAAGGGATTTTCATTGCAAATCATAATTTAATGTTGACATTATTGGTATGGAAGAAGAAATGGAGGTGAGAAATTATGAATTGGATGATGAGCATTTTTAAAAAGGTAGAAGATTGGTGAAGGTAGCCAAAAATTAGATCAAACACTAGGACTAATGAAGTAAGCAAATCTTTAAGGAAAATGGTAATGAATGTGTGATGAGCAATATCTATCTATGAAGCAAGGTAGTTTGTTTTGTTTTTCTTGTTTTGTAACTATGAGATCCACCAAACCAAGGCGTTTTAGATTGTGTTCAGGGTATCCTTGGAAAGCTCTTGACAAGGAAGGGTGCATTGCCTTGGTTTCATGACGTTTGGACTTGTGGTGTAAAAGTTCTTGAAGATTGAATGATTTTTTCATTGAAAATTAAATTAAATCATAACTGAAAATTTTAGAGGAATTGGGATGTGCCTTTGGTGTTGTTGGAAATATTTCAAAGATCAAGATTTAATGGAATACATTTCATAAGATTTTGAAATGGGTTCACATTTGGACCAACAACATAGACCACATTGTACCTTTGATTTTTTCATTAATGAGTAGGCATGTATTGGATGGGTGATTAGAATTACTCATGTAGTAGTGTTAACAATTATAGTCAATCTAAAGTTTTGATTGGTGATGAGGTATCATGACAAAAACAATTTTGTAACTCCTTTTTCCCATTTTTGAATGGAGGCTTGCAACTTCTATAAGATAATATGTGACTAGTGAATGTTTGTGGATTTTTTTCTAAATTTTTCATTAAGTGTGAATTTTGCTTAATTTTGTTCAATTTTGTTGGTGTACATTATCCCATCATAAAATAATCAAATGTGTAGTAAGAGGATGAATAAGGTGTGTGAAATGCATTTGATTATTACAAGCCATGTGTTGAGGAGAATATTGTGCAGAACAAAGGTTAGGTTGTGGTTTATGATGTTCATACCCTAAGAAAGGAAATATTTACCCTTCCTTCCATAAATCATCACAATATGTATAAAAGGCTTTTTAAGCCAAATTAACATGCATGGGCAAACATTCGTAAATTAAAAAGCCACATGAAATGTAAAAGTATTTAGTATACATTTACATCATTAAAATCATGTATAATTCTAAAGTTATGTGAATGTTTAATAGATTTATACCATACAATATTTATACTATATCAATGTAGCATGTGGATATATTTGAAAGTAATATAATGAATATAAAATATCCAAAAACATTGTTAAAACTTTGTAACCAATGTTTGATTTATTATTTTAATGTTGTTTCAACATTATTTAAGTAGTTTCAACATTATTTAAGTAATTTCGATCAATCTTGAGCAACCACATCACTTGTTGATACAAATTCAATATTTTTAAAGTACACCCCCAACTCATTAATCTATAAATGTACCCACATGTCAAATGCAGCCAACCATTAATTTGAAAAATTAAAGATGTCAACCAAAGCTTTCAAAAAATATAAAATGTTTGATTGTTAAATTAGTCAAAGTTATAATTACTTAAAATTAAACACCCAAAGGAAATTTGGTGCTACAAGCAAAATAAATTATCACATACAAGATGGAGGGTGTTGGGCACAAATCACCAAGACACCCTAAGAATTAATAGCAAGAATAATGATGACAATACAAAAGCAAGATTCATAATTTTAAAAATTGAATATTTGTTACATGCTAACTTTAAATCAACTATTCTTGATCAATTTGTGAGAATGAATGAACTTTTTATGCTCAAAGTTATTGAAGAAAATTAAAAAAATGATTTCAACTTTTTAAAAATTAAACTAAAATTGGTGTCTTACAAGTTGAATCATTTGAAACTCATATGTAAGGTTTTCCAAAATGATGTTTGTTGTGTAACAAATTTACTTAAACATGTAAATCTTTGGAAAAGTCCTTGACGCACCCCCAAACTCCTTAATGGACTCAATTGTGAGTCCAAAAGGTGAAAACAACGAAAGGACAAGGAGTTTGGGCTTGTTTTTTGGTTCGCAACACTTTGGGGGTAGAAGGGTGTGTTAGAGCTATAGGATGGGGATTAGGAAGAATAACAAGCAAGTCAATTACTCACACGAACCTACACAAACTAAACAACAAGTTGGTTAGTGCGTAGTTGAAGCACTTTAGTGCACAAACGTGCCACAAGCAAACACAGACTCAAAAAATTCATCACGGCACGGACTTGAAGGAAGCCCCCACCTTTCCCCTTATAATATTCTTTTTTTCTGGCCATGGGGCTAGCACCTAAATGTCATTTTGTCTCAAGATTCTCAAATTAGAATCCCGAAATTCCCTAAATTGGGACTCCTGTGACTTTGGAAGCTTATAACTTTGTGTGCAAACCTTCAATTGAAATGATGTCTCAAGCAAAGTTATTGCCCTCATCGAGATCTTTTCAACGGTATTTGACACACCACCTGCACGCAAGGAAATCAAGGCGATTTTTGACTTTTAGTGGTCAAGAGTCAAATTGACAATTTGACTCCCATCCCTTCTTTTGGCCATAACTTATGTTTTACATACCCAAATGGATCATGCGAACCCATTTTAGACATCTAAGTTTCAAGAGCTTTTCAATGGTATAAAGAACTTTTCAATCCAATAAGTTTTGACCTTTACGATCACCCTCTGAAAATTCGGGAGTCCATGAGGAGTGTGGGGGTTCATTCTTTCATATTTTCCTACACTCCCGAGACATGAAATGTGACTCCCAACTTCACTCTTGGCTTGCACCTTTACAAGCCCTTGCCTTGGTCACGAGCCTAAGGCTAAAGTTGCAACAGTCCTATTAATAAATTGACTTGATTTTTTTGTTACAACCTTGAGTTAATCCAAATGATTTTGACATGAGTTTGATGATAGTGAAATTAAATAAAACAAAAAAAATTAGCCAAAATGACGGAATGTGAACAATCAAATTCAACTTGCACAACTTTGTCACAATTAATGACATTTTTAACATTTTTTTTGTATCCACTATAAATAAAGGAGTCCTTGGAACTTTACTAGAATGTTATTGTGTATGAATGGGCAAGCAAGGCAAGGGCACCAAAGGATTTACATCAAGGTGATATAAAGCTTCATAAAACAAGATTGAGGAAGTAATTGTGCATGAAAACTAAGGACAATTGACCTATGGTAAGTCCTTGCATACGAATCAAAACAAATGGGGGGGGGAGGCCTTTGGAAAATACTTTTTGAAATACCTTAAATTTATCTTTTGCATCATAAACATATTCATCTTGGTGAATGCTACCATCTAACAACATATAAACAAACATTTTTCATTCATCCAACATGTAATTTTCCTATATACATCACACATTGATGATAGCTCTTATATTGGTTGATGGAAATGAAGGCGAGTCAAAATGGTTTTTTGAATACTTGAAAGGCTTTCTTAAAAACAAAGTCACATTATTCACTCTTGCCATTAGAAACCATTTTATTGATTAGTTAACCATACAACTATATTTCCTTTTAGTTGACAAATTGTAATTGAAACAAATAAAGTTGCTTGGATGTCCCATATAATTAGTCATGTGGCAAAAATGAACTTGGCCCTAGATATCAAAATTTGGACACAATTAAAAACTTTTAGATCATTAAGTTTGATGGTCAAAAATATTAAAAGATTTGCTTCAATGGGGTGGTTACACCTTTATCAAGCCTACATGCAAGAATAAATTATTCTAAAATATGCTATGAATAATTCCAAATCTAAAACCAAAGTTTTACCAATTGTAAAAAAATTCAAAAATAAATGAAAATTAAGCATTTTCATTTTGTTTCATTTATTTTGTCAATATGAAGTTATTAAGGAGAACATAGTTTTCCCAAAGATAACCAATATATTTAATTTTTCATGGAACTTCATTGGAACAAATTCACTATCTAAAAAAAAATTATGTTAACCTCAAAGACAATTTTCATCTAATGTCAACCAACTTCTTGAAACCCATTTTCTATCTTCAAATAAACAAGAAAAACTAACTACATATATAATTGATAATGAACAACCAATTAGGCAATTAAGCAACTTTGTGGGCATACCAATTTCAAATTTTGGTAAGTTATCAACAAAACATTGTCATTAACATGGTGTAACATTAAAATGTATGTTGCATTTAGTTGTGTAAATTAGGTTTGAAATAACAAACCCCTTTCAAAGTTAGACATTTGAATCAAGTAATTATTTTAAGGTACAAACATGGTAAAATGGACAAAACAAGTTGGGATATTCACCTTTATCTTATATCAAGCATATGAAAACAATAAAGTAATGTCAAAATGGGTGGAAGTAATATTTTAAAACTCATGGTTCTTTTTTTACACTTATAAGAATATATTTCAAAAAAACATACAAGTTTATAAAATTTAAAAATAAACCCAAAATATATGTGTTTATTAGATGATAAATTTTTGTTTAAGGAAATTTAAACACAAAATATTCAATGAAATATACTTATAATAATTTAGGATATAAATATCATTGTATTCTTGAAGACACCATAAAAAAAAATTATTTTTTGTAATTATGAATGTTCACATTGCAAAATATAGGTTTCAAAACCTATTTGTATTTTTAAAACCTATTGAAAAAAAATTTAAATTACAATGTATAATTTGAAAACTAATGCACAATAGTGAAAACTATTTTTTTATCGTTCCATTAAAAGCATTAAATATATAATAACTCTATCATGGCTTTTGTTGTTACTTTTTGTATAGTTTTCAAATAGACTATCAAGGTAAAACAATCATTCACTTTGCCATGGTGCCCATCTTCAGAAATTGCCTTTTCATTTCAACAAACCTCCATCCTTAAGATGTCATCCTAGCAAAAAGGATAAGTGAACAACATTGTTGTATTAAAACACAAAAAGGGGGAAAAAACCACACCACATTCAATTCCTTTTATTAGTCCAAATTGCTTCCCACAACATTTTGTTTTACTTTTTTAGGTGTCAAATACCTAATTCCCTTAGATTTTTCTAAACCATTTGAACCAAAATTGGACTTCTAAAAAACCAAACCTATGTGGGAAAAACATGTCTAGTTTTTTCTGTTGATAATTGGATTATTAACATTAGTTATATGTTTGAGCAAATCAAAATTGTGGTTCGTCAATGTAGAATCCAACATTCACAATTTGAAAATTTAACAATTGTGTGATATGAAAGCTAGAAAATATAAGAAGATCATAGAAAGAAAGTTGGAAAATCTAACATAGCTTGAAATTGATGGTGAAATCTTGTCTTTCAATCCTCTTATTATGCACCTCAGTCAACTTTTATATTACATCATCGTCAGGTGCTAAAATAAAAAATATTGTTAAGAAGTTTGTCACCAATTGTTGTTCATCGTAGATGGCATTTGCAACATTCTTGATGAAGGTTGTTGTAGGTATGTTGGTGCTATATAACTCAACAAGATGGTTGTATTATTTGTAAAACTCGAGAAAGAAGGAAAGGGCATGTATATCCTTGGGACCCTAACCATTAGCGACAACTAAAATGAAAGACTTTGAAGACCTACAACCTTTAGAGTGTCCAATTTTTCCAAGTATAGTTTCTACATAAATTCATGTATGGAATGTGTTAGAGCAAATTGTAATGTGATAGGAAATCGATCAATCTAGTTTATTATGGTGTTTGCCCCAACCTTCAAGACAAAACCTTAGTCCATGTGCTCAAATTTGTTTTTGAAAGTGATTCCAAAATTTTGAATGCAAATAAATGACCCAACATTTGGTCTTGGAGAAAAGGTAGTGACAAAATTCCAACTGAATGTCAAGGTTATTGTTTTTAAACCACGTGCATTTGTCAAGTCATAGTATATATACTTGAAAACATTATTGAGGACATTGTAGGATCCGTATTTATTCATAATAAAACCTTCAAAATAGCCACTGAAGATTCTTTGTTGAATGTTGGTGATCAAAATAACATTGAGAGGTGCATTTCTTTTCATGCTCACGCTTGGAATTAATTCTCCATACTACCACTTCAAAAATAACACTCCAAATTTTTTTGATAATTTTACAAGGCAAAAACTGGAAATTGGTGATAAGACATTACACTCCCAAGATTTGTAAACTATAGACAAATTCAAAGTTGAACCCCGAATACTTCATGATACTTATATTATTTTGAAAAGCTGGAAACATAAAACATTTTTGAAATTCTTCAACTTCAAAAAGAAAATTGTCACATTATTTATAATAACTTATAGAATCTTTCAAAAATTGGAAGTAAGAAACAATTTTTGAATTACTAAACTTCAAGAACAAAAACTGAACCTTGTGCAATGCATGTTACAATGAAATATGTGGAAACCTTAAGGTTTTAGGGTTAAACTTTAGGCATTTAGATTTAAGGTTGCCACCCCATGCTATAGTTCAACACAAAGTGAATTAAAATTTGTCTAGTGAATATCAATTACCTTATCCCAATTGAACGTGCATAAAAAAACCAATTTTAATTTGTTGACATGGGTCTCTATATTTGTACAAGACAATTTATTGGAAATATAATAAACTATTATTTTCCAACAACCCATACATAAAACTACAATTTTTCAACATTTCATATTGCCCTTATAATAAACATTAGTGATCCCATACAATGAATTTTATTGTTGAAGAAATAAATAAAGATAAAAATATGTAATAATGTAAAATATGAATATATTATAGGATGCTAAAAACTGAAGGCAAGTAATTGGAAAGGAGATGGATCAGAATACCTTGTCCTTAATGTGTGTAGTGGATTGTAGGGAACAACAATTGTTCCTTAATCTCCTTGCAACTACTGTTGGAATCGAATCAATTTGTTGCTTACTTTAAAATTGTTGCATTTCCGGTCATTTTTGAACCATGAACATGGATAATTTTACCAAAACACCCCTCACATGGCAAAACAAATCCAAGAGTATACCCCATTATACTGGGTAGAAAAAATCAAACATTCATAAAACTTATTACCCTTGAAGCTAAGTAGTTTTCACCAAATTCATAAACAACATTCTAAAAATTTGGTGGCTACACATGATTTCCAATTGCCATTTAATCATCTTTTGGTCTTGGTTTGGTAATACAACAACAATTGTAGTAATAATGTTTAGTAACTAGTTGTTGAATGTCATGCTACTCCAAGCTATCTTCAGTTCTATAATCGGACATCATGTCAAACAAAATGGCATTGGAAAAAACTTATGAAAAAGTTAGCATGGGTCAATAAGAACAAAGAAGAAAAGTAACAAGTTCCATGAAATGACTCCAAAGCACGATACTATATATGATTGATGGGAATGCATATAACAACTATAATTTTTGATAAAAACTAGAAATTGAATGGTATACATTAGTGTGATCATGGAACAACCATGTATCACTGAACTAGTTTACTTATAAAACCTTGCATCCTATCATCTTTATGAAGTGCATTATGAATCAATATAAAGTTCTCCTAGAAACCCATTTCATTGACATATTGTTGATTCATGTGTTGAAAGTTGAGAATTCAAGTTATTTCAAGATCCAAGATGTCAAAAAGTAGGTCCAAAGTTCATTAATTCAATTATGACACCTAAAACCAAGCATTTTTAGGACAAATCAACAATTATGTAGGTTCAAAAAGTATTTTACATTGCATTCCCAAACATTCATAGAATTGTAACAAAAAAAATTACATGATTTGAAGTTGATCATTATGCATGCCTATGAATTGATTGCTATCTCTTGATAAACAATCTTTAAATGGGTTTTCTTCACCTACATTCTTCATTTAGACTTTTCACTTTACGTTCTTTAATAAGGTTTTTGATATTTGTATTGCTAAGGAATAATTTCAATTGAACAACTATATATGCATGCTTCACAAGCATATCAATGAGTCACATAACAGGTTGGGAACACCTAGTACAAAATAGGAAGGGGCAATTCAAGTACTAAGAATTGACCTCTTCAAAAGTAAACAACACACCGCCAACTAGGGCTCTAAAAAGCTGCTGCAACACTAGCTACGTGGTCACAAGTCATCTACACCCAACCAACCCACTATGTTCATTCCTTGGTCATCAAGTCCTCAATATGCCTCTAAACCTCATACCATACTTCATAATGTCCTTTTAGCAAATCAAACCTCCTGCTACACCAGTTAAACAACCATAAGTCATTAAACCTAACACAATAAAACAAGTCAATCTTCTTGGTGACTTACCCCAAATATGGCCCTAAACTTTGTAATCCTAAAAGCAACTGCAATATACATTATTGACTACACCATTATTGGGGTTTATGCCTTATAAACCAACCCACATACAATACATCTTACATGACAAGCAATTGAACAAACCTAGTCAACAACTTATATAATGAAAGCACCAATGTGCATTAGAGATCCCTTTTTGTCCAATGCCAACCCTCCTCCAATAGTTCCAACATTACATAAAATGAGCATAAAAACAAACTAGCTTGCTTTTGAAGCAATATGTCCAAACACCAAAGCACCCTTCCTCACTTTATTCTCTATTGGCACTTTGTGTGACAAAGAACTTAACACAAACCATAAGTTTCATGCATATAAATGTTAGAGAAAGACGCTAACATGCAACCATGCAAAGATAGAAACTGGGAGAATCTAGAATGCTGCCCCTAATGCATCTTGAATGGACTTAATAGTTGCACCTTGTCACCCAATTAACTGCCAACAACTGAAACCTCCTTGGTTGCAAAGACTACAAAACCCTAAACCTTAGAGATTAGGCACCACCTAGCAACTAGGCGCTCATTGCTCTATTGCCTTTTCAATTTTGTTGAGTTCAAGGAGGGGCGAAGGAAAACATGAACTGGTGGCACAATGCAACAATCTGATCTGTGTAGGTGCATTTAGTTCCCCCAAGATTGATGCGAGAAATTGAAGAAGAGAGGTGAAGGGGTCAACATAAAAACATACTAAATTGAACATTTTGAATCCCCATAACCCTAATCCATCAGCCTTCATCTCCCCAAACAAAACTGTCTTCTACCAATATGAAACTGGCTAACTAAAAGTAAATGTTGAAATTTTCTTGCTGATGTGATGGTCCCTGTCCCAGGGCCCAATAAAGCAAGTGTCTCTGCCCAGGCTCTGCCCATCAAAATATTAGTGTCCCAAAAGATAAACAAAGAAGGTGTCTCTGCCCATAGGACGTATTGTTGCCCAGAGAAACAGACTGGAACAAGGGGTGTGTCACACCGTGGCCTTACCATTTACATCAAAAAGTATCGTAATGCTAAAAAAGAATTATGAAAATTCAAATATTTCACCATGCAAAAATACAATCTTCAAAAGAATCCCCCAAAAGAAACCAAAATCCTTCAAGATATCAGAACTCTACAACTAATCTCAAGTTTCAACACAAGCCAAAATGTCACCTTTCAAAAATCCTCATATACAAATAGACATACTGCGTAAGGGCCAAAATCCCTTAAGCTACTATACTCTATAATGAATCTAAACACAATATCCTTGCCTTGGTAGGCAAGGCCAACAAAGGGGCTAATTGAAGGATAACCAGAATTAACCTGCGATTAATCAGAATTTAACTGGTAATCACTGCCAGTTCCAATCCAGAAAACCTAAAACCAAGTGTAATCTTCAAGTGTAATAAAAAATAAAAGCCAAAATCGAAATTCAGTTTTCCTAAGAACCAAACCCAAAACTGCATTCTCGATTCCATTTATGTGTGAGTGGAATTGGAACGGAGATCGCTCTAATTTAGTTTTTGAACTGGAATTGGACATTCTTCATTAAAGTAAAGAATTGACGGACTCAAGTTTACACATCACAAAATCACCTTGTAACGCCCTTTACGAATCAATGAGGGCTTTCCAATCCTACCAAAAGTAGCCCCAAAAAGCCAGTTTTTCCCATTTCCTTCCCCTTCATTTGGGGGACCCACACAAAAAATAATTTCCGAGTGTATTTCCAAGTGCAGTCTTTACACTTGGAAAGGAAAAATCTCGTTACCAGAAATGAGCCCACCACACTCAGCTCCGACTTGGGCTGGCCCTTATTTCGGTAGAGCCCACAGCAGACTGGGGCTTTATTCTACACTTTGACTAAGAGCATCTCTAGTACCCATCAATTGTTTTTAATAATTCCCCTCCCCCTCCCGCCCCCGCGCGCCCCTCAAAAAATTAATAAATTCACTTAAACAAAATAATGCCATAATATCTTGGCAGCCGACACATGTCTGTTACATAATTAATTAAATTTGAAAATTTCATTTTGATAAACAAAATATTCCTGAAAATTCAACATTTTTTCCCTTCACGGAAGTTAGGTCTATGAAAAAATGATTTTGGGTGGGGAGGATTTTCAACATTTATTTTTTAAAAATATTTTCGAATTTTTGGAGAAGAATTTGAAAAAAATTTCAACATTTCTGAAAATAACATAATTAGTTTTGATTTTTTTGGGGAAATTTTTTTCTTCATTTTTAAAAATAATATAGTTTATTGTGGAAGCTGCCAGGGTATTTACCCAGCAGTGTTTTTTTTTGAGGAATTTTTATCTGTAGCCAAAGTCGTGGTCATCCATTGGAAGATGTAGAAAAAGTGGCGATCCACCCTAGGAATATATAGCCAGATCTGGCTACTGAACCGGAAATAAAGTACAAATATGGAATAATCCTTCTATATTTTTGGCTACATAACCAGAACCTGATATTTGAATCTGCTGATTTTTACATACTTTTTTAGTTCTCACTTCTGGCTACTGAAACCTCCAAATTCACTTCCTAGGATGATTCAATATTTGCACTTTATTTTTGACTTATTACAGGCAGATTTGGCTAAGTCTTCCTACCGATGATCGCCACTTTTGCTATATCTTTCAATGGACGATCGCCATTATGGCTACAAACAAAAATGCCTAAAAAACACACGTACTGGTAACTACCTAGTCTAAAGAATAGAAAGAGAGCGCTGGTGCCAATTCAGGGCTCTTTGCGTTCGCTGCGCACACAAACACCCAGACGCATGCGAGGGTGGCGAGAAAGAGAGAGAGAGAGAGAAGAGCCTGTCGAAGATACGTGGGAGGGAGAGGACGAGACGGGCGCGGAGGGACGAGGAGGAGAAAAACAAACAGAAAGAAGCGCGAGTGGATCGGGAATCGAATAAAACGAGCGACCGAGCGGAGCGGCACTGGTAGTAAGTTGCGGAAAGGGAGGAGCGATAAGGGAAGAGTTTTGCAGCGCTTTGGAAGGGAGTAGTGGCGAGGCGAGAATTGAGACAGTCTATTGCGAGAACTGAGAGAGAGAGAGATAATAAAAAGGAGTCCCTTTCTACTTCAGCTCATAATGCACACCATCACCGTATCGCCATTTCTGAGAGCCTGCGGCAGCGTTTCTACCAGGTTGCGTCCAGCGGCACTGGCAGCAACAGCAGCAGGCTTCTCGGCTTCTCCTGTCAAAGCTTCCGGGCTCGCTACCTGCTGCTGCAGAACCAGCACGAACCTGTTCACCTCCCCAACCCGTTTTGCATCGTCATCGTCGTCAGGGTTTGTATCTGGACTTCGGAATTCGGTGCGATTGCCGCCTTGTGAGTTCTACGGCTCTAGGTTGTATAATAATCGAAGCTTTGCCGTCGCTGCGGGGTTGGCCCGTCAGACTGGCAGGAGGATTATTGTGCGAGATTTCCCAGGGTTTGGATCTGGGAGGCACCAGCAGCCGGGTGGTGTTCGAGTGCTGGCATCCGCGGCTTCCGGGGTTTTGCAAGGCGGCTCAAGAATGGCTTCCTCTCACGGTAAGCGGATCGTGCCTAGAGGACCGTGTGCTTCTTGTAGGACGGAGTGTTTTTTGGATCGGATCTCCGCTTTCAACAAAGTCCAACCTATTCTCATTTTGCAAATGGATCGGTGATTATACACCCTACTGGATCTGCTACCCAGTGTACACATACAATGAGCAGATTGTAATCAGCGACAGAGACTCTTTTGATGATGCCTTGTCTATGTTGCAGCTACGGAGAATCCATATGGTAGCCTCTTGACTGATTTACCCAAGCCAGGTGGAGGCACATATGGGAAGTACTACAGCCTTACCAAACTGAATGATCCTCGAGTCGGTAAGTCCATCAGATTTGTTTCCTCTCTATAGTACAATGCCGAACATGGTTCTCCTTGTTGATGATGATTTGTTTTTCGGTTATATGTTTGATTGCTGCTGGATCATCGGATTGACAGTGCTACTGAGATAAGAGTCATTTGTCTTGGTTTATATTTGTTGGAATGATAGATAACCCCACAAGAGTTGTAGATGCTTTATGAATGTTCAGAACAGGGATCATGGCATTTTTTTTGTTTCTCAAAACAATTCTTTGTAATTGTTTTGCCATTCTACCTGCTGTTGATTGCCATGTCCTTGTGCTTGTATTGTGCAGACATACTGCCCTACTCTATCAGATACCTGTTGGAGTCTGCAATTCGGAATTGTGATAACTTTCAGGTCCTCAAGGCAGATGTGGAAAAAATCCTGGACTGGGAGATAACTGCTCCCAAACAAGTGGAAATCCCATTCAAGCCTGCCCGTGTCATCCTCCAGGTTCTGTCTTTTAAAGAAGTTTGAAGATAATTTGGTTTGCATTGCAGGTTGTGCTCACTAATTAATGACAAACAGGAAACTTCAATGGGACAGTGCATATGTGTGATTGTCTTTGTGCTTACAGTTTCTTTGCATCTTCAGGATTTTACTGGTGTGCCAGCTGTGGTTGATTTGGCTGCCATGCGAGATGCTATGACACGTCTGGGTGGTGACCCAGATAAGATCAATCCTTTGGTAAGCCAGAATTATGATCCTGTTACATGGAGCAGTACTCTTGGAACGGATTTCTTGCACTTGGTCAACAGGTTGTTGGAGTGTTGTCTGGCACTACTTAGATCCCTTTGTCTTTCAGAGTTCTGCATGTATCTCAGTGCACAGGGAGAGCAAAGCCTGGTCTCAATTGAGTTTATAAAATGCACTGACAGCATTTTCAGTCTGAAAATAATGACATTTGTAGTGTGTTTTGTGCACCATGGTTATCTTGTCTCTAGGATCTCAGTGCAATGTCAATGACTATTTGGGCTCTGCTGCTCAAGGTACGTTTTACTTTTTATGCCACATGGTGGCACATGTTGGCTGCACAATGCCCCTCTGTCTGAGATGGTTTCTTTGTTGTGTGTTTTGCAGGTGCCTGTTGATTTGGTCATTGACCATTCAGTGCAGGTAGATGTTTCGCGAACACCAAATGCACTCCAGACAAACATGGAGATGGAATTTGGTCGAAACAATGAACGATTTGCTTTCTTGAAGTGGGGGGCAACTGCCTTCAAAAACATGCTTGTGGTGCCTCCAGGTTCTGGTATTGTGCATCAGGTCAGTTTCTTTTGGCTGTGTGTATTGGCTGGTTAGATTCTGTTATCTGTTGATTTGGTTGCTATATAATTGATTGCTGCAGGCCATTCAGATAGTTGATACTTCTTTTGGAATCTAACCGGCAGTAGTTGACCTTGCTTTGCCTTTTCTTAATCGTGAAAATGGAAGTTTCTTGATTCTTATGAGAGATGTTCTTTTGGATTTTTTTTCAGTTTTAAGTGTGATTGGGTCATCTCACACATGGTTGAGGGCCTGTCACAGGTGAATTTGGAGTATTTGGCTCGTGTTGTTTTCAACAGTGATGGATTGCTGTATCCAGACAGCCTTGTTGGAACTGATTCACATACGACTATGATAGATGGGCTTGGTGTTGCAGGCTGGGGAGTTGGAGGCATTGAGGCAGAAGCAGCAATGCTTGGTCAAGTATGTTCATCACGTTCCCTAGGAGCAAGATAAAGGGTGCTTGGTTCTGCATGGTGTACATGCTTGAGGATACATGTTTTTGAACAACAAGAAATCTCTCCTTCTTAAGGATGTAATTGGACTTTGCTGGGGTGCCAATGGACCAAATGACATTAAATGCATGACCTTATTGGGAGGGATTGAAGCATCTTACATCACAGTGTTCAACTCTGGTTGCGGTTCTTTAAGTTGTGCGAAACTGAGAGGTCTTTCATTTCTTTTTGTTGCAGCCCATGAGTATGGTCCTTCCAGGGGTTGTAGGTTTTAAGTTGAATGGCAAGCTACGTGCAGGAGTTACTGCCACAGATTTGGTGTTAACAGTTACTCAAATTCTGCGGAAACATGGTGTGGTCGGCAAGTTTGTGGAATTCTATGGTATGTGGTGATATTCTTGACTGCTGCTGTTGGAGTTTGCTATATGACTATGGAGATGGTTGGAGGAGTTTGTGCAAGTGCATCACATTTTTGTTCTCTTCTCTCACCACAATGACCACTGTTCATTGTTTTCCAGGGAAGGGCATGTCAGAACTTTCTTTGGCTGATCGTGCAACAATTGCAAACATGTCCCCAGAGTATGGGGCTACCATGGGTTTTTTCCCAGTGGACAAGGTCACACTCCAGTACTTGAGGTTGACTGGCCGTGATGAGGAGAAGGTAACCAACTTTCAGGATGCATGAGATGATGTGCTCGTATATGCATTCTCTTATTAAAAATCAGCTATTATGTCCATTTTAGCATTGTTGCCATATGTCTAGGTGTGGTCATATAACTAGGAGATACTGGTATCTATTCAGAATTCTAATGATGTGATGTTATTCCAAATAGTGGAGTTATATTGGGTAGAAACAGCATAGTGGAAGCATCATTTGGCAGAAGAGAGATAATTTACTGCTCATTTTCTTGAGCCAGTAGATGATTGAGGTTTAAGGTCTTGTCCTTAAATACTCAGCCTCCTTCAGGTGAGGTTGTAGTCAGTATATTTGGTGGAATGTCATTGATGTCTTGACACAGCAAATACTGTTTTTTGTGTTCTGGGTGGTTCTTGTCTCTATGCAATAGGTTAAGGAGATTGAAGCTTATCTCCGGGCAAATAACCTGTTCATTGACCATGAAAAGGTGAGTTTGGCATCTGCAGGCCTCAGCATGTATCTTGGATTTTTTTGTTCCTGCTAGGTGAATAGCAGGTTTGGTTGGAGTATGTCACTGGAATGTGTTGTGGATTCCTTTCAACAGCAGGCAGGAACTCTTTTCCATTGCTTCTTGACTCCCCATGGTTGTTATGGGGTGGTTAGTACTGAGTAATGGCTCAGTGTCTTCTGATATAGTGACTTCTGATGTCATGGGAATGGCTGCTGTAGTTGTGCAATTGGCAATCAGATGGATATTGATATTGTTCATTCATGTGTATCTTCAGCCTCAAAAAGAGAACATTTACACATCATACCTGGAGCTTGACCTTGACTCAGTGGAGCCATGTATTTCTGGACCAAAAAGGTATACAAAGCACTCTTTTTTTAAGGCTGATACAAATGTTGACAGTCTTGGCATCCATAGATGCTCTTCTCTGTAAGGATGGTATTGGGCCTATGGTCTAGTTTTCAATGGTCAATTTGAGGGGACTAGAGTGTGCACAATGCAGTTTTGTTGGAAGCATTTATCAATTGACATGAATCTGTCTCGCTGTTTCCTTTCATGTATTCCTTTCTGCACATTTGCGTGTGTTTTTGGTCTGACTAGAGTAAATGAACAAATGCAGGCCCCATGACCGGGTGAAGTTGAAAGATATGAAGGTGGATTGGCAGGCTTGTTTGGACAACAAGGTTGGCTTCAAGGTATATCTCATAGTTACATTCCTCTGTGTCTGTTGCTGAAATTTTTCCTATCCTATCAAGCATATTCTTTTCTAGTTTCATGGCTTGTGATGGAAAAAATGCTTCACTTTGTACTTATCAGTTTCCTTTTGTTGCAGGGGTTTGCTGTTCCCAAGGATGAACAGGACAAAGTTGTGAAATTCACCTTCAATGGTCAGCCAGCTGAGATGAGGCATGGTAGTGTTGTCATAGCTGCCATCACAAGTTGCACCAACACATCCAATCCAAGTGTGATGCTTGGTGCTGGCCTTGTGGCTAAGAAGGCAACTGAACTTGGACTAGAGGTCAAATTCTGCATCTGATGAGAATGTGTGTTCCAATTGCCAGTTTAGTCCCAATTTCTTGTGGACTTGTGATGTGCACCTTTTTGCTGTCAATTAGAATCACATCAAGATGAAGGCAACCCATATTTTAGCCACGTCCAAAGTGGATTGTCTCGTGGTGGGGATAACAGTTCTTGCGCCATTGTTTGAATGTCTTACCAGGGCATGTTGTTCAGATGTTCAACTGGAAATGTTCATGTACCCTTTTGGTCATGCAGCAGAATTTGGTTTAATTATTGGTTTGAATGTACTCTCCTCTTTGGAATTCGATTGCAGTCTCTTCAACTTGATTCTGTTTTGACTGAACAGGTGAAACCATGGATAAAGACCAGTCTTGCTCCAGGATCTGGTGTTGTCACACTATATCTTGAGAAAAGGTATTCTGCCCATTCTAGGGGAACATTTCATGAATGACTCTTGTTCTTGCAAATGAGAGGTAGAATATGGTATGCTGGAACATTTGCAAACTAATGTTTGTTGGATGGGCTGAAGCCCAATGTCAAGTACTTCAACACCTACAATGGTGGCAATTGTAGTAGCGAGTAGTAGATGGTTCTGAGCTTTGGACAAATTGTAAGACATGAGATGTAAGTGAAAATGGTTGCAAACTTTGGGGAGAGGTGTAGTCTCTTCCACACTAATTCTTAGTGTGAGCAAGTGATTTTCCTTGATCTGAAGTTTCATGTATTGAAATGGCAGTGGCTTGGCAAAGTATCTTGATCAGCAAGGCTTTAGTCTGGTGGGCTATGGGTGCACCACTTGCATTGGCAATTCTGGTGAATTGCATGAAGCTGTAGCTGAAGCAATTGCTGAGAATGGTAAGTTTTCTGTTTGTCTGCAAGAAGGTAATGAAAATTGATCTGGAAATGTTATACTATTCAGAGAAATTTTCATTTTTGCTGCAACTGTAGTTAAATGGATGAGCTGGAAACAATATTCAGCTGGGGGATTAGGAGGTTTACCAGGATTCATTACAGACCTCCAGCCCATAGATCTAAAGAGCCATTCTACTCTTTGTATGTTATTTGTTTGCAGATGTAATTGCAGCAGCTGTATTGTCTGGCAATCGAAATTTTGAGGGTCGTGTACATCCATTAACTCGTGCAAATTATCTGGCTTCACCTCCTTTGGTGGTGGCTTATGCCTTTGCTGGGACGGTGGGTCATTCAAGTCATTTCATTTCTGGTTCAATGTTTTCATTGTGCTTTTGCTATTGGTGTATGGACTTTGCATTCCTCATTATTTTAGTGACCCTTGACTACAATGTGCACTTGCAGATGATGGAAAGCCTTGTGCATCTCAAATGCCCTTCTGAATGATTTGGAGTGGTTGCAACAGGTGAACATTGATTTTGAAACAGAGCCAATTGGAGTTGGCAAGGGTGGAAAAGCTGTCTTTCTGAGGGACGTATGGCCTTCCAATGAAGAGGTTTCTGAGGTATAAATTGTGGACTCTCTCGGTCTCTTTGTACTTTTGCTTTGTAAACACTACTGGAAGTGGAAGATATTAGGGAGTTTCCTCACATGTTAAGGGTTCCTAACATAGGAGAACACAGCAATGGCTCTCATGTAGACATGCAAAGTCCTGATGTGATGCAGAGCTGATTTAACTTGGTTGAAGTAGCTGACTTTCATCTAGAACACACCAAAGTAGTCTATTATGCAATCAAACAACTGCAATTCCAAATTAAGTCTATGCTTTGTGTAAGATAACATCATATGATCTGTTTTGATCAGACTGTATGAGGTGTATCTTTTCCAAAAAAATGACCCCTATATCACATCACTTTGTACCAATGATATTTTTTGACCCACAGGTGGTGGGAAGATCTGTGCTTCCAGAGATGTTCCGATCTACATATGCACAGATAACAAAGGGCAATGAAATGTGGAATCAACTGGCTTGCCCCCAAGGATCTCAATATGCTTGGGATCCAAATTCTACCTATGTTCATGAACCCCCTTTCTTTAAGACCATGACTAAAGATCCCCCAGGTGTGCCAAGTGTGAAAGATGCCTACTGCCTCCTTAACTTCGGTGATAGTATCACCACTGACCACATCTCACCAGCTGGTAACATAAATAAGGACAGTCCAGCTGCCAAGTATTTGATGGAACATGGAGTAGATCGAAAGGATTTCAATTCATATGGTAGTCGCCGTGGAAATGATGAAGTAATGGCAAGAGGGACATTTGCCAACATCCGGATTGTCAACAAATTTCTGAAAGGCGAAGTTGGGCCTAGGACCCTCCACATTCCATCCCAAGAAAAGATGTTCATATATGATGCTGCACAGGTCAGTATGCTGAGTACTTTGATTTGCATTCAGTTTTTCCCAACAAGGACAGTCACCAGTGCTTTTTTTCTCTGAATACTGAGAAAGAAATGAACTCCTGCTTTTTGTCACAGAGGAGATGAAAAAAGATGAATTGTGTGACCTTGGCTGTTGGCTCTAGTAATAATTGAGTTTTTGACAGTAGTTTGGTCTATTGTTTTACAACTCAGTTTTTAACATGGTTTCCTGTAGCAGAAGTACAAAGAGGAAGGTGTAGATACAATTATCCTGGCAGGGGCTGAGTATGGAAGTGGAAGCTCTCGTGATTGGGCTGCCAAAGGCCCATATCTGCAGGTGAGCATCTCACCTACTATTCTTACTTGTACACTCCTTGGAATTACTCGAGTTCATCCAAGTTCAAGGGTTGAAGTTTCAGGTCCTGTTGAGAGGAGACTTAGTGGCCAATCTATGTCATGTTTTTCTCACTCAAGGTTTCTGGCATCTTGATAATTAGATGCCTGTGAGTTCCATGTTGATTCATGCATGTATGGAATTGCCTTATTACCATTTCTTGTCTGTGTACAGGGCTCCCCTGTGTACAGGGGATTGTAATTGCCATATGACTAGTTACTGCCATCTTTTGCACATATCTGAGGGTCTTCTTGTTGAGAGTAATACTATATGGCAAGAACTTTGTCTGGGGAAGGGAAAGACTGCTGGTAGTTAAATTTTGTGCCCTTTGCTGGTAGAACTAGACAGATGGATTCTTACATGTTTGTTTTAACAGGGGGTGAAGGCTGTGATTGCAAAGAGCTTTGAGCGCATCCACCGTAGCAACCTTGTTGGCATGGGCTTGATTCCCCTTTGCTTTAAGGCAGGGGAAGATGCTGAGTCTCTTGGTCTAACTGGCTTGGAGAGGTACACCATCCACATGCCAGACGTTGAGAACATCAAGCCTGGCATGGATGTTGCTGTGACAACAAATGACGGGAAAAAGTTCACTTGTGTGCTTCGCTTTGACACACAAGTGGAGCTGACGTACTTCCAGAATGGAGGCATCCTTCACTATGTGCTCCGGCAGTTACTATAGTAGAGGCAGCTATGATTTTCAAGGATCTGGCAGTATATTGTTTTCTTTTTACATCATTCCTACAGACAGGAGCACACATGATGTATTTAAAACTATGTCTGCTATGAGATATTTCACTACAACAGGTTTCAGTTGTGTATGATAGTCATTTCTGTTGTGGAGATCTATCCTGTAGCCATTGGGTTCTGTTCTTGCACATAGCCTGTCCCAATGCTGACTTTTATTTCTGCTCAGTACATGCAATTGTACCTTACACCTTGGGCAGTTGGAATTGACTGTAGGTGAGTTTATTACAAACCATCTTTGTAGAAGGCATGTCATCCTGCTCTAAGTTCTTGTAGGGCTTGAAATATAACTTGTTTCTCATCAGCTTGAGGTGGGTGGAGAAATCATAAATTGGTTGGAGATTGAGTGATGCTGAGCTGCACATGGGAGACACAAAACTGGTTCATTGTCTTCTGGTGTCCTGCAATATCCGCAAACTCTTCCCTGTTGCCAAACAGTCTTAGAACACCTTTATAATTGCTCTCTTTCTGTCATATAATGACGAGCTTGCTGTTAACCACACGGCAGGCTACATTTTCATGATACCTGTTTGGGATCATGGTTGTGACTTTTTTGATGCATCCTAAATTTTCTGCATGTGTGGGTGTGATGGGGAGGATTTTGACAAAATGTGAGAAGAGCAATGCATTTGAGACAACTTCTATCACAGAGGCTGTAGAACTTTCCAGCACCTACCATTCTCAGCACCTGAATATTTCTAAATAGTGTCTGGTGACCATATTTTCCTGGTCCATGATGGTTGGGTGATTGGAGCAAATTCTTTTTCTTCTTTTCTCTTCAACCTATCAAAAACTGGTCACATCTATCATCAGCCTCCTTTCTAGGTGCACACCTCTATCGGTTCATGTATGGTTCTTCCTCTCACACTGAGTGAAAGGGAGGTTCTTAGACATAGTCATACATGTGATCTGAATTGTTACTCAGGAGAAATTCTGTGCTTCACCCTAAGCTTCTTAGTATCAACTGCTCTTGCAAATGCATGTGACCAGAACTTTGAATATGGTTGTAAGTAACAACTAAAAATGCAATTTGGGTCTAAATTTAAGTGCTGCTAAGCATATTTAAATAAGGCGGTCTATGCCTTTCTCATCAGAGAAGCAATTGCATGAGAGGGTGCCAAGGAAGGACATATGGAAAAAAAAAAATTCACTGAAATGAAAATTGAGTGTCACAACTTTGGAAACCTAATTTGCATTCCACATAGAAGATTGAACACAAACAAAATGTCAAACATTGCCCCATCCCAAAAAAAAGAAACAAAATAAAAAAAAGAAGAAAAGAACAGCTATCTAGTAAGTGCTTCAAAATTGTAATTAACTAGCCTTGATCTTGTTCAAACTATAAATAATGCCACAAGAATCTATATACTATAGATTTTATAGTGAATTACATCTTTCAAGTTTTGGAATTATTTCATGAAGGTTTGAACTTTCAAAAGCCCAAACATTGAGGATGCATGTCAAATTTTGAACCTACTAAATGAATACTTGGGAAGATGATTGTTATCTTCCTGTTATGCCCATGTTGCTTGAACTACTTTATTCCAAGATTGGTTGTGAAACTTCTTTGAATTGTCTTCTACTTATGCCTTTTTATGTGAAACATGTACCCAATAATTCTTTTAATAGAAGCCGTAAAGACATAAACCTATCACCAATAGACACCCTCATACTACAGAATACATAATATTTCAGAAAGCTTAGGTTTATGTTACACATTTTGGATGGTTATGCAACATATATTATATATATATATATATATATATATAGATAGACACACACACACACAAGAAACTTCAGACAGTTTGAATTGTTTTAAAAGTATTTTTCTGACATGCAATGAAATCATATCGACAACTAATTTAACAAACCTTTGTGGAATGGAAATGAGTTCAATTAATTTGCAATTTGTGACGTATTTAATGTGCAATTTGAATGTCATGTGAACAACTAATTCAAAGAAACATTGTGTAAGCCCTTTTGACATGTCCATATGTAGGAGTCATAGTAACGTTTTCTGTTTTAAAATATTTGTGTGTTAAAGTGAGGATTGTTTTGTGGAGGAAAGAGGAAAATACTGTGCTTTTAAATCCTTTTATCATCACTTTATGCTATGGGTACATTTTAAAGGTCTTGTGGGTAGTTATTTTAATCATTAAGATACATTGTGAGGTTTTCTTAATGCTTTTAAATATCCTATATAACTTTCTATTTATTTTCAACATATAATGACTTTTGAAGTTTGTTTAGGTCTTAGAATTTTAGCTTGTTGGCCAAATGTCCAAGTTTCCACCATATGTTTTAACCATTATTTTTTCTAGAGTTAATATATTAAAATTTTAATTGTGAGTTATTAGGACCATCAATTTAAAAATCAATCAATAAATTGGTAGACTTACAAGCAAATGTGTAATGAAAGATCTAAAATATTATTTATTAGTCTTTTACAAACATTATGGGTTACAACATATAGGTATGAAATTTGAATAGTAAATGTAGACTTGGATTACATATTTTTATAAAATTTTAGGTCATGTTTCAATGATTTGTTAATGAATAGCAGGAATCATTCTGTTTGGAATTTCAATTTTCGTGTTTTTTTTCAAGGGATTAAGTAAAATCTTCTAAAAAATTGTTCATTCCTGAATACTCCTTTGAAAAATTTCACTATTTTGAATATATATGCAAAAAGTAAGATTTTTGAAAACTCTTACTCCTTTGGACATATTGATTCAATCTTGTCAATGTAACTTGGGGTTTTTGTTAATTTATCTCGTGCTTAGCTTGCATCATGTATTATTCAAATAATAAAATTATTTAATTCCTTCTCATTGTTGAATAATTTTTTTCAAGTTTTGTAATTATCTTTACCTTGATAATTATTTAAAATTTTAAAATTTTAAAAATTTAATGCATTTTCAATTTTCTTTTATTAACTATTTATATTAAAACTTCTTCATTTTTTTCTTTTTAATAAATTTCACATTTCACATTTTAATGAATTTTCATATTTCAATTATACTTCAAAAAAAATCCCAATTTTTCTATTTTTAATAGTAACTATTTCAAGTTATAGCTTTATGTTCTTCAAGTTCAAATTATTCAAAAGAATTAAAATAAATATTATAAATATTGAAACTACGAATAAGTATTAACATTTTTAAATGTAACGAAAGGTATATTATTATACATATTTAACTTTCAAATGAAAAAAAATCATTAAAATACATATAAATTTTTATTCGTATAAACATGGTGTGATTTGAAAAATGTAATAGAATGTTATAATTTTATTAATTTTTTGTAAGATATTGATTGTTGAAACCAATATGGTTTATATTAATTTACTTTTTTTTGTTTTATTAATTATCAGTACATTCATATAATTATAAATTACATAATCATTTAAATATAACTCACAATTGAATTTACATATTGAACATTAAACACACATCATCAAATATAGGGTCTATGGGGTAAATTCATTTTATAAAACTGAAAATTAAAAAGCATTTCACATTTTGATCTTTTAAAAACATAATGTTATTCCAATTAATGTATTTATGTTTACATAACTTGTGTGTTCTTTAAATTTGTGAAGACTACTGAAAAGATATTGAGAGATTGATATGATTTTTTTAATTTATGAAGGAAACATAACTAAACTTATTGTACACAAGGAATACTAAAACATTTTTTCCTATAGTTCTAGTTGTAAATTCAATTGAATATTTTTTAGGAAACTTTCATTGATTCAATTACTTTTCAGGGGAAAAAATTAACTTTTCAGGAAAAAAAATTAAATGGTTTTTTATTAAATTTATAACATCATGAAACTGATGATCCAACATTTGAATGTGTAAGAATTTAAAATTAAATTCATTTGATACATGTGTGTAATTTATTAAATGATAATATGATTCAACATTATTTCATTCAAGAATGTTGCATATTTTAAACATGAGATGCAAAAACCTTAAAATTATAATTATAATAGTAACTATGAGTTTTTGCCATATTGTATTTGCACATATATATGTATTTGAACATGTGTGCACATATATGTTCATTTCAATTAATCACCTTTCTATTCAATGTTATAATTCAAAAAATATGTTATTGTTTCAAAATATTTCCAATTATAAAATTTGTGGTAAACCTTGGGAATTTTTTTTTGGGTCTAATGTTGTGATTAAAAAACAATTAACCCATAAACACAATACAAAGCCAAAGCTTTGGAAATTGGTTGGCATGTATGTTGTGTATTGCATTTGCTAACTAACTATTTTTCTATGTTTCAATCCATCTTGCCAGCTTGTTCTAGGCTTTATTGATTTGGTCTTTTATTATGTTTGTCTTTGTAAAAGGTAATTAGGTTTGTTATACCCCTTTTGCAACTATAGTGTATTCGCACAACTTAATATTGTCATCATTGGCATGACCATGAAATGCGTTGTGACATTACTTGTGCTAGAGAGGTGATCTTGGTTGTGATGTTGGTGGGGTCCATTAAGTTTTTATAGGATGATGTGAATGTAAAATAAACACATTGGTTGTTGAGTGGTTTGTGAACGCCTATGACATAAGCTCTTTTTTTTTGTGTGATTTGTTTCCTTTTGAACTTGATTAATGTTTGGCAGTTGGCAATTTGAAATCTTGCACAACATTGTTTGACAATGACCCGTTTTCAGTGTGAATGATTAGTCATTCATTAAGATATGTATCTTGTATTTTCTTCTCCAAGGTATGTGATAGGCACATCAAATAGTGAACACGACAAACAATGTTGTCAAAACCAATGTGATGTTTCATTTTTGCCTTATCATCACATTGTTGTTAGTCCAAATGCATAAGTTGATGTTATTATAGTTTAAAAATTGGACCTGTTTTTATTGTTATTATTTACTTATAATTAATGAACACATATATAATAACATCCTAACTAACACATGTTGGGATCATTTGTCACGTGGAATATATTGACGGATTGTATTTGTCTAGATAGGTCACCCTTTGTCCAAATTACAACAAAACCTATCCATTTTCGGTCACATGCTACACAACACCCCTATTTAGCTTACAACCAAAAATGGACAAGTTTGGTCACAAGTTGAACAAGTCACCCCTTGTACAAATTGCAACCAAACCTATCCATTTTCGGTCACAAATTACATGGTGCCCCTATTTAACTTGAGATAGAAAATTGTCATGCCCGTATGCACAGCCTCATGCATGATGGCCGGTTACGGGCATGCCCGTCATATCTTTTAGGGTTATTGTATGGTTGTAAGGTTATGAACGTTCTTAAGTGACTGTGCACTATTAGGTTTAAGGTTTCAGCTTTTGGTGGCTGTATAAAAGGGCCAAGCCCTTCCCTTATCCTTTAGTTTTTCTAAAATTCCTTTGTATGAGAGTTGCCTCCATAGTTCATTTGGATTTTCTAGATGCTCATGGTGGTTACTGCACGGCCACCATCTACATACACCTTCACTACTTCTTTGCAATTTATTTCAATTCTAGAAAAACTCTATTTCTTGTTGCTTCATGTTGAAAGCAACAGATTTCTTG
>Ga0116231_10003864_pt1 | contig 30722 bp, 17 predicted proteins | sample S1TSphgellanicum_2_FD_89695 | JGI IMG/M metagenome (GOLD analysis project Ga0116231, IMG submission 89695) | Host-associated microbial communities from peat moss isolated from Minnesota, USA - S1T2_Fd - Sphagnum magellanicum MG | ecosystem: Host-associated > Plants > Peat moss > Unclassified... | reverse complement strand
TTGGGGCAAAGTGTAAGTCATTGTTACCACTAAAATTGTTGATAAAAGTTTCGTTCATATATATATATGAACGAAACTTTTATCAACAATTTTAGTGGTAACAATGACTTACACTTTGCCCCAAACCAAAATATACATATTCTCATTTTCAAGTTTCATTCATTACTTTGGAGGAAAAAATAAATTTAGATTTCATTCATTATTTTTTCTCCAAAATTTCTAATTCATTATCCACCTCTTCCAAATTTTCTACTTTTTGAATTAAACACAACACCTATGCAAACATGCAACACCATGTGCCAATTTGGCACACTATCTTTGGGTATGAAATGGAATGTCATCTCTGATCAAAATAATATTTGAACATGATTGGGTTTTGATTAAGCAAGCATGTTTGCAACTATGTTGAAGGTGCTTGTTTGATGCCCTCAATAACATATGTTAGTAACATCAATGTCCATTCAAGCAAACTGTTAGCTAACTTATTTAATTAATAGTCAATTGAAAAAAATTAAAGGTTAGTTATTTTAATAAATGAAAATGTTTGATCTTACAAGCAAAGATGAAATGTCATTATGTCATTTATAAGGTTTTAGAAACTATAATTAACACAAGAAAATCAATTAGAATTAATTTTAAAATATATTATTCAAAACTTTTAAATTTGTAATTTCAGAAAGGGTATTTGTCTCGTAAAGTGTAATTATAGTATAGATGTGTGTAGCATGTGTTGTTGGCCCAACTACAAACTCTAAATTTTTTAATGACAAAATAATTCAAACTCAATAATTTTGAAACCTTATAACATATGAAATCACCTCCATAAAATCCGATTCAGTGAAGGTTTCTAACAATGTAAAAAATGTGTCTCAATTTCCTTTAAAGAGTTATTCACAATTTATTGAAATTTCAATGGCAAAATTGTTTAATATTTAATAACTCCTACAACATAAGTTTAAAACATCATGAAACCACCTTGGTGCACCCCTACTCATTGAAGGCTTTCCAACAACATCAAGTGCATAAGCAAAGATGCCATTATTTAGGAGATTTCAACATGACCCAAAAAAAAAAAAAAAACAAATGTACTAACCTTTTTAATAAATAGATGTCACTTTTGTCAACATCATAATTGTTGCCTTAAACATTATATGTTACTTTGTGCAATGCTTTAATTGAAAAGTTTCTTATTCTTCTTCTTTTTTTTGCTTTCTTATAAGTTTAGATCACTACACCAAAAATGTAATTCTACAACCAATTCTATACAATTACGAGTGGCATAAATGATTAAAAGTGGCATAAAAGATGGATTCAATTTTATTACAAATGACATAAATAACTAGCCTAGTAGAAAAAGACTAATAATAGAATGTCATTTTTGACGTAATGGAATCGTGATGATTTTGATTGCATGCACATGTATGAATAACCCCCAAGTAGTCACTACTTGTATAGTTTAGGAAACACTTGAAATAAAATGATAGTTTTCAAATTGTTATGAAAAAATGACATATTTTGAATATATTATGAATATATTCTCATAATGAATTACAAGCATACTATTTATATTTATTTTAAAAAATCAATAAATTGTACCTTATATTTTTTTGCATGTCATTTGAAATAAAATGGAAATGCTCTCCCCAAGGATTAACCTTCAAAATGTTCTTTATAATATTCACAAAATTGTCTAGCTTCATGAAAGGTTTTTCAACATGATGATTTTTTTGAAAAATTAAAAATATTGAGTAAAACATTCATCGAAATTACTTTCTATCTCTCTTATTCAATTTTCAAATATGGCACCCCTTATTGTTTAAAGATTAAAACATAGCAAATCCTACCTTCATCATGTTGAGGACTTCATGTTAAAATTTAACCCTAATTGTATTTCAAAACATTTTATTATAAATTGTGCCTTTGGGTTCTATTGATCTTGTCTTTGTTCTTTTACTTTTTGCAACATGCAACAAATAAAAATATTAAATTGTATATTCCAACTTGCAAATTGCTCCCAAGGGCCACAACCAACCTCCCCTTATGCTTTACTTTCAATAAATATTATATGCGGTTACATGATATTTCCATATACCTAGAAAGTGTTTCTTTGAAGCTCTCCTTTTTAAGCTTTTTCAAAATATGCATACTTCAAAATTGAGACCATTTCCTTCAAAAATCCTATCCTCATGTTTCAAGGATACCCAAATGACCACCTTTACCACTAAATGGTACCCTTTGTCTCTTTGGTTGACCTCCTCCATGCAAAATGCAAGATGACTTATTCTTAGCAAACATCTTCCATGTAAAACACAAGATGATGCACACCTTTGTGAACCTCCACAAAAGTCCCCTCATCCCCACAACCCACCCATGAACCCTATTCCCTAATTTGCCATTCTCCATAAATTTAAATGAAAAAAAAAAAGTCCTTAATTTATCCTTTCAATGCCTTGAAAGATATACCAATAGTTGTTGCTAAGTGAAACTTACACATTGTTTGTTAGCTTGAACTTTATTTCACCTATTACCCCTTGTTTTCAAGGTTAACTATTGGTGACATACTTAATCAATGTCTCTCCATTCACAAATATTTGTGTAAATTTTCACACTATGGTGACAAAAACATTTGAGATTTCTTTTTAAATTGTTGATTTGAAAAAAAATTGCTAAAACTTTGGGGAAAAAATCACCAAACTTTTGAAACCATAAAATTGAAAAAAAAACCCTTGATCATTAGCAATTCATTTCATTGGGCATTCATTATAACTCAAGTGTTTCCCCCTAGAGGTCTCACTTCAATTTGTATTGCTTAGTGTCAATATTTCTCCAATCCTTTTTTTTCTTTCAATATTAGCAACCTACACTTTTCATTTGTTTGGGTCCAAGATTTTCTTTTTTTCTTTTCCAATGCACATTTTTCATCATCTCCTTCCCATTTGTGAATTTGCACCCACATTTTCTTTTTCTACCTATAATCTAAGAATTCAAAATAGGTACCTTTTGCTCAATTTCACATTCTTATTGTCAGATTTATATTTCTACATTTGTTCATAAATCTCTAGGTTTTTAAAAAAAAATCTTGGCACCTGCCCTTGGCTTCACCCACGCCAGAAAAAAACAGGAAAGATTGATAACTGGGCCTAAACCACCATAAAAGAAACATTTTTATCAGCCAAAAACCTGGTTTATAGTTTAGGGTTTAGGGTTTCTATGGAACAGCCCATGTTTAATTTAGGATTTAGGGTTTATCACTTGTAAGACCGTGCTTTTATTTTCCTAGCATATAAGCAAATGAGGAGAGGAGCTCTGCTATAATGCCCACCATGCCAAAAAAAGAACCCAGAACCTGCCCAATTCTTTCATAGCCAGAAAAAAAAGAAAAAAAAAGAAAAAAAAGAAAAGAAAAAGCCAGACCCTATCTGTTCTTTTATTCAAAAAAATCCAGACCCAAGCAGTTCTTTTCTCCATAAACATTTGTCATTTATCAGACAGAAAAACTGCGAAACTTTTGGAAGTTCTTGTTTTTCTAGTGTAAATTTGCCATATTCTCAATATCACAATTTAACAAGAAAAAGAAAAAAAAAACTGGACCTAATTGTTATTAAATTAAGGAACTTTCTAAATTCCAAGCTATTATTCTTTTGTTATTTTTAATTGCCGGGTAGTTTTGTTGGAAAGAAGATAAATCAGCTATGGGTTCTTATTGCAAGTAGTACAAAAGTAGGGCCTGCTTCTTCTTCTTTTTGGTTGTCTGCCCTTGACCCAATCCATCATTTTGTTGTATGATGCCCAGAGACACTTTGGAGCCATGTTATGTTATGCTTGTTTTGGGCTTGCAATAAGGATCCATAGTTCATTTAATTTCTTTGCTTTTTGTTGTTATCAAAGTCTGAAAGGGTGGGTAGTGGTGCAAAATGTCCCATAAAGATAGATAGATTACATTCTCAGCAAAGGGAGGGCAACTTGGGTTGGCCAAGTGAAACCCAATTGTAGTTGAGAAGGAAACAACAAACACAAAAACAAAAGAAGTTGCAAACTAATCCATACCAGATCAAATTCCCAGAAACCAGCTACATTTCATCTCCAGAATTAAAAATTTCTTGACAATATTTCATCCACAGAATTAGAAATCTTGAGCACTTTTGATCCCCACAATTGGAATTCTCAAGATCTTTTCATCCCCAGAATTGGAATTCTTAAGAACCCTCTTTCATCACCAGAATTATAATTCTGAAGAACCCTCTCTCTTTCATCACCAGAATTGGAATTCTGAAGAAACTTTGTCCATCCCCAGAATTGGAATCTTTCAGAACTTTTTTTCATTTACAGAATTGGAATTATTGAAAACTTCTCATCCCCAGAATTGGAATTCTTAAGAAACTTTGTCCATCCCCAGAATTGGGATCCTTCAGAACTTTTTTTCATCCACAGATTTGGAATTATTGAGAACTTCTCATCCCTAAAATTGGAATTCTGAAGAACTATTTTCCATTCCCAGAATTGGGATCCTTGAGAACTTTTCATCCCCAGAATTGGGAAGCTGTTTTTGACAGGCTTCTTCTGCCTTACTCTTCTTTCCTGTTCCTTTATTCTTTTCTTTTTCCTGTTTGTCTGCTTCTCTTCACCTGAGCTTCTTTGTTTATTGTTGCCTTTCTAGGTACTACTGCCTAGAGGTCTAGCAACAGCAGCAGAGTTCATCCCCACAATTCACAACCCACCCCAAAAAATGGTGTGTTTTGCTTTTACTTCAAATGTGTTGAACTTGAAAATTACCAGCTTGGAGCTTTTGAGTTTCTTTTGCTTATACAAATGGGTTGTTGCAGCCAGTGGAGCTTCTGTTTAAATCTCGCCTTACTGCCCTGCCTCCCATAGACAGTGACCCAAAAGAGAGAGAGAAACGCAGAGAGAGATATGAGAGAGAGAGAAACAGACACAGTAGAGTTTGGGTCACAGAGGAGAGAACAATTTTTGTGTAAATTTAATTGAATCAGTAGGGATCTGACATTGAGTGATCTGTGGGGAGGTTTTGAACTCAGGAGAACCAGCTGAAGAAATTGATGTACTTAGCTGAATGCTTGCATTTTGAGTGCCAGAGATTTGGATGAGCCAAATTCACTATATACAATATAAATATACATGTTTTCTCCAGTTTTGCTTCTTCTGATGCATTGCAGTGGTAGCTGCAATTTTGGTCAAGATTCAGAACCACCAGCAGGAGGCTCATGAGCCTTTTGTTTGTTGAAACTTAGAGTCTCATTACATTTTTTTGTTTTTTCTTCCTGAAGAAAGAAGAAGAAGAAAATAGGATGTTCTATATGATGGGTTGTTGAGATTGGATTGTTTTGCAAGTTTGAAGCTGCCACTGATCTCGATCACCAGCTGCTTCTACAATTATATGAAGATTGGAGCCCTGGGTTTTGAAGTCCTTTTGGTTTGGACTCACAACTGACCAGCTTTTCTTTCTAATAGCTTTTGCTGCTGTTGCTGTCATTTGTTTGTTGTTGTGATCCATCAATGTATTATGTGATGAGCTTTCAAGTGGCTGAGCTCGACACCACAGAACTCCATTGGAAAATTTGTGGGTAATCCAAAAATCTGATCCAGCCACCCAGAAATCTGGTCTTCCCAGAAAGAAAACACTCATCATAACTCTTGATTTTGGGACCTCCCAAGTTTCTCTCTGTGTCTCTCTGGTCATCAATCAAATGTGATGCCTGCATGTGGGTGGTGCTTCAGTTGACTCTAAAACTCACCAAAAACCAAAAGCTTCAATTCCCACAGTTTGGAGATCATAGATTCAGCAATCAATTTGAGCTGCTGGTGCTGTGTGTTGAGAAGTGGAGGAGAGATGAAATGGGGGCAGTCTAAGAAGGCAGGAACTGTTTTGAGATCAAAACAGCAGCTGGATCATCATCAACAAGAGCAAGAGGCTGAAGCTGAGGCTGCTATAGTAACAACAACATGTAGTAGTAAAACATCATGGCACAAGGCAGCTACGCTCAGAATACAGAGCACCATGTTACCCTTTCTTCTACTTGTTTCGATGATGGTTATTCCAGTACCATCCTTTGCAGGTACACACACTCTCCTCCCTCCCTTTGCCCCACCAACTTTTCCTTCTGTGTATAAGATGTATGTACATGTATGTATGTGCGCAAGTGATGCTCTTTTGTGTCTGTATGTAAGTCTCTTTTGTATGTGGGTGTGTGTGTATGTGCACAAGTCTTTTGTGCATGTGTGTGTTTTAGTGTCTTTTTTGCTTTTTTTTTCCTGCGCAAAATGTTGCATCTCGGTGACAAAAAATATGCCATTGCCACTCATACAACAGATTCTTTTGGAAAAAATTGACCAAAGTCACCAGAGTTGGTGGATGTTGTTTCTGAAATTGCCAGATTTAGACAATAAGTTGGAGCATGTCGCCAAAATATAGCAGGATTCCTAAATGCTTCTACTTCCCTCTCTGGCCTGTAGCCAAATTTGGCTAAGTCCTCTTGTGGATGATTGCCAGACTACCTACCTCATAAAATTGGAACAAAAAAACCCTGGTGTCTGTATGTGCGCAAATCTCTTATGTATGTGTATGTGTGAATGTGTATTGTGTAAGTTTGTTGTGTATCTGTGTGTGTGTTTGTGTGTGCACGTGTGCAAGTGCATCTCTAGAGGTGTTCCAACATTTGGGAAGATAGATCCCTCAACCGCATTTGTCCCTGCACTTTACAAAAAATCCAAAGTGTCCACACCTGAAAGGTGGTAGTAGCCCTTTGTGGTAGTAGATAGTCAAAAGAGTACACCCAGTCACACATGTAGTTTTGGCAACTTTGTTGTGTCTTTCTTTTTCTTCTTCTTCTTCCACTTAGATCTGCTTTCAGGTCTGAATGTGATTATGGGAGCTTGGGATTTGAAAGAAGGCGTGTTAGATTTACAAGAGACAGATTTCACATGTGAATGTTCTAAATAGAGTTGTTTTTTTTAATACACAATGAGTGCAATTTTTCATGTCTCACTACTACTGCTGAGCTAATTAGCATTTTCTCTCAGCTGATTTTTTGTCTAATGTAAAGGACCATACCTGCCGATTTGGCAGGGTTTTGGGCAGTCTTTTAAATGGTGGATTTGGTTGTCATGGCCTTGAATTTCCTACCTTCCTTTGTAGTTTACAACCTACCTAAGGAAGACAAAAATGATTCTGGGTGGTATGTAATTTTAGCTTCTGAGGTGGGTTGGCTTGATCAAGAGCTAGCTAGCAATTTTTGTTGACTGATCACAAAAAAATTGGTGGGGGGTTGATGATGGGTATAAAACAGAGGCACCAATTATGGGTGTAAATTATGGGCAAGTTGGCGACAATCTTCCTTCAGATGCTGAAGCTGTGACACTGATAAAAAACCTTGGTGCGGGACAGGTGAAAATCTACGATACAGATCCAGGGACCTTGAATGCCCTAGCAAATTCAGGACTGGACGTAGTGATTGGCATGGACAATACTGAAATCCCATCTCTAGGTGCAAGTGCAGCAGCAGCTGATGAATGGATCGTGGCAAATGTCTTGGCATATGTCCCTGCAACAAGCATTACTGTCATCCTGGTTGGAAATGAGCTATTTTCATCCAACTTTGACATCTGGCCCCAACTCATCTCTGCAATCCAGAACCTTCAGACAAGCCTCACAAACCATGGGCTAACATCCATCACACTCTCCACTGCTTGTGAGCTCAGCATTCTCAGCAACTCATACCCCCCATCAGCTGGTGTTTTCAATGCGAGTGCGACCTCTGTGCTCATACCTCTTTTACAACACCTTGAGGACACAAATTCGTACCTGTACATAAATGCATATCCGTATTTTGCTTGGGTTTCTGACCCATCCGGTATTCCATTAGATTATGCCATCTTTTCTTCACCAGCAGCTATGCTGTCTGATGGTCAATACAGCTATACCAATTTACTTGAAGCACAGATTGACGCTGTTTACTACGCCATGGAGGCGATTGGTTTCACTGATGTCAGGTTAGCCATCAGTGAGTCTGGGTGGCCTACAGCAGGTGGGGTTGGTGCTGATCTTACCAATGCTGAAGCTTACAACAACAACCTGGTCAAATACATCCTCAGTGGTGTGGGTACACCTAAAGTGCCTCAAGTGTTTGTTCCAACTTACATCTTTGCACTCTTCAATGAGGATTTAAAACCGGGTCCAGCAACTGAGCGCAATTGGGGCTTGTTGTATGCAAATGGATCTGCTGCTTACACCATTAATTTAGCAGATCCTTATACTAGTAGCAGCTCATCATCAGGATCAAGTCCCACTTTTCAGTCACCATCTGATAGCACTACTGGATCGTATATCTCTAGTACTCCTGATCTTCTTCGCTGTGGGTATACGGCGATTGTACTTACGTTTTCTTCTGTATCATTTCTAGGCATATTGTTCAACCTGATTTGGATTATTTAACACAAGTTTTGCAACATTCTTTTTTCTTTTTTCTTTTCTTTTTTTGTTTGGTTGGTGTCAAAAAATCTTTTGGATTGTGAAGATGAGTCAAAAATTCTTTGGATTGAGAATATGAGTTGTATTAGTAGCTAGTGAGAGCAATGATTTTTCTTTCTTCTTTTTTCCTTTTCTTCTTTCCTCCAAACTGGATCGAATTCGAGCATTCTTATAACAGAGTTTTAAAGCTGCCTGCACAGAGCTGCCAATCATCATTCAGTCACACTTTTGCATGTGTAAATTATACAACACCAAATTTCCAAACTCTTGAATTGCAGTGGAAATCCCAGACAGTGGATTTTCTGTTCTGTTTCTTCTCAAGAGAGAATCAAATTAGGTTATAGATTTAGTGAGTGGTGGGTTTGGATCATAATCCCAGCTCATAAACCTGGCCTTGCTCAATGAAACAAGCTATGCTCCCAAATGAATAGGGTATTTGACCTTCAGCACCTGGTCCACTTCTGTAAGGTCCTTAAGGACCTTCTTCACATGCCCCTTCAGAAATGTTCTGAGTTGTAGCTGTAAGTATGGAATTGATGCAAGTCTATTGCTTCAGAGAACTTTGCAAAAGACCAAGTTTTCTTGTTTTTTCCTTTTGTCTTTGCCCATTGTATTTGTCAATGGGTGAGGAGGGACTTGTTAGGAGTACAGACTCTCTCTTTGCATTGGCTTTGTGAAGGAGGATCCAGGCTAACCTCCTGAATTTCAAGATTTCCCAATTTTGCCAACATTTTTTACAACCATTCCTAGGTGACATAGGTTGAAGCAACCAATCATTTAGCCATGGTAGGATACAAGTGACCTGAAACAGATCCAAAAGCCTTAACCCAGAGTTAAGGTGCATTCACACCTGATGTTAAGTCAGTGTTAAGTGAAAATCTAGGTGGCATCTTAGGTGGCACCCAATGTTAAATGGGTGATTATTTAATATTAAGTGAATGTTAAGTTAACATAAAATCTTCATGGTAAATAGGTTTAGATTCTAAATGACTAGCTTGAGATGTTAGGGGACATAATACTAGAGGTCCTCAACACCAGTGTGAATGTACCTTTAGAGTTCATGTAGAAATCTCTCTGAATCTGTAGGTTAATAAATAAATAAATAAGTAAATAAATATTGAAAAACTAAATACATTTGCATTACAAAATACATTATGTACAACTAATTACAATACATTTCAAAACAACAAACAAAGCAAAGGGCTGCTTCAAACACTGACCTTTATACAGAATGCAGAGACGTTGAGAAGAGAGTCTTGGAGGAAGGAGCAAAGCAATGGCACTTGGTCAAGGGGCCATCAGAATTGAGCTCCCACTTGGATTCTAGGGTTTTTGAAGAAGCTGCCCATAAAGCAGCACCAGGCAGAAAAATCCTAGTGTATTTGCAGGTCATATTACAGAGTGTAGAAAAATCATTGGGCAGTTTGGAAAACTAAATGCCCACAGGAGTGGGCATTCGGGTTTTTCAAAATGCCCTAAATTGTTTTTTCTTCCTTTTTCCATGATATGCACCAGATGGTGCCTGCCCAAGTATCACGGGGAAACAAAGAAAATAATTTCTTTTTTCGCCGTGGTGCTGTACATCGTGTAATGCCCTTGGAGCATTCCCTAAATAAGCACCCCTCAGCTCCGCCTCGGTTTTTTCATAGATTACCTATGTTTTTATCATAGGTTATCTATGTTTTAGGGTTTAGGGTTTAAGGTTTTCATCATAAGTTTCCTATGCTACCTATGGTTTTCAACATTCTAAGGGCTCAACATAGCTTGGTCATTTTACTTTTGTGATGAAGAGTGCCTCTGGTCTTTTGATGGGTTGGATTAATTTCGACTTGTCTTTTGATGGGCTAAAATAATAATTAAATTAATCTAGGTAAAAAATGGAAATCCAATAATTTTGAACCTAGGACAATGGAGAATGGACTTGAAGACTTTATCAAACAAAACTAAGCACATCTTGCAAAGGGCAATATGTTCTTGCAATATTCATTGTCACCAAGGTCTCTTTTCATCATCTCTTTTCACTTGAATTATATAACATTTATTAGAATGTCAAATGCATAATCAATAAAAACTAATGATGAAAGAACAAATGAACAATTGAATTGAAATTTTTTAAAAGATAAAGAACAATCATTTCACATGGAAAAGAAGTCAATCCAAGCTAGGATCCATTTACCTCACATAATCTTCCACTCTTGAGAAATAGCTAGTCAATCAATATCCATCACATTGAGCTTGCACAATGATATAACACATCAAAGCATTCAACTTTAAGTTCAACCTAAGTTGAGAGAGGAAGGTGCTTCACTTCATTTTGCTTAGAGAATACTTTCACTTGTACTAAGTTTGTTTCACAAAATTAGCTTCTACCATGATTTATTAAGTTGCACCAATTGGTCAGCCATTCAAGAATCAATCACTTAGCCCATGCTTCATTGAATGATTTCAAACATTCTTATGGTTGTAATCACAACAAATTCAAACATTTTTGCTTTGCATAGTCATGATAATCAACAATCCAACCACATATCAATGTTTTGAGTTCTTTTTAAATTGTTAGCAAGATAATGCTCAAGGGATTGAAAATATTGTTGACATTAAAAATTGTTGAATCCTTAAATTTTTCATGAATACATTGAAGAAAAACAAAAACACCACTTTAAAACCAAACCCTATCATCATATTGTCTACTTGTTGATCATTTTGTTGAATTATAACTTAAACAAAACATTTATGAACATTTCAATTGATGCATCCTTTGGTTTGTTGATTGGTATTAAGGTAAAAAACTAATTGATTCTCAATTTTGCAACAAAATGCAAATCTAAATTGTTTTTTTTAGCTCCCAAGCGAAAAGAAAGGGATGAAAACTTTAAGATGGGACTAAGATGAGTTCACAAGTGTGAGTTCAAGGTGAAGTTAACTTGTAATTTTTTTTTGAAAATGCAATTAATGCAAGTTGAAGCCAAAATGGTGCACAAATTAACCATGATTGACAAACTTTCACAAGATTCACCATGGCCCAAATTTGAGAAGAGTCACCATTCTCTTCCATATAATATACTTTATGTTTGGTTGGGCCATATTCAAGATCAAGGAACCCAAAAGGATTGTCACACATGAAAAATTCATTAACATATATAACTTCTAAATTTGATCATGAGTCAAATTTTTGCTTACTTTTTTTCATTTTAAACACATTTTTTGAAGAATACATTCAAAATAAATGAATGATATAAAACAATCAAACATTTGATATAAAAAGGATCTCCATTGAAGTCCTAAAACAAAAATGTTTAAAACTATTAACAAAACCAAAAATGATTTTCAAGACATGAAAGGACTCCAAAAGCCTATTGAGTTCTAAAGTTCTTGGACTCATAATGAGTTAAAATGACATATTTACCTATGTTAGCCAATAGAAGATTATGTGAATCAATCTTTACAACAAAAAAAACCAAATAGTTGAAACATTTTTAAGGAATATTGGCCATACACTTAAGGACTATTAAATTTGGTTAGTTTATGGCATTTATGGATGCAAAAAGCTTGGCATCATTAAAGTTAAGGCCCATAAAGAAAATATTTAAAAAAATATCCAACCTTGTTAAAGAACAGGAATTTTTTTAGTTTGCAAGCCTCAAGGACTTTGCTTTTGAAAGTCAAGTGTAGAGTCCTTCATATTCTAAACGTTGATCAGAATCATTGAAATTAGGTCAGTACATATCTAATGGTTCAAATTTTGTGGATTTCTTTTCATAGGAATGGAAATGTTTTAAGGTGGTGATTGATCTACAATGTGGTGCGGTCCTTATTTCATGTACACTTTACACATTACGCACAACACTTTCAAACTCAAGGGACATGGGGGAGGTTTCAAGTTCACATCGTGGAACTTTGGGTTTTATAGTATCCATGATTTCTCTACAATCTTTTCATTTTGAAACGCTTCTTGTTTATGAACCTAAAGTAGATTCTTTCTCAAATAGGTTCGTTAATTAATAATTCTATAAGGTTCAAGAGCTCAATGCACATAGATTTTGTCTTTACAAATACTCATGAAGATCTTCAATGTTGTCATAGGTTTTGGGAGTCCATTGCTTGTAGGAAATGCAAAATGTATGCAAACATCTATAGTGCCAAAGCCTAAGTTTGAAATAGAACAATTGCCTTTTTACAACATCAATTGCCCAAAACTTGGTGACCTTCTTGTATACAAAGTTCCTTTAAGGGTGCATCCTTGGCATGTGAATTTCATCCTTATCAAGCTAGAGATCTATTGTTGTAATTTCAAGAACTTTTGTTTTTGTGTGAAGAAGGTGGATTGTGTTTTGAAGGCCTATGTGCACATTGGAGGTTGGTGGATATTGGTTTCGTTGGATGAATTGGAGATGCAGAGACTTTATCAGGTCAATGTTTTCTCTTACCTTTGAGATTTTTCAAGGTTTGTCATTGTTAGTTGCATATTTTTTAGTGTTGTTTGTGCTTTCACAAGTGCCTTTAAGATTCCATTAGGTTTACAAGTTGTGAAACAACATAAGAATGATTTTTTTGTAATACAATGTAAACTTTTGTTTAAAAGATCTATTAATATGTATAAGCTAAATTGGGTGTAGGTGTTTTAACATATGTGTGGGTGTGTTTATAGATTTAGGGTTGTAATCTATATATTGTTTCTTCTACAATTCAGTGATTCTAATGGGGAATAGAAGGAATCAACAAAAAGTTGGAGAGGGTATTAGGAAAGCCTTGGAGACACAAGTTACACGAAGGTTAGTGGCTAGGGATAGATAACACAAATCTAAGGCTGCTAAGAAAGAAATGTTTACTCAATGTTAACAAGTTATTACAGATGGTAATCCTATTCACAATATTGACATAGATAGGTCGACCTCTAGACTTGCAAGTTGTATTGCACCACTCCTACATAAGATGGCCTTGCGTATCAACGATTGGCCATGGTGAAGCTTTTGAAACAACCCATCTTGAACAAGGCAATGCTAGATGTGGTTGTGAATTGAAAACAATATGAAATTGCATTTGAAATTGTTGACAACATGAAAGAAGGTTGGTAGGGTATAAAGGTTGGTCATAGTCTTGATGAAATGAGAGTAAGAATGTTATCAGCAGTATGGTTGTTTCAAGTTTTACCCAAAGTTTTACTAAAGTGGGCCAACTCATTAAAACAAAATGGAGAATCTTGAGAAGAGGACAAAGAAGGAGAATACAACTTGAGGATTGTATTAGCATGCAAAGGGCCCTTGCAGTTCGAGCAAAAAGAAAAGATGAGTTTACAAAAGATGTTGTTGATGAGGTGGTGGAATTTTGGACAAATGAGACTAAGGTCAATCCAAACAAATGGGACGTCATGAAACATTGCATCATGAAAATTAGATGGGAAGAACATGCTACTCATTTTCTTGAAGAACCACAAGCACATTTTTCCAAATTTCTGTAATTTGATTCATTTTGCAATTGTTTTATTTTTGTTTCAACTTGTTGCATTATTTATGGTTGTTCATGGGGCTTGGATTTGTGGTTGTAAAGGACATCATAGTTTGAAAACACATGTTTACAATTTCATCTAATTGAAGTTTTGCTCATTTAAGGTTGTCATCCGAATGTTAAAGTTCTTGATATAGTTGTATTTTCATATTGGTTTTATGTTTCATTTGTCAAGATTGTCCATATGGGATTAGGGTTTATGGACTATTCATGGGGCTTGGATATGTTGTATGTCATTATTGACCTTTTGCAATTCAAGGAAAAGTTTAATAATTCAAGTCCATACAATCTTTTAAATTTCTATTTGGAAAGATGTAATTATAGTTTTTGATTTTCCATGTGATTGAAACCCTATTCATATAGGGGTCACAAGAGAAAACCACATCAATTAAATAATTTCTAGAAACTTGGTGAATTTTTCCAATTTCTAATAATTTAAATTTCAACATGTTTCTATGATTCAAACTTAACAAAGTTCAATGTTACATAATTAGCTATAACAATTCTTGAAGTAGACCATCTTGACCTTGTGTCTTCCCTCTTTTCATGTGTATTTGATTTATGGTTGGTCTTGAGAATGCCAAATTTTCAATCTAGTGCCAAAAGAAAATATCATGAATTTAAGTCCTTCTTGAGTAAATTATTATGTTTTTTGTTTCATGTACGATGCATCTACAACTTTTGATCCTCCATATTCTTTAACCCTATTCATCTAAGGGCTCAAGTAGTTTTAAATTTTAAAGTTTTGGATTATATTACACACAAACCATCATGATTTTGTGTTCATGATTGTTCTATGTATTTGTCTAATTATGTTGAGTTTTTATAGTTTTTTCAAGATATATTAAGTTTTTGTGAGTCAAAATACTAAGTTAAGGTGGACAACCAGTTGTCAAATTTCTTGTAGCAAACCATCTCAATCCTGTGTTTTTGGTTTCCATGCATTTATTTTCAATGTGGGTGGTCACAAATGTCATTATTGGTATGATTATTCTACAGATGGGTGGAATTTTATGGCTAGTAGGTCTTGCATAAATTAATTTGGACAACATTTAAATTGACATGATAATATGTGAGTCAACTAGGTTTGCTAATCTACCTAGTTGCATAATCATATGTATAGTTTCATTGCTGAAAATTGCACATAGTTGAGGTCAACTCAATGTATTGTGTTTTTTTTACATTGATCATTAGTCTTGAATGTGGTCAAGATCAAGTAGCCCCTACTTTGTCATCTATTGATTGGTGCCCAATTTAATGAATTGGTGGTCATTGAAACAATCTGAAACATGCATTTTGATTCAATATTGTTGTCTATAGTTTTGTCCAATTTTATGATAAATGTTGGTCCAAGTGAACCAATTTGAACCATGCATTTTGATGCAATATTGTTGTGTCTACAATTCTATCCAATTTTATGATAAATGTTAGTCCTTGAACTAATTTGAACCATGCATTTTGATGCGATATTGTTGTTTATAATTTTATCTAGTTTTATGATAAATGCTGGTCTTTGAATCAATCTAAACCATGTGTTTTGGTTTCATATTACTATGTCTATAGTTTAGTCCAATTTTATGATTTATTGGTACTTCAAACAATATAAACCATGATGTGTTCTAATTTATTATTACTATGTTTACAATTTTGTCAAAATTTTACCATTTGTTGGTCCTTGAAATAATCTTAACCATGGATGTGTTTTGATTTGGTTAACTACGTCCGAAAGTCTATGACCCAAATTTATGGTTTTTTGGCCCTTGAAACAATCTAAACCAAATGTTTTGATTTGATATTGTTACATCTAGAGGTCTATCCAATTTCATGGTTATTTGTCCTTTGAAACAATTTGAACCATGTGAATTCTAATTTCGTAAATATGTGTCTTTAGTTTTTCAAGGTGATGAGATTGAAATTCTACTCAAATCTGACAATTCTCTTGAGTTGTTAATGTGATAGTTCTCAATTTGATAGTTTTCTTGGATATCATTTGTAATGGACTCCTTGGACCTCAAGCAGTAAAGTATGTCATGTACCTAACCTATTGTAGGAGTCAAATTTTTCATTCATAAATTAAGTCCTTGTATTCTTGTATATGAAGGTGTAAATTCTTTAAGGTGTACCAAAATCTTGTCACGTCACCCTTTTTTGTCTCTTTTGTCTAATGTTTTTTTACCATGTAAAAACACATTTATGGATGAGTATGATGGAATCTATAACTGTAATGGTTTAAAATATAATCCTTTTGAAATATTTGACAACTTTTGACTCATTATTTTTTATGGGGATCAAGATATAGGGTAAAAAAGGACTAAGCCCTTTTCGTCCTATGTGGTGTAAAGGATTTTCACCCATGAGTCCATTGATGTCCTTGTTCAATTTGTAAATATCCTTTGTAACTTTGCTAGCTTTGCTCAAATTATTTGAAATGTAAGTATTTTATGCCTTTAATTCCTTCAATTGATTCTTACAAATGGCAAGAAATACAACCATGAAGTATTTAACTAATCTTTTGATCAAGGAGGTCAATGCAATTTCACTCAAAGGCTAAATATTGACTACTACTAGCCAATTATGCTGGAATTCTTCCTTGCAATCAACAATCTTATAGCATGGATGAAAACCCGCATAATATGCGATACAAGATATGTGGTACATTTGACCACAATTAGCAACTAGTATATCATTATTAAGAAATAGGGCATTCATTAACAAAAAATGTGGATTTACTTGGGCACTGTATAATATAAGGTTTAGGTTTATAATCAAGATCATGAAGCATGGGCAATGAGTTAAGTCCAAACCCCCCACCTTCTTGCATTAGCTTCAATAAGTCTTAAAGCATTGTCACCTTTAAATCAAGTTGACCTATCCTAGATTTCTTCTTCTCAAACACAAAAATAGATTTTGCTGCCTTGACCACTTGATTTGCCCACCCAATTATTGTTCTTTTAACACTGACATTTGAAACCACTCAGTGGTGAAATACTATTATTTATTTGTTTCAAATGTTTTCAATTTGCTTTCATAAACACTTGAAAAAACCATGTTTGATCCATGATGTGCTATAGTAGGTTCAAAATGTTTAGAATGAACTTGAGTACTATTAATCTTCTCACATGACGACACTTCAAAATCTTTAGGGTTTGCCTACACAGAAGCTGCACCAATAGATTCCTGCACAACCTCTAACTCTTCTTGGGCCACAACCAATTATCAAATAGCTACTACATGCACATTTCAAAAATCTTCCAAGGTGATTTTACAACTTTTTTCAATAGCAATCACGTCTTCGTTTTTTACAACAATAACATTTATAGTCTTTTTCACACTTCCCAACACTAACCTCTTAAACTACAACAAATCTTCAAAACTCTGTATCTCTTCTAGATACCATTTTGGGTTCAATGAAGACCTTGATAACTTATTCTCTGTCTACTCCTCATTCAAAACCTGAATTCTTTTCCTTTTCAAAACTTCTACATCAACAACTTCATATTCAACCTTCACACATCTACAAGTTGGAGGTTGTGGAGCTTGCTTCACCTCACAAACACCACCCAATTCCAGTTACCAAACCAAATTGGTTGCCTTTGTCTCCCTCAATTCTATAGCATATTTGCCATAGTAAATTGCATATTTTGCCCAATCAAGGTTGTCACCATTCATCCAACATATCATACCTTATGCAAAACCTTTATTAACTTGGCCATTAGTCACCTTGTGCTTCCTCGTCACCCTTCTATACAATTCAAAAATATTCCACACCATTGGAGCAAAAAACTTCCAGTCATATCTATACCCATTTTTTGAAAATTTCGGCCCAAAGACTTTTTCAATATGAAATGTTGGCACATCTTTCTTAATCAAATTCAAAACATCATTGCTTCCTATTGTTAAACCCATATCAACATACCATGCTACATCACGAGCCATGGACTTTGCCTCCCTTGAAAAGCTTCTCAATGAACTACACAATAAGTCTATAAAATAAATTGAAGAAGAAAAACACAAATGCACAACAACATTTCCCTTTCACCAAGCTTTTCAATGAAGGTATTCAAGGTACACAACAAGTTTGCAAAGAAACTAAAACAAGAAAAACATAAAATCTAAATGCCTAAGATTGAAGGTTGATCAATTAAATTTTCAAATCCAGGACGTTGTTGAAGTTTTAGGTATGCAGCTCCAAGTTCAATCATGAAAAGTCAAGCAAGAAAAAGTTAGACACACTCAAAGTGCAAATGAAATGTAAGAGAACGGAGAAAAAGAGGCGGGATGTGATTGAATCACCCAACAATTTTGTAATTTTTGAAAATGCCTCCCAAAAAAAGGACTTGCAAGACCTAGGGTTTGACTTTGACTAGTGAAAAATTAACAAGACTGTAATTTGTAAGTCTTGAAAGTGGTTCTTGATGGGTATACTTAATCTTGAATATAGCTATTGCAAGTATTGCAATCAAGAGAAAAAAAATCAACATTACAAAATGAGAATCTTAAAATCAAATTCTTGATTTTGACCAAGTTATGAGAACTTTCACATACAAATTTTGATTGATAAGTTTTTAAAAACAAAGATCCTTTGAAAAACCCTTTCCAATGCCATATCACAAATTTAATTCAAATGTCATTTGACCCTTGTTCCTTAGGTTTGTGTATAAGATAGGAAATGATTTGAGAGCCCCTTTGTATGTAAACTTTGAAAATTCATTCATGAAATAGTTTAGCCATAATCTTTTGATACAATGTAAAACTTTCTACACCTATTCTTTGAGACATAAAATCTTATGTCAACATATAGGTGTAAGATCCTTTTTACTTTTAAAAAATATTCGTAAAAAGTAAGAATTTTCATTGTGGGGGTTTAGCCCAAGTGAATTTGTTATGAGGGGTAGATCCATTACGCAATGAATTGTTTAATATTCAGCTACGTGAAAATAAGATGAATGCACTTTTGCAAGCAATTTTTGTGTTTGGTGTAAAAACTTAAGAAAATTGAAAGCATTGAAAATTTTAGATAATTTTTTTAAGTGATTTTTTTGGGCGAAATGTTTTGACTTGGTGAGAAAAAAATTGAAAATTTTCATATTTTGATTGTAAATTTGAGAAAAAATGCAAAAAATTCTAGAAAAATCAGCAAGCTTTTGAGACCACAAAATTGAAAAGAAAACACTTATTTTTAGGGTTTCCCATGACCTTATTTTGGGGTGGTATAGTTTTTGTACTTTGCCCTATATAAAATGGGCTTGCAATTTGTATGATCAATATAATAAAAGCCAACTAACTCATGGTGGTTTCTTTGATTAAATTGTTGTTTTTGGACATGAAAATCACATATTTTCACCAACAAAATTGCCACCATGGTCGTAAAGAACAATAACCAACACCAATTTTGGGTAATTAAAGAAAATTTGCCCAATGCGCATTGAAATTGGTGGTTGCCAAACTCATTGTTGGAACAAAATTGACAGCTTTTTCTAACTTCATGCAAAATATTATTATACTAAATTTTTTTTGGTAGATGGACATATGAATATTTCATTTAACCATTGGAAAATTAAAATGAAAATTATTTTTTTGATTTGCCCAATGCATCTATCAAATTTTTTTAGGTGCCTTGAAATAATTTGGTCCATTTTTGGTATTACATAGTGACAAAAACTTGTCACAATATAATTCTTTTGTGAATTTTGTTCTTAAGTAGTTTAGTTCTTGTTTGCACAAGCCTTCCACCCCTTGCACATGACCATGAACTTGGTACCATGCACACAACACCTCATAATATATTTGCATGACTTGACAAAATTTTTAAAATTGCATGGGTGTAGTCATAGTCAAAGGAACCTTTTTTTCCCCAAAACACTCATGTGGCCTCCACATACTTGATATTTTTTCTCAAATTTTGATGGAAACATATTACATAATGTGTTTATCATCCGTTTGATAAAAAATATTTTATTTCTATAATGCCTTTCATTGTGAATATCTTTGATAGCTGGCAAAAGCAAGGTAAAATAAACAATCGATGATGCTTGTCACACAAAATGACAAGTAGCCATAAGTAGGGTTTGATGTATTGAAAGTAGAAGATTTATTTTATTCATTTATTATTGTAATGAAAATATTTTACTTTATTATAATAAAGTTCAAGAACCACAATTTTGATATACATTTAAGTAGATTTCAAAAAAATGAATATATTTGCATAGATGTTTGGGTTTTACAAAATTGGTTGCAAGTATATCAAATTAGATCAAATATTTACTTTTCTTTATTCTCAAGTTAATAAATATTTAAAATATACTTATGTGCTTTCAAATTGTACATAATGTAGTTGTAATATATTGAACTTTTTATGTAAAAATTATTTTGACCACCATATTGATGAATTAGTTTGAAAACTAATTGTTAACTACTTTTATTATCCAAAAGTTATTGCAAATTTGTCTTCAACTTACCACAAACCCAATGGAAGCCCTAATGGTTTTATATTTCTACTTTCAAAAAAATTATATTATTTTTTTTTATGCGTATGTCAAAAATTGCTTCAATTATAAATTGGATTTTAAGTAGCTACTTTCTTTGGTCTACTTTACCATAAAGCCTAGCACTACTTTTGGCATTATGTGTTGCAACGTTTATGAAATTGATGTGGAAACAACAAATGACATATATTTAACTATAAAATATTTTTTTATTATACCAAAATTTGCATTAAAAGTCTAACTTAACAATTATCCATGCAATTTTCAAAACTAGATGTTGATATAATGTATAAACAAGCTTAATAACACATCCAATTGTGTCATGAAAATGCAACCTGGCCTTCTTTTACACAATAAAGAACATTTTTTTCCAAAAAAGTTTTTTAAGTTATGTATTTTTTTGGGTCAAAAGCACATTCAAAATAAATCAACATTAACCAAATTAAAACATGTATTTTCATTTTCTTTTCAATACCAAGCCCTTATAATCATAATCATATGGCTTTCCATGCATTTTGAATGCTTTAATTTCAAATAAAATAAAGGGTGTTCGAACTTTAAAACACCTAGTCAAAAAGTGTGTACTTAAATCCTTATATCATTAAATGAGCACATGAAACATTTTATAATTGCAAAATAATCATTGAAATGCAAATTCATTCATATAGGAACATTTTCCACCAAACCACACTACATTTCAATGCTTAAAATTCATGTTGTCCTCTTTCAAAATCATGGTGTTGGAAGATTCTTTTAGTAATACATGCAATCCTTGGCTCCTTTGATAATGATTTTACCTATGCTTGATGGCAAATTTGTTGGAATATTTGGCCCCTAATAAAACAAGAGGGCAAAGTGGTCATTGGTCATAATTTTTGCACAAGCTAATGATAACCACATGTAAGTCCAAATCCGATTTAAAGTTTCCTTTTAATCCTGTATAATACATGGAAAAATTTCCAAATACACATTAATCTTGCTACTTTTACCTCATGATCTATATATGCTTATGTTTATGCTAATGGTTGCCTCATGTGTTCCAATGGCTAAGGACCACATGTGGGGGCCATTCTTGAAGTGCAAGACCAAACTCAACCATGCCCTTACATATCCTAGGCCCCTTATTCCTAGTGAATGCTCCCACTAGGGCCCTACCTTACACAAAATCCTCTAACAATAGCAATATGTGAATGTTGTTATGGCTAGGATCTAGGTTAGTAGTTTTTATCATGGATGAACACATTGGATGAAAAACTACAAACAATATTTTGTTGCAAAAGACAACATGGATGAGCACTATCACAAAATTGTCACATGCAAAGGAACCCACACCTCTTTGCATTTGGCCTTGAGCTTTTGTCTTGGAAGGGGTTAATTTAATATGGAAAATGTGACTATTATTTATAGAGCAAATATCACATTTTTTTTATCAAAATGTCCATGATAACACTTTGGGTTAACTTACCGAGTTGTTGTGTTGTAATGAAGAACAACATTAGCTTTGGAATTTGGTGACAATTTATGGCACCCAAGAAACTTCCAATCAAGGGAAAAGATGTTGCTAACAAGCCAATAGGCAATAACTTTTATCTCCCAATCATGTTGACATATGGCAAATACAAAAGAATTTGCAACAATAAAATATATTGGACAATGAAAGATATACTTGAAATAATTGCTATTTCAACACAATAGGTTTTAAGGAGTTGTTCATATTGAATTATGCTCTTGCGTTTTAGTAGAATTTGGTGGGTGTTTTGGATGTAGCAAAATTATACTAATGTGTTTGAAATTATTATATTGTTCAAATGGATTCCAACGGAAGTAAATATGTATTAGTCATAGAGTTGGTCCTCATTATCTTGCAAATTAAAAGATGTTGTTTGAATTTATTTAATGTTTGTCCATCTTAATTTTTTTTTCCACAATCAATTCAATATTTCATGTAATTATATAAATGTTTGTAGCCTTATCATGAGATTTCTAAAACATTGTCAATTTCAACAGCACTAATGCCACCCAAAGACCCTTCAATACCACTCACATTTGATGAACTATGGTTTGATGGAAGTCTTGATGATTCGGTAATACATCAATTTGTGTTGAGATAAAATTACCACCTAGCATTCAAAATTCCACCTCATAATGAACAACACCTTTTAATGTTTAATGTTTAAATGTTTAAATTATGTTTGTTATATATGCATGTTGGATTAATTCAAACAAATTATGAAGTTGGAAAATAAATTCTACTACACCATGCTTCAAGTTTTCAATTGGAACATGTACATGCACATGGCATGAAAATTGGGTCATCATTTGATTGTCCTCTTTTCTTTTTAATAATCAAATATTGCATTTCTATGGTGAATTGAATTTGATTATGCAATATACCATAAGTTAGGGTTAAGGGTAAATTCTACAAAGGAATTAATAAATCTTGGAATGTGTAACAATATATTCATTAGAGCTTGGAACCTAGTAATTTTTATTGGTTTTGAAACTTTAAATATGCAACATCTTATCATGAGTCTTTGGTATAGGTTGATGATGATGCAAAATCAAATATGCAACAATTGAAGGAAAAAATTGAAATAAGAGCTAATGAGATTCGAGCCTACCTTGTATGACTAAGAATTCTTGTTCTTATGTGAAAATGTATGTCAATCAATTGACTTGTGTACAAAAGAATGTACATATATGATTTGCACATGTTTAAAAACACATTTATGCAATATATAAATGGCAAGTTCACCTTTTCTAAGTATGTCTATGTCCATCAAAGAAAGAAATTTGAGGTTTTAAAATTGATGCACATATTGTAATTCATATATGGAAAGGAGAAGCCCATGGATAATGTACTCACACATCAAATGCTTTATACAATTAAAGGTAAACATGTTTAAAGTATTGAGGATAATCAAAATATCTTTGTTCTATAAGGGTATCATCTATGTGACTCACCTTGATGGAAAGATTAAATTTCCATTCAAACCAAAAGATGTATTTAAATGTGATCTCAAATGTTGAAATTTGACATTGATGTCAAGTAAATTATTTTTTGCAACAAGAATACAATTTAAAAAACATAAAGCCCCAAAAATAATCTCACACTTGTTATCTATTGGATGATGATTATGGTTGGCATGATTGCAATAGAGACAATATTGAACAAACTAAATTGAAAAATTGAACATGAATAATATATTGGGAATGCATAAATATTAATGTCTGAAGTTGTTATGCAGGAAAAACACATAGTACCTTTGTTATTACAAGCCTTACAACATCTAATCGTTGCAAGGTAAATACATTCCTAGAAACCAATTCATTAATGGAACTTGACCATCTATAACAAATTGCAATATCATTTAATGTTGATGAAAAATTGGATGTAAGTGTTGTGATATCAAATTGTTTAATTCCTAATTTTTCCACGTAAATCATTACCTAATCCAACTAAATTTTGTAACCAAAATTCAAGAATGTGGCCACTTTTAGAAAGAAAACACTCAAGTTGTAAAAATGGCCACATACTTAAACAAGGAATTTTTTATTACCTATAATTATGCTATCTAGGCAAAGGTCCTTTGTCATTTGAAGAAGCATGTTCAACCCAATAATCCAAATGGTTTTGATTTAATGTTGATTGGTAGAAGGTTATGGGTTCATTAGCAAGCCACGTGTTAAACTCACATGAGCCATGCATCATTGGAAACTATGTGGGTATTTGAAGTTCAAAACCTTGGAAAAGGGTAAGGAAATAATCTTACACCATGTTATGGTGAGAAAACAATGGTGGCTTGAAATTAAGGAAATAATAACAAACGGAATGTTTCCTTGTTAAAATGGGAATATCAAATTTTTTTTTGGCCCCATTAAAGTTGCTTAACTGACATTCATTGAAAAGAAGGCAATTAAAAAATATGTATCACTAAGCTAAGCAACTATAAGGCAATTGCCAACACTTATGCATTGATCGTGACACATGTGTTTCTACCATTAATTGTTAATACAATTAATGTTTAGTTGATAAACATAAGTGACATGTTTACCAAGAGCCAATGAAAGGGAAGTAAAGATAAAACCCTACCATACAAATTGGCAAGGAAGGAAAATTATGTTACTATAATTCTAGAAACCAAGCATACCTAAGAAATGAAATGTTCAAATTATTCATGTAACATGGAAAAAAAAGCTTGAAGAGAAAATTCTTTTCATATAGAAATAAAAATAAATTTGCTATTGAAATTCAAACTAGGCAATTAACTATGTTGTCAAGGAAGGTACTTTGTTTGTTTTGTTTCTCAAATTGAAACCTCCCAAACTATAATGCCTTTTGCCATGCTTTTGGTAGCATTGTAAAACCCTTGATGGATAAAGGTGCATTAAGCCCATTTCATGATGTTTCAACATGTAGTGGAGAAGTTATTGAATATTGAACAAATTTTTCATTGAAGATTCAATTAAATTGCAAAAAATGGTTTTGGAAGGACAAATTAGTTAAGTAACTAGTTCACACTTTGGCCAACAACATAGGCTACATCGTATAAATTATATTGCATTGAGGTCTTATTAGCAACTAACATAAAAAGACCCATAATTTACTTTAAAAAAAAGTGTTGAAGTGTTTGAAAAATGTAGGCTTGAAGATAAAATTTCAAAAAAATGTAAATGGCAGGCCTAAGGACCCAGTGCACTATTTGGCTATGTTTTTTCGTGACAATGGCTCTACAATTGAAGATGAGATGAATCGATGTGAGATAATTGATAAGCAAAGAAAGATTGTTCAAGTTGTTGAGAAAAGACGATTAGAAGCTGAAGCTAGGGCAATACTTGAAGATGAAGAAAAGGCTAAACCAATTGCATCCGAGGCCACAATGGCACCAACAAGTGAGAAGAAAAAGGACCTTGAACCAAAAACACCAAGAAAACCTGAATGGAGAAAATAGGACACAAACTTGCAACCCACCTTCCTAAGAAATGTTTTATAGAATGTTCATTATCTTAGTTCAAGGTACCCATAGTTGTTAACACCTAATAATTGCTAGGTCACGGTGCTTTCCAAGTTCAAATTTTTTTGTTGCAATGAGCTTCTTTGATTGGTCAATCATGGAAACATTCACAAATTTTGGAAAACTCCCCAATATAGAAGTAGTCACTCCAAAAATAAAAAGTACAAAAAATCTCAATATCACTTTACTTATATAGCTTCCCAAAGGACAACATTGAGCAAGGGTAAATGCATATTATGATGGACCAAAAAATGCACCAAAATAGTCCATTTCTACATTACTTTTAGTGTTGTCATCACTTTTTAAATGAGTTTTCCAACTATAAATTAAGTTATTGCAAGAATTATGCGTTGTACATTTTTTTTAGTACATTATAAAAAAAATTCAATGAAAACACTTGAATCAAACTCAAAAAATACATATTGAAAAATACTTGTGAATTTTGACCTTCCAAAAAAATACTCAAATGGCCACTTTCATTAACAATGACATCCTTAATAAGAATTCTAGTCTCCATTTTGATCATACAACTTGTGGCAAAGTACTATCAAACAAATAATTTAATAACCCAAAATCTATGAGTCCATTTATAATTATTTAGGGATTAAATAAGGATTGTGACTAAATTTAAGACAAGTTTTAAAGTCCCCCCTAAACCAAAAAATGAACATATGGTTTTTCTTTTTTCATATGTTATTTTTACGATAAAATAGATCATATATGTGAATCCCTTTTTTCAAATTAAAAAAAAAAAATCCAAGTTAAGAAACATCATGTAGTTAGACGGTCGGGAATTTTTACATTGTGACACAAAAAAAAGGACACTATAGTATGCATTTACCCGCAAAACCTATGGGACAAAGTGAATTGCTATTGGGAACATGTTGGGGAACACATTAAGAACTAAGGGAATAGTTGAGAACCCATTGAAAATTTGATGGGAACACAATGGATACTTGGTGGGTACAAATTAGGAACACGAAAACTCCAAAACGTCCAACATTCAAGCTTTCTTCCCCTTCTCCCTATCCCCCTCTTTCCTCCCCAAAAGACCATATGTTATTCAATCAAACTCAAAACGTTAGGAAATCTTAAATAAATGTAAATCACAAAGCTTGTACACTATTAATTGTTACTAAACATCAAAATGTTTTTTTTTTTTTTTTTCCAACCAAAATATTGGTTCCGAATTGTGGAAGTCCTTGATAAGTGAAGGTTCTCATAGAGTTTGAGACGATTATTTGAGAATTGAAAAAAAACATTTTTTTAGTCCTTGATTGTGAGTTGGTATGTATAAATGAAATTTCAACCCACCAATATTCAATCAAAGTCAAAACATAAATTAACCTTGGTAGCTTTAAGTCTTTATAGTGATAGGCCTTTGAATGGTTAATGGAATGAAATGTATGTTCTTCACCAAAATATTCTTACAAAATGGGGTTTGAAAGTATCAAACTTCTTCAAAAAAGAAAATGTGTTTGGCATCTCACCTAGAAGCATATATTTAAAGAATTTGGGCTTTGCATTACTTCGCACTATTAGTGATGATGATACAATTATTTTGTGTGGACATAATAATTTTGTTGTAATCAATTGATAATTTTTTTTTTTGTAAATTTCACTATATATATATATCATTTTGTTCCATTAATATTTTTTTTACATTCTTGATTTGGTAGGTGGGCACAAATGAGATACAATGAGCCAACATGATTATTTAAAAATGATTATATGTCCTTTTTCCCAAAAAACCTTTTTCATATGAATGAATTTTGGAATTTTTTTTTGCAACTTGTTATAATAAATGTTTATAATTGTCCAGGTACATGACATAATTTTTTTTCATCATTTTTGAATAAATATGAATTTTTGAAAGTATCCTAATTCCTTGTAAATTTAATGTTTCATCTTTAAAAATGATAATAATTTCAATCATAACCAATTTTTTTTTTTAAAAACATTTTTATGTTCTTGTATAATAAATTACATTATTTTTCAACACATCATGTACATTTTACCCCATTTATGTGTGGCAAAAGACTTTTGAAGTACTAAAATTCTAGATCAATTTTGAAAAGTTCTTTAAATTTTCAAAGTTTTAGAATTCCACATATTTTAAGGTATGAGTGTTTTTTCAATGTGGCTAATAAATCTTTATCTTTTTCATTTTTTTCCCATCAAATGTGTTTTTATAATATGAGTCCTTTTGATAGTCTTTTGCAAAATCGACTCCTGTTTAATGCCATAGGTGTTCACTTTGAGAGGTTTTAAATCAAAACTTAAACTTAAAATTTCATCAAATATATTTTTGGTTTGAATTCCTTAACATTCATATGAATGAAAAAACAATAACTTGCCATGATTGCCATGACTTTAAATGGTAAAACATAAATATTTATTCAATATATATATATATATTTTTGTAGTCCAATGTTTTTTTTGGTTCGTTGGATTGTGATTGCACCCATGCAAAATGCCAATGAGAATTTAATTCATTAAAGGAGTTCACAACAAGATATAAATAAATAAACGAAAAGGAACATTGAAAAGGTGTAACAAAATCAACAAAATACAAATAGACAAAAACAGTGAAAGGTTGTAAGACAAACAACAAGAAATGATTTTGAAATAGAATTTAATCTATGATGAATTACAATCCAGAATGGCTTTAGAATTGTCACAATGATGATCTAGTGCAATTGACAAGAAGTTAGAACCTATGCTTGAAGACAACTTCTCCTTCAGCATTGTGAAACCTAGATCCCCCTTTTGATTATAAAAAGTTTGGTTCAAAAGGGTGCAAGTTGCAATGGATCTTTCAAATGTAATCAAGTTTCCTAAAAACAAACTAAAAAATGCATAAGAACAAGGAAAGGATTGTACCTCATCAGATGCATTCTTCAACGTTGATCAAATCACCTTTATAGTTGAACTACATCTAGATTTTGCATTCAACAACAAACAATTTAAAAACAACATCAAATAGTTACAAGTTCCAATTAATGCATAAGATTAAAATCAAATGAGAAAATATTTCCTTTTACTTATTATTGTGATACTTAATCCTTGTATTTTGTTCTCTACAATCTTGTTGCATTAATTTGTAAAACTCATCCTACCAAAACATTGTACAAGCTTCCTCTTAGTTTGTTATTACAAATTACTACATTTTTGTGATGGAAGGCAATGGAGCTCATGAAGAGTGCCATAAAAAGTAGTAAGGGTGCCTTGGGGGGACCTCACCCAAGTTGCGTTAAGAACCATGTTGTGGGCCCAAGTTTCCTAGGGAACAAATCGTGGTTATAGATTTGTGAGTTCATAATTTTTCTATATGAATTTCAATTTAGGAGCTTTCAAGTACAAAGTTGTACCCTTCAATAAGATCTTTTCAATGTCATGTTTGACATGCCAACTTGATTTTTAACCTTTCTATTGGCCATAACTTTTAACTGATATCTTCAAATGGATAATAGAACATTTTGATATCTATGCTTTGAGAGCTTTTCAATAATATAAATAAATTTTGATTTGAAAAAAGTTTACCATTTGCATTTATGGCCTAAATTTTTTGAATATTCCAAGTTCTTTTCTCCCTTAATCAACTTAGTCTTTTTTTTCTTGGGGAAATCACTCCTAAAAGAAAGTCCCTTTTCCCTAGGGAATTTTGATGGGGCTACTACTTTGTCCCCTTTTAAAAAAAAAAGAAAAATCCCTAAATTCTTCTCATGAAAGTTGTTCCTTGGGACAACTTAGTTGAGATTTCCAAGCTCATTTTTTCTTGAGCAACTTGATATAATATTCTAAATCTTCTAAGTTTTTTCTTTTGGGCAAATTGGTTAGCATTGCCATTTCATCTTTTTTTCCCCAAGGAAGTTGGTTCTTAAGGATAACTAGATCAAAAAGTTATCCAATGGCTTTTTTTTTTTCATCCATTTCATTTATGGAAGAGAAGGAAAATTTGTGAAAAATGTTGATTTCTGACCTTGGGTTGAAAGGGGGTATTTTAATATCACATTTATTTCTTTGAAAATATTTTTATTGTTGGGTAATGTCTTGCAATTGTGTTGAGCTAGGCTACATTTAATTTGTTGCACCTATTTGATGTTACATAAATTGCTTAAAATCATGACACAATAAATAAAATATTGATGCAAGATATGGTTTGAATTTAAAGGCAAGATGGCTAGTGGGTTAGCATGAGTGTTTTTTTAAAGAATTTTAGAATATTGCTAACGTGACAACGATCCCTAAAAAAAATTGGCCAAATTTAATTACAATTGAATTATGACCTTTTTCTGATTTTTTTTTGAAAACCTTTATATAATAATGGTAACCTATTGCAAATTGAGATAAATGTCTTGCAATGAGGAATTTGGGGGAAAGTCTTGAGTTGAAAATCCAACAACAAGCTAGATTTTCAAAGTTTTTTTGTCAAAATTTCAAAAAATTATCAAATAAAACCATCGTTGACACCCTTCGGTATATTCATATGTGAAATACAACACAAAGGCATATAACTCACTAATATATATTGCGTGAGGATAAGAAGACAAAAGATGCTTCTTGCCTTCCACAATTTACACATGCAAGCAAACATGTAGTAAGAGTGTCCAGAGACCATTTTCACAACCAAAAACATAGAAACCTACGCTAATGTGATTAGTATGTGACTATATCATCACATGATTATGGCCATTGCTTGCTTTCAAAATATTAATATTGATGTAGGATACGTAACCATCATGAAACATGCATTAGCATTAATGTTTTATTTTTGGTGAAATTTTGCAAATTTCATCTTCAAAAAAATGATTTTGACCTATCCAAAGGAATTTTCATGGAAAAAATGGCCAAAAATTGCCAAATTTTGAAGGAAAAAAAATTCAAATTGATAGATTTTTATGACAAGTTCTAGTAGGTAGCCAAAAATATAGAAGGATTCTGATTTTTTAAAACTTTCATATCTATTAATGTAGCCAAGTTTGGCTAGATCTTATGGACGATTGCCACTTCAAGTACATCACAAAATTGGAAAAAAAAACCTTATTAGCATGGGTGAGCCATGGAGAAGAGTTTAATTCCTAAAAACTCTAGTGAAACACCAATTCCAACATACCCGAAAAAAAAAAAAAAACTAAAGACTTTCAAAACAAAGAAAAAAAAAAAAAAAAAAAAAAAAATCAAAAAAAAAAATTAAATTAAATAAAACATTTTTGATTATAATTGTTGTGG
>Ga0116231_10003862_pt1 | contig 30730 bp, 27 predicted proteins | sample S1TSphgellanicum_2_FD_89695 | JGI IMG/M metagenome (GOLD analysis project Ga0116231, IMG submission 89695) | Host-associated microbial communities from peat moss isolated from Minnesota, USA - S1T2_Fd - Sphagnum magellanicum MG | ecosystem: Host-associated > Plants > Peat moss > Unclassified... | reverse complement strand
CACTTATTGACCATAATTCTGCTCTCATACTTTAGTTGGAATGTGCATGTATTTGTAATACAGTGATGCATTTGAGCATTGAATGATTTCCATATATCATTACATGGTTTTTTCCCTTGTAATTAAACTTTTAATTTCCTCATCTTTCCATAAATTCAGTTTTTCACTCATCTTTTCCCACATCTCAACTAGAATTGTTGTTTGTCCCTCATTGCAGAAAACTTGAGATGGTAAATGGTTCAATTTTCCCCTTGTGGCCATGTGGGACTTCCTCACAGGCCCCTATATACCTCTCTGTGTATGTTTTCTAAGATCACCCTGATTTGCACTGCACAACACAATTCACTCTTGTTTTGGAATGACTACCTCTGTAGGTAATATCAACTTCACCACAATCTGTTGCCCCTCTTTTGTAACACCAATCAAACAATCCGGGCAAAACCTCAGACCCACCAAAATATGTTGCATCTCTATAAGTTGTATCATTCATGATCACACATATCTTGAGAGTGCCAAGGCACACATAGTTACTAGCATGGATTCCAGAGGCTTGAGAAAACATAAAACCAAAGATCCCCAATGAAAATGAGCAGCCTGGTATCTTACACAGACAAATCCACCTGGGCACACTCTCGTACTATCTTGTCCTCAACCTTTTTCCAGGCCAGCACTTTAATGTTCAAACAACTCAAGTTTTATTTCCAACTTGATGATTCATGTCTCATCAGTCAGTTAGTTCCCCATGGAACTTGTGCAGTCGGGTTACAAGCATAGGCTGTATGTATAATATTTTGCCTATGTAAGGCCATATATGCACAAATGTACTGGTACGGATACAATACAAATTAGGATACCAGTACTTTACAGTGACCACCAGAGATAGAATCATGCTGATCCCAGTTACTATTCCAAATATTGTGTTCAAAGCAAACTTTATAGGAATGTGATCTGCAAACTTAGGATTCCACTGTGCTGTAAGAATGTGAAGGTAAAATGAATTTATGAACATAATGGATGCTACCTTGACCACTGGAAAGTCATAAACGAAAGTTCTATCATGGGAATGCAATATCAGTGCATACAGCACACCCAGAAGAATCAAACAAAACAAAATGGACCCAAATTTCCCCCCCTTCAACCTCTGATTATACAGAAGATCAGACGACTCCGGATCCGTTCCCTGGCACTCCAGGAAGACTACGTTTTGTTCGCGAGGAATCAGGTAAACAATGAGACGACGATGACAAGTCGCTGCCACAAAGTGAGAAACAGAGTGAAGGAACACCAGCACACCGTGTGAAACTCCTATGATTTCTAGAGGGGTCACTGGCAAATGGATCTAGCCCGTACTATGACACCCCATATGAATCCTAAGGCTTGTACCCCAGCAAGGACCCTGGCTATGGTACCCGTCCCTAGCAGCAATTCCAACCTCTCGGAGCCTGGGAGGACGTTACTTTGCAAGAGCGCCTCTTTTCCTTTGTAATCTAGTTCCACCATGTAAGAATTTTCTGGGCTCTTAGTGCCAAGGATCAGAACGCTTTCATCATTCGTAAAGGTTTCAGTATCATAACAGTCCTTGTGTTCTCCATGTGTTGGTAGTATGTTCTCTCTACTGGTTCCTACCAAGACCTGGCAGCTTGTTATGATCTTCGCCACCTCCTTTGAGGATCTTCTTCTATCTACATCCAAGTTACGGAGGCTTGTGACCAGAACGGTGTGTGCCGTCACATCCTTCATCAACAGACTCAAATTCGCAAATGGAGCAATTGGGCCAAAGAAAGCCGCATAGAGCAACTGCTTCCAGAAAGCCGCATAGAGCAACTGTCCACAGTGGAATGACGACCCGCCTGTGCCGTGTGCATTGGCTGAGCCCCAAGCATCATGCCACAAGATAACGAATGATAAGCCGACAGCCCAAGAGGTTGTCCACGCCGACCGCGGACAATAGCACGCGGGGAGAAGGCAGTTTACGCAAAAGTCAAGATCTTGGGCGGCCACAGGTGACATGAGAAAAGCTGCAAGAATGAGACCACCCATAGTCAAGAGAGGCACATAGCTGGGAATCATCCTGGCAGTGCACGACTGCACAACTGCACAATTGCTGTGGAGTACCCAATGCTCAACAGATACAAAATCAAAGCTTACTCCGCCTCCTAAAGCTCAAATCACTTATGAATCTTCCAGCAAGATAACAACTCGCCCAGCTCCGTGCCCCCATACGAGTATGCAAGTGAGGGCATTTTATAGCATGGAAGCAAGAACAAAGCAAAGATCAGGCCATGTGGAATCTTCCCTTAGGAAAAGTAGTATGAAGGCAACTTGTCAAATTTGTCAAATGAGTGTGTTCCATTTATATGATAGGATTCCAAAGTCAACTTATCCAATGTCAAACCAATTTGTCCTATTGTTGTTGTGGGGTAGGTTCCCATATTCATGGGATCTCTTGAGGGAGGGCTACCCAAGGGCATGAGTTGGATGGCGTTCCAAAACCTCACGAGAACTCAGGAGTACAGGAACCTCCACTTACATAAACAGCTTCCATTTTTCTTTCCTCGGGAATATGGGAACATATAAAATAGGAGGATCTCCCCCTAGCATAATGGCCTCAGCAGTCCTTAAAACTGAAAGGCACTCTTGCCTTTTCACTTGAAGGCTCCCTTCAAAATCTGCCCTTCATTTTACAAGTTTGGATTCAACATTGCCCTTAGTGGGTGAAAGTCGTCAACTATTAATGGCCTTCACCAATTTTTACATTAAATTCATTACATGACATATACATTCAGTCATTACATATAACAATACCATTATATAATATGCAATTTCCTCATGCTTTATTGCACACAGTCAATAGAAAACAAATATGAATGCATATATGAATTTTAATTGCTCTTTGAGTTTCTCCAAACCTGAATCAAATATCACCAAATGAAGATCACTTTTTGACAACCATACAAAATGTATCACACATACATATAGAAAATTACATATAAATGACATAAGAAATTATTCAAATTTACAACAGAACACATTTACAAATTTGAGCATATGACTTGGATCATTCAACAACATACCTTAATTTTCAGTTTCAAGAGTCCTTTGACCTCAAACACATACCTAAGACAACCAAGTAAGGAATTCGGGAATCAGAAGAAGATCTAGATCATGCGATATAGCCAGGCCTTGGGCTGCAGGCTAGTTGCTGGCATTTTAAAGCCTGGCCATGAATAGGTATAATATGATACAATTTTTACACGTAAACAATAACATTATATGTACATACATCTCTCTCTCTCTCACACACACACACAACATGTATGTAAAGTCCCCAATAGAGGGCATTGCAGGCTTCAATTTTAAAGTTGGGCCTAGGGTTCTTCTCCTGGGGGAGATCCCTCAAAATACACATAGAAATAGAAAGAGAGTACCTAGTTTACACAAGATAGGCTTTAGAAGCCAGCTTCTCAAATGTGCAACGAAATCAGGACTGGAAAAAACCTGATTTTTTTCCATTAGAAAATCGGGTTTTTGGTTTTAATGAATAAAACCCGATTTTCGCTCTATAAAACCTGGTTTTATTTCGGAGTTGGTCAAGCCCCAGGCCACCCGCACCCCTGCCGCCGCCCCTGCGGCAAAGGCAAAATTGAATGCCAAACCCTAGTTATTAATATAACCGCAATAAATAAATCAATTAAAACCCGATTATGAGGCTATCTTGGGACTCGGGTTTTATTTAAAAACCGAATAAAACTCGATTGAATAAAACCCGATACTGCCAGCCCTGAACGAAATTGTCCTATTTGTCCCTGCCATAGACTTTTCACGCCAGCTTGTGAAATTTTAAACGAATTTGTCCCATTTATGAGCCGGTGAATAAGCAATTTTGTCAAACGAAATTGACCTATTTGTCCCTGCCATACGCTTTCCACTCCAACTTGTGAAATTTCAAATGAATATGTCCCATTTATGAACCTGTGAATACGCAATTTTGTGCACAATAATGGACAGTCCAGTCCGCATTCTCCACGTCCAAGGAGCCCATCACCCAAAAGGTTGGACTCCGACAGCGCCACCAAAACCAAGGTGGAGGATCTTGTGAAAAGACAACCCTGGTTCCATGGCATACTTGAACGGCTGAAGTTAGGCGGCATGTAGTGGATAAGTCTACCCTGGAAAGGTTTAAAGAGGAAGGAGATGAAGGCAAAAAAATACTCTAAATTTTCACAGAACTTGAAAGACATTTGGATATTTGGAAGAAGATAGGTACCTTGTAAACTTGTTTGAATAACACTTTTTGTGATGTCTTTGAACCAACAAACATGGCCTCTTTGCACATCCAAAGTATCCAATGTTGACATGTATCTATGAAGCAAGGTTGTTTGTTTGTTTTGTTTGTCACATTGAGACCTTTGAACCATGGCACCTCTTGTCACACTCTTGGAATCGTTGGAAAGCCCTCCATGAGTAGGGTGCATTGAGTTAGTTTCATATTGTTTTGACTTATGTTGAGTATTGAATATTGAACAATTTTTCTAATCAAAATCAAAACTAAAAATTATAGGGGAATTTGGGTGTGCTCTTGATGTTGTTGGAAAGCCCTCATTTAGTAGGATTTAATTAAGGTGATTTGGAAATTTTTAGACCTAAGATATTTAGATTAGGAGATATTGAATTTTGAGTATCTTTTTTCATCCGAAATTATATTAAATTTAAAAAATGATTTTGGAAAAAAACATAAGTTGACTAACTAGTTCAAACTTGAGCCAATGCATAGGTAACGAGGTGATTTGTTAGTGTTTAGGCTTATAAAGCAAGAATAATTGAATATTGGACAACTTTGTCAAAAAAAATTCAACAAAATCAAATCTAAATTTTTTGAGGAAATTGGGGCAAACTTTTGATGTTATTGAAAAACCTTTGATAGTGAATTTTCTTGAAGGCGATTTTGTAATTTTTAGACCTATGGTGGGGGAAATATTGAATTTAAAATAATTTTTGAAACAAGAGGTTGATTTGATTTGATTTTTTTCACAATTAAACTTTATTATCAAAGTCCTATTTATGCTTGGGCTAGCAACACAAACCACATTAGTTTAAGTAAGACGTAAAGGTTTTCTTGGTTCATATTAATTGTTTTTGAAAACTAAGGTTGATAAAAGGAACACCAATGATCGCATGGCTAAGAATGTTTAGAATGTAAGGAAACATGTTGAATATAATAATGGTTGGATCAACTTGGATATCTACATGGATGTTAATATTGTTGTTAATTTGTCATTCAAAGAATTAAGATGCAATAAATTAAACTACCCACTAAAGATTTCTTTTCAAATTAGTTGCGCAATGTGAGTTACATAAAACTTTGATTGTGATCTTGAATTTGGCACTAGAATTTATAATGTTAAAGTTTCATGGAGCATTTTGCCTAGTCTAATAAGCTTATAAATAGATTATTTATAGGTTCACAAATAGGTTATACCTAGCTTTGATTCGGAAGATCAAATATATGTGTGTGTGTGTGTGTGTGTGTGTGTGTGTGTGTGTGTGTGTGGACAATTTGCGCCCATAAGTGAAATTGAAAAATTGAACTTCTCAATATTATAGACCTTAGTTGGTGGGATTACCTTATTGGAACCACCTATTAAACAATAAGTTATTCAAAATTAGTTGTCTTAATTCAACTTTAGAGATAAAACTTTCAAAAGAAATGGTCCATTGTTCGCAAATTTGACAAAAAGTGTATAAATCACATTATATCAAATCCACATGATTGAGAAATGGCCTTGTATTATTCAACTATATCATTGTAATTATCATCACCTATCTAACTTTCATCTTTTAAATTTGAAAGATTGTTAAAATCATTGTCTTCAATGTGCAAGTTTGAAAGGCATCAACTCAACTTATTTACAAAACATAAGTGTAACATTTTTACATTTACATGGTGTAAGTTTGTTCTTATATTACACTTATATGGCATACAAATTAGAAGGTTTACTTTGCCCTTTTGAAGGGTCTCATGGTCAATCAAACTCTTTGTTAAATGAAAAAAAACAAATTTGAACTTTTGAACTTTTGAAATTTTGTGCCTTTGATAACCATTGGTCTACCAAATTAACAACTTTTTGATATATTTTTTAAAAAGACATATGAATTATAAAACAATGACCTTTGGAAGAACCACTAAATGGTCGATATGGGGGTACCAACCACTTTTGTGGATAACATTGCCCTTACCAACCATCTTTAATAACTCTTTGAAAACACACATGTTGCTCTTTCACAATAATATTTAATTCAATAGAGGATCTTTCCTAAATTCTACCTATTTTCACCTTGAGTTAAAGTAGATTCTAGATTTCTACAATAGTGTTTTAGAGTAGTACTTTGTTTAATGAAAAAAAGATTAAAAATTTTCATTATGTTTTCTTGTTTTTTGTAATATTGTTTTTTGTTACAAAATTCAAATTTCTTTTGTAGTTGAGTTTGTCTCTCTAAATTTGATGTTTTCACAATAGAACAAAATTTAGATGTGTATGTATCTTGAATTTTACAACAAAGTGAATATTAAAATTGGAAGTTGTGAGTATTTTAAATTGTTAACCAAACTAATTTGGTAGAGGCTAGTTGAATATTTGTATCTTAGAATTTATGTTTGAAATATTGTAACTTCCAACTAGTGAATACCTTTTTCTTGACAAAATGTTTCCATACATTTATCTTTTGAACCCTTCAAACTCTTTTTGACAAATTTTATTATTCCATTTTATATTCCACTCAACACTTTTCTTAGTTGTTTTACATTTGGTAACCCTATTTTGAATCTTTAACCACCAATTTTGGTTTGAGGATTAGATTGGACATAAACATTTTATACGACTTATAGGAAACAATTTATTTTAGGTTTATAGAAACTTAAACATTGTAAATCTAGATTTTTTTTTGTGTTCAACATTTTTTATCAAGCATGTTTATTGGAAGCAAGGTAAGACATGTTGAAATAATATTTCCCAAACATGACAAAAGTATAGTCATAAGTTGACTATTGAACAAAAATAACATATGGAGGAAGGAAATGTGATAATGGAACAATTATACAAATAGAGGTCAAGAAAGAAAAGTTAGATGACAAATGCATGACTATTTCAATAGTGCAATGCAACATACAAGGGGAATGGAAAGAACTAAATGTTTAATACCTAGTCTCAACCATTATTAAATTCATGGCAAACACCTCTTATTTTGAATCTTGTAGAGGAAATTATGCAATTTTGACAAACATTCAATCAATTGGAAGAATTACAAACTCAATGTGAAAACAAGGTTCAACTTTTTCACAAATGAATGTCGACTAAAAGAAGAGGCAATTGTGCCTTCAACAACCAAAATAACCCCAATTTTAGTATAACACCTTTGAATTTAATAATATTGTGGACAAACTAAACATGATTATGAGAAATGTTTGTTTCTACTTTTATCCATAAGAAGAAAAATGTCATTCATAAAAAAACTTTGTTGCAAACAACATTTTGAGTTGCAAAATTTGGTTACAATTGCTGATGTTTTTTTTAGTGAGTTCAAGTTTTTATTTTTAAAACACCACCTCAATCTTAGATTGTAATAGTTAACTATTCCAACTAAGTTTATAACAAAAACTATGGTAATAACCTTCCATAATAAAATTTCCTACTACTTCAGTAACTGAAGAAACTTTTTATTCTTTTGATACCAAAATTACACATGTTTCGATAGGAAAAAATCTTTCAATTTTGGTAGTTATAGATATGTTTAGCGGCATTCCTTTTGTTGGATCTTACCTTTGCTCTAAAATCACATCTTATTATTGATTGACCTTCCATTTGATGGGATTTCCTAACTGATATTCATTGTTTGGCCATTTATATCTATTAGGCAAGGTTTTTGTGTGCTTTTCACCCAATATCATCAACTCCTTAACTTAAAACTTCATCCAAATGGGGTATGTCTTTAGTAAATCCTTCTTGTTGTATATAAAGCATCATTGCCTCATCATTATATGGTGGCTTGGTGTGTTTTTTCCTTTGAAACATTGTTTGCAAAACTTAAATTGAAATGATGGTTAATGGATACATTTGGGTGCCTACAATAGAAGAAAAATAGTTCAAGTGCATGCAAAGTAAATTGAATTGACTTGACTTGAATTGAATTGTTTTACATCAAAGTTGGAAATGCAAAGATGCCAATAGATGAAAAAGATAAAAATCAAGTTAGAACAAAAACACTACAAAGATCTTGAAATACAAAAATGGCAAGCATGGTAGGGTGCACAATTTTAACTTTGAATAGAACATCAAAAAAGTAGATTGGACTTAATAAAATAAAAAATTCAACCTGTACTTTTCAAACATATGATTAATAATAAATACAAACATGTAATGATTAAACTCTTTAACATCTATAATTATACTCATGTGGAAACATATACCAAAATGATCCTAAATCCTATACTTTGTGCAAGAACTTGAAACAATCTCAAACATTGAACTTGATTGGAAGATAAAAATATAATACATGATTATTTTCTCCCCAAAACACAAACATCTAAGGAGAAATACAATTAATCACCATCACTATTATCTATACACAAAAAAAAATTCCAAAAATCTAACACCTCAAATAATTGATTTCAATAGTAAAATGAAACCATTAGCATTGTAAATAAATATTGAAGAATAAAAAGTTCAAATGAATGATAAAGCTCTAAATAAAACATCTTCCAATACAATACACCTTCCAACCTTGAAAATGAATTTTCTAGTGTTTCCATGTTGTTTATACACAAGATTTGATTTAAACCCATAACAACTAGTTTGAGCCTATGAAAGTACTTTCACCTAGTTTTCCAAATATAGTTTCCAACTCAATTTTCAAAAGATTCCACATTAATCATCAAGCAAACCTTGCCAATGCAAAATCTTACATTTTTACCAATGTGAAGACCCAAATTAATCTTGCTTGGTTAAACTACCACTCATATTAATCACACAAAACTTTCGTTGTAGTTTCTATCACTCAAGTTTAAGGCTTTGATAAGCACCCACATCAAAATCAAACTCCATCTTGCCAAAACAGTTTCTAAACCATTTCCAAGTGTTCTATACTACTAAGGGTTTGATTAGCAATTACATCCATTTAAATTCTTGCAATAGATAAAGGGAAAACATATATAACCAAAGGAAATTGAACTATCATTTGTAAAACTTATGAAATGTTGGATCATTGGGTTTTCCTTCAAACTAGGTCATTGGAGATAACTAATAATCTTCTTACAACTAATAAAAGGAAACCACGAGAAGAAATATTTTAACCCTTAAGATATTTTACAAACATGTTGGATCATTTAAAAACATGAAAGATTCTTTTTTAAACTCATGAAAGGACTTGCAAACATTGTTGGAACATTGATTTGCCAAAGGAAAACACATGTTTTCATTTTGTCTACACAAGATTTCTAACAATTGAAAAATTCAACTAACATGAACTTCCTTTCACCACCTATGTGAAATTTGCAACAAATGTGTTACTCTAGAAATGCAACTATTATGCCATTGAAAACCTTAAAGCCAAAACCATTACAGTAAACTCTCTCTAAACTAATACTGTGTAAACTAATATTCTTTCTAGACTAATATGCGGGCACAGGCCTGTGGCGGGCCTCATACTTAATCTAATTTGTGTAAACTAATATCCTCCATAAACTAATATCTTCCGGCCGGTCCCAAGGATATTAGTTTAGAGAGAGTTTACTATATGTAATTTTTAGGGTTCAATGTTATAACTTGATGCCAAATATTTTCCAATTAAGTTACATGAGTACAAAAATAAAACACTATGAAAAAAAGGGGTGTTTTACAATTATCCTTGCAACTCAATTTTTAAGTTGCATCGAACACTTGCACCTCATTGCAACTTTGTCAAAACAACTCATTTTCAATACTATCCAACTCCATTATAGCTATACCCATGATGTCATGTTAATGTGATTAATTGTTGTCCATCCATTAAAACCTAACATGTGGCATTATGAAGATTTTTAGACATAAATTTATTTATTTTTTGAAATATTGATCTCCATCGTCCATTATGATTGTTAATGATGGTCCAAAATTCTAATGCATGGCATAATTGAAAATTGTGGCATATTAATTATATTTTGAAAAAATAAATAAAATAAATATTTACTTTAGTAGTTAAGTAGGTCATAAATAATCATAGGTAAGTAAGTAGGAAGCACAAGATTAAACGAACTAAATAATAGCCATGAATTTTTATTTATTTATTTCATGTTTTGCCTTTAAGGTTAAACTTTTATAAGTTCATCCCAACATGACACATGTATTTTCATGTGAAAATGCAAAAGAAGATGCTTCCTTTATAGATTTTGTGGGATGAGATCTTGAAAACAAAACATATGGGTTAAATTTTTAAATTACACCCGACTTGCAATTGAGCTACAATTACAAAAAATAAATTCCCACATGCTTTGTGTTTGATTTTAATTTTGTAATTAATCTGCATTTTATAATTAATCATATGACATAATTATTTGAAATTTAATTTTATGAATTAAATATCTGATAATTAATTAATTAAATTTATTATTTGAATTAATTAATTAGTTAATTAATTAATTCACGTAATTAATTATAAAAATAACTATCAGATAATTAATTATCAAAATAATTATTAATTGATGATCTGAATTCAGATATAATTCAGTAAATTTTCACCTAAATTATAAAAAAATCATTATCTAAATTATTTGAATTAATTAATCAAATTTAAATATTTGGTTAATTAGTGAATTTAAATAATTAATTATTAGATGATTAATTACATGGTTTTAGACGTTTATTTACTTATTATTTAAATTTGATTAATGAATTCATATGAATAGTTTGTCATCTGGTTTAATTAATTAGTTCATAGTAATTAAGTATATTACATATTAGTTACTAATTAATAAATTATTAAAAAATAATTCATTATGAAATATTAAATAATAAACGTGAATTTGGGTAGAAGATATCGAGGTATATAGAAACATATCTATATGTACACCTTTATTGAATGTTTATTAAAATATACATCTACGTTGCTTTTCATTTTGATTCATAAGTAGACTTTCACCCTCCATGAAATTCTATGGTTAAATATGTGTGTATGCCAACATGATATTGTGAGTTGCAATGTAGTGGAATATTATTGATACAATAATTGAACACCAATCACAAAAAAAGGACTATAGGGCAAAAACACAATAAAAAGAACCACAACAACCAAGGTTGAAGTCCTTACCAAGGACTGCATTTTACACATGTCCTACATGTATTGGTCTATTAAATATCAAAACAATATTTTAAATGTAATTTTTGTGACTAGATATTAATATTGAGACCAAACATGACTCATATTATAATAAAAACTATAATTTTTTGCATGAGGACCTAGATTATAATCAAATCTTTTTCTTTTTTTTAACCATGATGACAAATTTTGAACTTTTTTGACCATTAAGGATGTTCAAAATCAAAATCATCAACATCCATTAAAAGGATTCAATACATGTGTGTTTAAAAATATAAACACATGTGGCCCTTCTTATGAAGTATATTAGAACCCATAATAAATTTGAGAACATTTGATGAAGGTTTGAGTAATAAAAAACACATTCACATTTTTCTAGTGCAGTACTGTATAAATAAGCCCAAATTTACCAATGACCTTAAATTTTATGTATCATTTTTCATGAAAATGAAACATTGTTTTCCTTTAAACAACAAAAAACATATTGTCTTTTCGGAAGATTTTATAATTTTATGTTTTTGAAGGTGATAAACATGTTTAAATGCAAACAAAGCACACCTAGCTAAGGGCAATTTAGGGCATGCTTTTATGTTTTTTTTCATACTTGGCCCTTTGGTTCATCCATATGTGGTCTTCTATAAATTTGGAGCATGAATGGTTAAGTTTAACATAAGATTAAATATGAGTGAAATGAAAAGCAATATTCAACTATAGACTCTCCACTACTTTATGACCATTAAAACAATTGGGAATCACACAAAATTCTTTGGGATGAAATTTCATTAATAATAAAACATGGTGCAATAAACCTAATTACATTTTGATGTTTCAAACTTTTATAATGATTTTTCAAAGTTGAGAACTATAGAAATTAAAGATAGTCAACACAGTCCTTAGCACATTATACTATGAATGTACCCTATAGTATTTATTATAATATTTTAAAATTAATTGTTTACTTAATTATGCAGAATTAATTATCTAAATTAATTAATTTCACAAATTATCTGAATTAAGTTGATTAATTAAATTAAAGGCCAATTATCTAATCTAGTTTCTAGTTCATACTAATTAAGTAAATTAAACCATAAATTAATATTTAGTATTTAGTAAATTAATTCTAATTTTTATATTTTAATTTTGCCACAAGATGCAACCTTTGTGGATGTCAAGGAGCTATCCGCAAAATAATCAACTATTATGAATTTTGCACTTACTCATGTAGACTAGAAAAAAATTTAGGTGTATAAGCTTGAATACCTTGATGTACCTCAAATATAAATATTTAAAATATATTTTATGTAGCATTGGGATCTAATTTGAGATCTACAAATTCACATTTTATATGGATAATGAATCGATAGTACTTTGTTAATGGCCAAGTGGTAGCACATAATGGCCATTAAATTATAAAACAACGCCAATATTATGGCCCCATAGTGGCACAATAGTGGGTAACTAATAGAGTACAATAGTGGCCACTTAATGGCAACATAATGGCCAATTAGTTACATGAATAAAATTCATAATTGAAAACTAGTTACAAAACTTGGACTTCATGGATAGTGGGAATGTAAACACATGGTATAATCACACATATGAAAACTATACACTAGTTGTAAAAAAGTTGCTCAATGTGTAGCTCATTTTTAATAGTCCTAACTTAGTTGCACATTACAACTATAGTGCAATTCCTCAAAAAATCAAATGGAGTTGATTACTTGGGTAAATATGGTGCATATAAATTACCATATTTGAAACACATTTAGAACTATGGTGCAACTACCAAACAATGAACTTATTTTATGAAATGAAAAATTATTTATTAAATCACTATATTTATAAATTGTAGTTACATAGGAGTTGCACTTTGGAAGATGTAGTTACAACACAGTTGTACTTGAGTGGTTTTGAGCTTTAGTTATGGGGTAGTGTGATCTCCACAGACATGATTTCTCATAGTGAAAAAAACAAAAAAATACACACCCTTTCTATCCATTATATAGGCATTGTTTCACAAAGTTAATATAATTTTGTTGACCAAATAAACCAATCATATAACAATCTTCTAGGGCAAAAATTAGTAAAACTTTTAATAGTAAATGCCTTTGCTTTCCCACCCTTCTTGAGTGCATTGCAACTACTTCAAGTTTGTCTTTTGGTGTGTCCTTATCTTCTATTGTGTTCAAATCCAATATGTCTTCACTAACGTAAACAACAATGATATCCATAGTTTTTGGTAAAAGCTTTGTGGTAATTGCACTAGGTGTTGGGCTAGGACTAACTTCAATTGATTCCATGATTGCAAAGTAATTTTACAACCTAGTTTTTGCAAAAGTAATGCAAATGAAAGGTGTAGAATGTCATTTCATAAATTAATGCAACTTGCACATTCTTGTACAATAAACCCCTTTGCTCTAAGTACTTTTCCAATTAATGTTACAATGAAGTGGTACTATTATGTGTACATCAACATTTGTAGACTTGATGTTCACATGCAATGCAAACCAAAAAACAAATGAAAAAACCCTAAAACTTGTTTTGGAAAAAGACGTAACTTTGATTAATGTTCTCTTCATGTGAATATATTTAGAAATTAATTATACATGCAACATGACCATAGTTTTAAATAATAACACCTTCGAAACTACAATCAATGATGGAAAATTTTGAAGGTGCTTAATAATGCTTCAAATGTTTTACAACTGACAAATGGTGATGGGGCATGTGAACTAAGAAAAACACCAAACAAAGCTCAAATGGGAGGTATTTAACGTCTTGCCTACATTGATATTTTCACCTTTTTTATTGAGGTTTTTTATAATGACTATATTCATGACTATATTCATATGTTAAATTTAGATGTAGAGTTCCCCATGTAATCTTAGGATGGGATATTTATCTATTTTGTTTGTTTCATTGAAATTTCCCAAACCTTGGTGCTCCCCCCCACCCCCTTTCTTCCCCCCATGTTCATGTTCAAGTGGTACGAAAGCTTTCAATGAATAATGGTGTTGCGAGGCATAAAATTTGGATTTATGTGCAAGAATTATTGAATACTGAATAATGTTTCCAAAAGAATTTCAACAAAATCAAAATTTTTAATTTTAAAGCAATTGGGGCAAACTAATAGTACTATTGGAAAACCCTTAATGAAATGTGGGATGTCTTGGAGGTGATTTTGCAATTTTTAGACATAAGATATGGAAAATATTGAATTTTGAATGATATTTGTCATTGAAAATTAATTTGAAATCTTAGAAAAATCACAACTAACATTTATCATCAGGGTTTTGTTCACATTTAAAACATAATCATGTTCACATTTGTGCCAACAACACAAGCCACACTATGTATTTACGATGGAAAGCGATTTACTTTTTTGTTTATCATGTTGAAATTTCCCAAACCACCGTGCCTCTTGCCATGTTTTTGGTACCTTTGGAAAGCCTTCAGTTAATAAGGGTGCATTAACTTGGTTTCATAATGTTTCGACCTACAATGGAAAAGGTATTGAATGCTAAACATTTTTTTCACTGAAAATACATGTATATCAAAATTAAAAATCATAAGAAAATTTGGGCATGCTCTTGATATTGATTGAAAACATTTGGTGATTAGGATTTAATGAAGGTGATTTGGAAGTTTTCAAACCTAAGGTGTGAAAATTATTGAATTTTGATTAGTTTTTGTCGTTTGGAATTAAATTAAAATTTTAAAAACCGTTTTTGAAGGAAAAAATAATTCACACATAGACTACATTAATTTGTATAATGTTTACAAACAACCCAAATTTTTTGAGGTTTTAACTTTTAATTGTGTAACAATGTGGGTACTTGTCCACCTCAGGGTTGAAAGTGATCCAAAGATTTCTATTATTAGCAAGCAAAACCTAACACAACTTTAGCCTACTCTAAGAAAAACAAGGGGTGTGTCACATTATGGCCTTACCATTTATATTTAAAAGTATTTTAGGCAACATGAAACATTAGTAGAAAAACCCCCCTTTTGCAACTATGCTTTCAACTACATCTTAATTATAAAACATAATTGAAAGTAACAAAAAAAGTTGTAAATATTTTTTCCAACTAAAAAATGTTTTTTTCAACTTCAAACCAAAAAAGTTAACACGTACAAATTGACAATTACGTTTTAATTGAAAGAGTTTGCCACATGTCATCACCGTAGCAATAGCCATCTTAACCATTTTAATTGCAAACTATGTTACGAACCTAGTTGCAAAATGTTGTCAACTCCCCTCGATTAATGGATGAACTTCATCCGTTGACTACGTATAACATTGACAAAATATTCAATTACAATTTCAACTACATTTCAATTATGTCAATTAAATGTTTAGCCGATGATGTGGTGATGTGTGGCACACCCAAAACATTCCACCATCGATCAGCCATAATAAAAATTAAATTGAAAAGTAAACTATGTTGCAACTATGATGGTCAATGCATTTAGCCAATGGTGGGATGACACCTGTGGTGATTTAATAAGGTTTGGGATGAACCGGTAGTTAAATGAGACACATGGCATAACCTAGGCTTATATATGTATGTGGTGCCTAATCATAAGCGGTTATTTAATTACCTAAGCAAAGGCTAGGTCTAAACCTACGTCCCTTAGTTTAAGCTTAAGGTAAAATTAGACATAGGCATTGAAGCTAGGCCTAGACATAAGCAACCACCTAGCTTAAGCTACAGTTAGACTTAGGCATTAGGTTAAGCCTAAACCTAAATCACAAATAAACTCCTATTTCATTTAACTTAGTCTTTAAAGTTGAACCTTTTTTATTGGTTCATTCCAAATGGCTATTACATTTTCATGTTTACTTTGATTCTCCATCATCCTAATGCGCTTGTTTAATATATAGTTTGGATAATTTAAATGGAAGCTAAACAATATGGGACAAACATTTTAGTTGCCACCTTGGGAAGACAAGCCTAAGAACACACTTAGGCCTATAACTAAACATTTCTAGATCTTTCTCATTTTTTGTCCGATTTGAGTGATGTAAAAAGTTAGAGGAACACCAATGTAAGCTCTAGAAGCAAAAGAACAACACATAAGAAACATAAAGCATGTCAAAATCAAATAATGTGTTTTTTCAAAAAATGACCCATTATTTTTAAATGTCATATTTTCTTCATTTCTTATTCATTTTGCACGATCTAAAAAGTTATGGGTGCACCAAGCTAAGCTTTACATTACTTTTTTAAGCTTCAAAGACAAAGGATGAATAGAAAAGAAACACAAAGAAAATGAATGTATTAAATTTTAATGTGTGAATCAGACCTATGACCGAACACTTACCCCACCTACTTTCAATGCCCATATCTTTTTCATTTTTTATTTATTTTGAGTGATCTAAGTGGCCATGGGTGTGCCAAGTCAAGTTCTAAAACATCATTGTGAGCTTGAAAAGCAAAGGAAAGATGTATTAAGATTAAAATTTTCTAATAGTTTAATTGTATGGTGGTCAACTACTTTACTTTAATTGTAACCTTATGATAATGTAATTGCAATTTAATTAATTGCAACCTTGTATTAATGTAGTTTAAACCAAGACCTAAACTAATAGTTTACTTAGCCTAGGTTTTTAAAAATGATAATTACATGCATAAATATTCAAAACAATTTTTAATTCCATATTTTATAGTTAATTAAAATCATTTTAATAAAATATTATTTAATAATTAATAATTAATAATATTTTATTAAATGTAACAAATTTATATATTAGTTTAAATATTATTAATATACATAGATAATTAATAAATCATTATAGTCATAAAAATAATTAATAATACTATTGTAGCTATTGTAAGCTAAGTTGTTATTTAACTATTATTATTATTATTATTAAAAAATTTATAACTACTTTAAATTAATATAATCTACATTGAATAAAGATAAAATATAATAAAATATTGAGGTAAATATAATAGTGTTAAAATATTTTTTTTAAAAATTAAAAAAATTTCAATTAAATGTTCATACTAAATATGTTAAATATTATTATTATTTAATATCAAATAAACTCATGATGAAATAAATGATTTAAAAATATATTCAAACCAATAGTTAACATTAAATTAATTATTAAATTAATTCCAAATAATCATAATTATGTTTGGTTATTTATGTTGTAAATAAAAATTTAAATTACATAGAAATGGCTATCATTACATGTGTTGAATATATTATTGTTAATTTGTATTTCAATACACTTTTTTTTATATTTATACTTCAATTCATTAAATTTTATTTTTATATTTAATTTATTACTTAAATGAAAAAATATTTGCATCATACATAACCATTCATTTTTACAAATAAAATTACATGTATTTCAATGTTTGATGAATTTTGATCATAATTTTTTATGAATGTTAAGCTATCACACGAAAAGAAATGAATAAATGTTAGAATTCACAATTTAATCATTAATTATATGTCATTATTTGATATGTCATAAACTAAATTTGATCTACATAAAAATCAAATATTACATGTATGAACTTATACAAGATTAAACTACTAATTTTTATTCAAGAAAATTTATTAAAAATGTATACGCATTACAGAAATTACATCACACATAACTATTCATTTATATACATATATTTACATGTAATTTAGTGTTATCATAATTTAGCATAAATATTAAGGTCATATATCATATGTATAAAAGTAAAGTCACCTATTAATTATTTAGTTGAATTGAGAGATAATTGTAACAAAGTTACAAATGAAATTGCATTTCATGCATCCCTTAATACATTTTTATCATCCATACATGTGTTCATGGTGTCACCAAAATAGTTGAACATTAATTAACGTCTTAATTATGTGTTAACTAAAGAACTTTAGTCAAGACATGTTTTTCACTATTTACCAACATAGTAGACATTTCAATTTGGAGACACCATAAATGCCAAGAATATTCAATGACATATTTAGCAAAATATCACCTAGTTGAAAAATGCTTTCAATTATATACTAATTTAGTTGATGAGTTGACTTAATTGGTAATTGATATTATTTTATTTAAAAAATTTAAAATTCCAATTGCAACATAGTCGCAAATCACATTTAGTTGAAAAACATTTGGTTAAAAAAGGGGGTTTTCTACTAATGAGAATTATGGAAACTCAAATATTTAACCATGAAAATATATAATCTTCAAAAAAAATTTGTAAAAGAAACTAAAATCCTTCAAGATATTATAACTCTACAATTAATCTCAAGTTTCAACATAAGCCCAAACACCATCTTTCAAAAATCCTCATATAAAAATAGACCTTTTACCTAAGGGCCAAAATCCCTTAAGGTACTATATTGTATAATGAATTTAAACACAATATCCTTGCCTACCAAGGCAAGGCCAACAAAACAAGATGAAAAACTTTGCATATACACTTTAGATGATCCAAAACAAGGATCCTTGACAGTTTTGGGGGAAGACATTCTCACTGATAATGCTAAGTGTCTTTGGGAGATTAAAATCAAACATTTTTTTTTTCTTTCTTAGCCCCTAATTTGCCCAATTTCTATGTGAAACTTATCATCAAACTTTTCTTTTCTTTTCTTTCCTCCAAGGTAAATCCTTCCAACTAGGCTTGACAACATAGCTTAGTACCATTGTAAGATGAAAAAAAAGTCAAGATGAGTTTGTTTGATGGATGAAGGCTTAATGAAGAGGAATTGTGCATCATAATATGAAAAAGACAAAAGAAGGGATGGTTGATGGAGACCTCTTTTGCTTCTTAAAGGTTGTGAGTAATTTTGTTTGTTTGTTGTAGGGATATGGAGATCAAGAAGCAATGGTGTTGAGTTGGGAGGTTTTAATGTATGATAGCTATTGGATGGCGAGTTGTTCTTTTGTGCTTGATGGAATTTTGGTGATGGTGCGAGGTTGACAAGAAGAATGGCTGGTGAATTCAATGAAGGGGCCGTGATGGAGAGGATAAAAAGGGGCACTTTTCAAAAGCTAAACGTCTAATCTTTCATAAGCTTTTCTTATGCATGTTTTGTTGTTTTGAACATTAGGCATTTGGTTGTTAATGTTGTTTAGGTTACTAAAGAGACTTTAGTATTGTTTTGCTATGCACTAGAGTTGGGATTTAGGAACCATGTAATAGAGCAATATGAAAATGCATGTGTGTCAAATGGAGATGATGAAAAATAGGGGACTTAATGGCTGGTCTGTAGCAACCAACATCAAAGTCATGTGCTAGTGGGAAGTGCATAGTGAAAATCTTGGGAAGTTTGAAAGACCTAAACTATTCAATGTTGGGAACTCCAGGGAATTTGGGATTGGGTATTGCAAAAAGTTTGTGAGACAAGAGATACACATATCCAAAGAATTCCTTGTGAATTTTCAAAGGGATTATTTGTTGAGATTGTTGGGAGTTTGTCACTGAATTAGGAGGATCCTTGATGTGGGAAAGAAATCATGATAACCACAAGAGTGATGTCCAGAGAGATCTGATTCACCAGATCATATGATGTTGTTGTTGTGAATCCTTTAGTTTAACATGTTTGTTGGACTTGTGCAACTATTGTGGAAGCACTGAGTTAAGTACTTAGTAGGTACATCATGCCATTGATTCTATGTGCACTCTCACCATTGTTGTGTGCCCAATGCTATGAATAAATTGGCATCTGTAGAACAGTGAGATTTATGTCAATTATACAGTCCTGCTTTTTTGTTACATTGGATCAAACTTTTGCCCCCATTTTTTCCCCTCGTATCGTAACTCATAGCCTCAGCGAAACTTTCTTGGTTGCTTTTGCCCACAGAGAACAAACTTTAAATCAATGTAAGACTATGTACCGCTATTAATGCCACTGGCATTAGTGTAGGGCAAAAATGGTGGCCAACAAATTTAAAGAATCAAACTTCTTAGCCAATTATTCAGCCAATGAAGAGATGCAGCATGCACCCCAAGAGGCACATGATTTTTTCTTTTGCAAAGGGAGGGTGGAGGGGAGGCCAGGGGATGTGATGTTTTTTATTTTGGGTTATTGATGACTTCTTGACACACTTTTTTTGTAGTTTGCAAGGTGGTTGTGGAGGTTCAAAAAGAGTTTCAATTTTTTCACTTGCATGGGTTGGTCACATGTATGTACAAAACACTTGACGTAAACTTTTGTTTTGATTTATTTACAAAGTGATTGTGAAGGTCCAAAGAAGTTGTATCCTCTTCACTTACACGGGTGCGCCACATGTGCAGAAAACTAGAGGTTCTTGTTCTTCGCTTTCTAATTTTTATCAACCTTTTCCATGAGTTCATTGCTTTCTTTTCATGTCATTTTGTTTTTCTTTGTTTTCTTATTGCTTTTTATTCTTTGTGCTGTGGAGAGACAGAGAGTTGCATGCTCAGTGTAAATATAACTTGTCTTCTGCATGGAGATTTAAAAAGTTTTGGTTTTTTCCATAGATAAGTTCCAATTAGTGGGCTATGTAAGACTTTGGTGTTGAATTTTGTACACACAGACAAGGGTTATAGTATTAGTGCTACTGAAATAAGCTTGTTGTGTTTAGGTTTGTAAAAAAACTGTTATGAGCAATGAAATTGCTGGATTTGGTGATATGAATTTATTTTTTCTTAATTATCTTGAGTAAACAAATAGTTCAATTGTGTAATAGGATTTGGTAGGTTTATGAGAAATTTAAAGGACCAATGAAAATGTTTAAAAAGGACCATTATTTCCAATGCTGAGCAGAATAGGGTTTAGAATTGTGTACATAGGTCTGAAAAGTTTTTTTTGCAGGCCAATGGGATTGCTGGATTTGGTTGTTTAAATTTTGTTTTCTTAGTCATCTCTAGTGAACTAACACTCAATGTGTAATAACTGTTTACAGAGAGGGTTCTAGCAGTTGTAGTAACATATTAATTTGCACTTTGTTGGCCTTGCCCACGAAGGCAAGGATATTGTGTTTAAATTCATTATAGAGTATAGTAGCTTAAGGGATTTTGGCCCCCTAGGTAATAATAATAGGTCTATTTTTATTATATGAGGATTTTTGAAAGATGATATTTTGGCTTGTGTTGAAACTTGATATTAGTTATAGAGTTATGATATCTTGAAGGATTTTGGTTTCTGGTAGAAGACTTTTTTGAAGATTAAATTTTTGCATTGGTGACACATTTGAATTTTCATAATTCTTCTTTTGCCTTAAGATACTTTTTAATGTAAATGGCAAGGCCACAGTGTGAGACACCCCACATTTTGTAATGTATTCCAAGGCACCTCATAAAAATGGAGGAGGAATATTACACCTACTCCTTAAGAATGGGAGGATGACCTCTGCCATCTCAAAAGCATGACGAATGTTCCCGACTCCTGGACTTTATCCGGATTTGCATTCAAGTTATGTAACCATAGTTCTCACAATTTTATCATCTCTCATGATTTTGTTTTGACCTGAAGTAAAGTGCAGAGCCATAACACAATCAGTTAAAGTTGCTTGTATTAGACCACTTTGTACTAGACCAGTTCCACAGCCACACCACACCCTCTATTTGGGATTTAAAGCACCGGAGGTCACATTTCAGGTAGAGCCCCCAGCCTATCATTTAACATGAGAAATTGGACGGTGTAAGGTGAAAGACTCTTGAAATGCTCTCAGTTATGGATAAACCTCAAGTGAGTTAATATTCGGTTTCACCTTGGTAACCAATTTTGTAGGAAATGGGTCTCCTATTTAGATAAACAGGTAAGTATGTAGATGGTTTATACATAGGTAATGGCTGTTTTTACTACCTATTTTTACTAACAACCTGCTTGTGGGTGTTTAGTAGGTAGGTAGAAAAAAATAAAAATGCATCTGAGCTATGGACCATAGCCCAACAGAAAATTGTTTCCGGACTACTTACCATTCATCCTTGGTGGTGCACCTTGTGGAGACCACTGTATCATTATACAAATTTTTACAAGGCCAAACCCATTTTCAGGCTAGTTGGAGGGCTGTACTTTATCCAAAGGAGATGATATGGGTCATTTTTCTTTTACCCACAACAAGACAAAAAAAGAAAAAGGAAAACAAAATCCTGAGCATCCCTAAAGAACCTCTTCAAATTTCTAAGAGCTACATAGGTACCTACTAGGTATACTTATATACGTAAAAAAAATGGACTAAAAAAATAGTCCAATCACACTCTGTTTGGGGGGTTTGAAGGCATGCACTAGGCTAGTGTATATATTTTAACTAAAGAAATGAAATTATAAATGTTGGTTTGTGTGTGTAGGTACCCTGAAATGGTGCTATTTTTTGTTTGAAGGAGCATCTTTGTTGCTTCAAAGGCGCTTTCGAGGCGCTTTCGTGCATGCGCGGAACGCGCGCCGTCTGCCCCCTTCTCCTCCTTCCCTCCAATGAATGAAATTAGTGAAGGAGAAAATTGTCGCCGTTATCTCCTTCACTAATACTCCACTCCATGATCATGGGTACCAGTGTTTTTTTTTGGGTCAATTTTGTGGTGTAACCAAAATGGCCATCAAATCCTTGTGAAGATTTGGCCAAAATATGAGAGTAATAAAGTTTAAACAATTTTATATTTTTGGGCTACCTACTTGAATCCCTCTTGCCATTTTTTCTTAAACTTTGGTCGAACTCTGGCTATTTAGAGAATCTGAAAAAAACACTTCATTTTAGCACTCTTAATTTTTAATTTATCTTTTTGGCTATATATATAGCCAATTAAAAAAAGGCTGGGTGGGTATGTACTACCTTACGTAACTATTGGCGCAAACATGTTGCGTATTCTCACCAAATTTTTCAAAAAATTTAAAAGAAAATTTGGTGTCGAAATTCTGGCGAAACTTAACAATAAGATTAGCAATATTAGCCGAATTTACACTAGAAAAAAAAGAATCCATTTTTTTTTCCCAATTTCTTTGTCGAAAAATGGCGAAAGTTCGGCAGTAAAAAAAAAAACATTGTTTCTCACAGAACTTGTTTTCTTTCCTCGTTGTTTTTGGTGTGTGTCCTTTTGCATGTGTTTTCTCAAACCTGCAACCAATTCTTTCTTAATGGAAGAAAAATTTCATGATGGCAGTAGTATGAGTCGTCGTCGTCGTCTTCCGTTGTTCCTTTGTTGTAATTTTGGTACTGTAATTTGATCCAAGAAATTTCTGTTGTTTTATTGTTGTATTTGTTCGGACAATTGGGTGTGTTTGGTGGCTTTGATTCAGTTCCAGCTGCTCTTAGACTATGCGCTATCTTCTGCTGCTGATGTTCCAAAAGCTTTCAACGTGTTGTGTTTTGGAAGACCATTCGACAATTTTTATTTAGTTTGAGATTTTGTGTGTGGGTGTTTTGTTTTTGTCTTCCTGTCTGTTGTTGCAAAAGAAAAGCTGGAAGCTGGATCTCTCTGAAAGTTGCAACTTTTCCAAGTGATGGGTGACTCGATTAAATCCGTGAAGAATTGAATTCCGCATTGAGCGAGCGCTGCTGCTGCTGCTGTTGTTGTTGCGGATTTTTCTTTTGTGCTTGAAGAAGAAGAAGAAGAAGAAATAGAAGATGGAGGACGGTGGTGCAGTTCGACTATCGCGGCCGTTGCTACAATTTTCCAACTCCTATGAAGAGCAGCACAAGAATCTGTTGGGTAGTCTGCAGACAGGCAAACATGGGTTGTTAGCAGCGGCAGCGTCGCATACGGGGCTCAGCTATGCTCGCACGCGTTCGCTTCTGAGGCAGAGGGAAACACGGAAGGCTAAGGAGCCAACGGAGTCCATCATCTGGAAAGTCTTGATGTGGCCCATTATAAAGCTCAAGGAGATCGAGCGGTTCAAGAGCCCTGTCACATTGCCGGTGAAAGCAGGTCTTGCAGCTTTGATTGCGGGATTGTTGTGTTTTGCTCCTGGCTTTCTTCGTCCTCTCAACAAGAATGGTGTATGGGCCGTCATTACCGTCGACATAGTTCTCGAAACAAACGTCGGTTTAACTTTCAGCAAAGGTATTTGTATCTTTGCTATCAATTTCTTCAACCCACACATGATTCTTCTTGACTGCACAGAACCAATGTGAAAGCTCCCAACCCTAAACTGCACTGAAATTCCTGTTGCACACCTGCTTAAACCCTAGAATTTTCTTTAAGAAATTTATAGCTGTTTTTTTGCATACTAGCAGTATTCATGCTTAAGGTGATCAGATCTTTTGCAGAGTTTCAATTCTAGGGTTTCATCATCAGAGCTTCTGTGTCAGAGTTCTTCTCCTTCTTGGACTTCTTGTATTCACAAATTTTCAGAGTACAATCTAGATATCATTAGATGATTCTCTAGTAATTTCAGCATACCAGCATTTCTTCAGAGCTCTTGGTTTTCTTCTGCCATAGACTATGACTGAATCATATACCAGAATCATCCCCTTGGTAGAAAGGGCAAAGGAAGTTGAGGGACACTTAAAGCAGATGGTGTTTTCTCATCATATGCTTGCTCAAGGTTGAGACAGAAGTTGATTGATGTGTTTTTTGTATGCTTGCACATTGTTGTTGACTTCAGGTGTAAATCGTACTCTGGGAACATCACTGGCAGCAGCACTTGCCTTGGCAGTTGATATCATTGGAAACTTACTAGGTGCATATGAGAACCACTTTCTTCTGTTTTGTACATTTCTGGGAGGTGCGATTCCAACTGTGTTCAAGTTTCGGCAACCTTTCAAAGATCGTTGGAATTATGCTGTGGTCATGTCTATGATCACATTCCATCTTCTGATCCTCACCCAAAGTGATCATGATTCAAAGATGCGACTGCCCATCATTCGATTTGCAACAATTGCAATTGGGTTTGTCGTTGCCACTGTGGTGAATGTTGTGCTCTTGCCCAATTTTGCTGGTAATAATGTCAACAATCTGCTTGCCACCAACTTTGAGCGTGCTGGAAATGTGGTGGAGAAGTGTGTCCAGGTGTATTGCAGAGGCACTGTGCTGGATGACTTCCCTGACACCTTACGCCATGCTGCAAATGATGATCTACATGCATCCTTCCATGAAATTTTGTCAACAGACTCTGAATTGGAGAAGCTTGTGAGTGCTGGAACATTCCTTGGCCTTTCTGTGTCTGTCTGTCTGTCTGTCTGTCTATTGGTCTGTAGTGAGCACTGAAAGGCTGCCTTGTCTCTGCTGTGTACGAGTCTAGTGCTTTTACAATCTCTGCAGCTGAGCACATTATCTTGTGGAACTGATGTCATTGCCTGTGTACTGACACATGTGTTGTGCAGTTGACAGCAGCCAAATTTGAGCCTCCACATGGCAAGTTCTTCTTCAGATACCCATGGCATCTTTATGAGGAGGTGTCAGAAAACCTGCGATTTGCTTTTTATGATGTGGTGGCACTGGATGCATGTCTACGTGCCGAGATCCAGGCACCTTTAAATCTGCGTGGTATGTTCAAAATAGAGTTTCTGGCTCTTGGCAAAGAATGTGCAGAGTAAGCTCTGCACCCATCTCTTGCCCCCCATACTGACTCACATTCTCCCAGGATCCCTAGCCTACTTTTTGCTATTTTCAGACCAGGTGCAAGCTGCATTTGACAAAGGCTATGTCAAGCAAAGTCCTCCAGGTGCATTCTATGAATATTGGAACTGAACCTTCATAACCCCATGCCTGGTCCTGTCTTTTGTTGTTCATAGATGTGATGCCAGTCTAGCCTAGGTACTGAACAGATCAATCATGCAGCACTCTGTGTCTTGTTGGGTTGGGTGTATACAGTGTCTTTCGAACACTTGCAAGGATGATGCGCAATATGGAGCATGTTGATAGCCAGCAAATTCTGGAGAGGGCAGAAGAAGTGGCCATATTGTTGCAACACAACATTGCCAAGTATGCAGATGTCTTGCTACGAGGAGCACCATGTCCTGCCGTTTCCCACGAGAATGATTTGAGTCACGATACAGGGCGTTCTTTAGCAGGATTCCTTCACATGACACATGTTCCATCTGAACCTAGTGATAACAATCCGCATGGATGGAGTTATCCAGAAACTGTATATGAGGGCAATCCTGATATGCACAGACCAGAGCAGCAACAGGAACAGTATGTCCTCAACCTGCTCTTTATCTGTGGTGTGTGTAGTTTCTATTTGTGTAGATTTTCTTGATTGGTTTGCCCAGATTCTGGGCTGATTATTATGTACTACAGAATAGTCAAGCCGCTGCCCATTAAGTTGGGTCAGGTGGCAGGCAAGTCCTCTAGGGTGAACTAGGGAATGCACCCAACATAATGGGCATGGGCAAGACCATTCTGTGACATTATGGTCTGGGATGGCAGATACAACAATTTCAAACAAATTCAATGTTCAACAGAGAATTTGGTCAATATTATGAGTGTGTATGATCATCACCAGAAGATTGTGTCATATACTGTGGTCAAGAAAATGACATAATCTGCCACCCCAGACCTCAATGTACTAATCTACACCCACTGTCAGGAGCTGATGAAGTCAGTGGGTAGTCATGGCAACTTGTCACTGCTATTTCATGATTAAAGGTCATGGGTCTGACACTTTGTGAGCAACTCTCATAAGGTTATGACTGCACTCATTGTCATGTTATCTTCAGATTTTTTCCATTGAGATTTCTCTGCAATTTCATAGATATTTCTATTGCTGTAATGACAACAGGATCAGTGGAGTTGTGGGAAGTAGAAGAGTAGAAGGTTCAGTGGATGATAGGATCATTGTTCCTAACCACACTCATGAAAGGCAGTCAGGAAAGTGCTAAGACATTTCTTGTGTACAGAAGGGAAGACACTGACCAAAAGGAAAACAAGATTAAACAGAAGGGCCCAAAACTGGAGGGGCGGGCTGGTGAGTTTCTGAAGAGGAGGGGATCTATAAGTGACCATTGGGATCTAACAGTGCAACGCCTTGCAGCTCTCTCTCTCCTCAAATTTGCTTCAATCCTTATAGAAATTGCAGCCAAGGCCAAGTTTCTGGTTTATGTTGTTGATGATCTTGCTGTCAAGGCCCGATTTGACCATTCTGAGCTGGGACACTCTAAAAGCTCAGCTGAATTTGACTCTCTATTTGGCAGTGTTTGAGATTCTCAAACAAAACCAGAGGCTAAAGCTCGAGAGTTATATTGAGTCTTCTGTTTTAGCTGGAGGTTGACTCTATAGTTAAACTGCCCTTAATTGTGATTGACAATCTTTTGTCATGTCTACAATTGACGACTCCTTTCTCATCCATGCTGCCCAGAAGAAAATGCATGGATTCTTTAAAAACATTTCAGAGCAGTTCGTTGATATTTTGTACAGCTTTCAAATAGGAGGATTCTTCCAAGGAGAATCAGGAGAATAAGTGAAGATACTCATGTCCTCAACACATCGTTGAGGAACATTTTATGCTTGTGTTTTAAGGTATTTCTTGAGACAATGGCTGTGTTGTTCATTTGGTGAATCATTCTATAGGGAATTTTTCTTCTTTATGATAGCTGCTGTGTGGGAACCATGGAGCAGTGAAGTTGGCAATTGCGGGCCATCATAAAATGCAAATTTTGGCACTTGGGTTTTTCTTGCAAGGCTCCATCAATCATCATTGATATATCAGTGGTGGGCAGGTGGGTTTTGTGCAGATCCTTTAAAACATTGGGTGGTTGTGAAAACTTGAGATAGAAAGAGGTTCTAACGTGTGAAAACTGCAGAAGAATATTTATATGAAACTCTTAACACATCCATGGAGGTGGAGCATTCCCCTTTAATAATACAATTGATCTGTGAAGTTCGCACAGGTTAGCTGCCTGAAACCTGAGCAGTGGAAATTTTTGACTTTCTGAGGTCTTTTGACAGGCAATATTACTCTGCAGTAATGCCAGAACCACTGGATCCTTGATGCTAACATTCTCAAGATGCACAATGGGATAGAGTTAGTCCCTGTTGAGAGGTTTGTATTGAAAGAAAAATGTCTTTTGAGAAAGGGCATTGTGAAATACACAAAGGCAAATGATATTATTGCTCTGTGCAAGCATGTTGATGTGTCTCATCCAAGCTTGTTTGCTGTGAGGGAAGTACAGGTGATCATTTTAGAGATAAACAATCACACTTGCCAACTAGCCAAGAAATGCCCAAGACCAACTAGAGCTGCTATCACATTTAGATTGGGATCCAATAATCATCCATACAAGAAGAATGATGTCAGCCAGGCAGCCTTTTCTATTGTTGGTGAAAGTTCATCAGAAATTCAAAATTCAAAAAAGAAGTGATTTTAGGGGATTTGAATTGCCAAAAGTGAGAAAAAATAATAAAATTTGCTATATTTTTATATTTGGTATTTAGTGTGTAGCCAAATATATAGAAGGGAGAGTAAAGGTTTGTATTTCAGATTTGGTAGGTATATAATTAGCTTTGCCTAAATCTTCCTACAATGGTTGCAACTTTTTTTACATCTTCTTATGGATGATCATAACTTTGGTTACAAACAAAAGTTTGTAGAGAAAAGCATTGGTTTGACACAAATCCAACGATGGATTTGAGAAGAACAACTATTTGAATTAAAACTTCAAAGGTTTTGTCATGGAAATCCTTCTATGAACTCCCCTATAACACCCTCTGCTCCTGGCAAGTGTAGCTCCTTTACAGCCAAACCAATGATGCTGAAATTTGAAGAGAACCTTTTACACCTCCTAAATAAGAACCTTTTTAAGTTTAACACAAATCCAACGGTGGATTTGAGAGAAACAACTATTTGAAATAAAACTCCATAGGCTTTGTCATGGAAATCCTTCCATGTTTATTTCTTGCACACATCTTTTCCATGAACAACACCTTTTCACACATAAGAACTAATCTTTTCCTCACACATTCATTCTTTTCCTTTCCCCTTCTCCAACACAAGATACTCCTTTCTCCCTTTGTAAGCTTCCATGACCTTTCCTTGAACTTGTTCCCCTTGTCCAATGGAAGCTTCAAAATCCTTCCCTCTAATCAATGGCCCTCTCATCCTTCAAGAGCCAATGAAAATTGAAAATGATTTGCCCTCCAATTGATTTTAGGATGAAAATTTTTAAGCCCAATGAAACACAAAAAATATTTCATCTTTCAATCAAATAAGATGTTAATCCTCATGACTAATGAGATTAGAGGACTCATCCTTCCCCTTATCTTGGATATCTTGATGAGGTTCTTGAACTTGATCCTTGTCATTTCCGTCCGTTGACCCTCACATCCTACTTTTTCATCCTAATTATTTCAAATAATTAACTACTAAAACAATTTGTCGGTAGTAACAAGTAAACATCCTTGAGTCCTTACTTGACTAAATCAATTCAATGGTTGAAGTAACATCCCCGGGTACCATTTACTCTTTTGATATCCCTTACTTATTTTTTCTGCTATGCGCTAATTAATTATGTAGTACATAATAAATTGGAATTAAAATTTGCATCACCAAAAAACCCCACATACTTCTAAATCCATCGTCGAAATTAAGGTTTGATGAATCCATTAGATCTAAGATGTTCAAGTTTTCATAAAATTCCGCCATCATTCCCACACTTTATGCCTACCCTAATTTGTTAAACAAAAAAACCTCGACCCCTTCTGAATGCAAGTACCCCATTGTTTCTGCTACCCTCCTTGGTTTTTGTTGATGCAAGTGAGAATTTAGTCATGGCGGATGATGTCGCTACACCCTTGAATCCTCTAGTTTCACTAATAGAAAAGGAAGAGCTTGAAGAAACATCGTTTGACATGAATGTTTCTCAACGATCGCAAAAAAAAACTGTCTAGAAAAGTGGTGTGCACTCGAGTCGATCGTTCAGCATGGGATCGTTGATTATCTCCTAACCCACATGCCTTAATAATTTATTTAGAATTTGTTCCTGCTTGTGGAGCCACACCAGAAAGGTTTAAAGAGTGTCAATGTGAAAACGACAATTTTCATCTTCATTGTTGAACTTAGGTTCCTAGTGATGGCCATTATCGTTGGCTACGAGGCCCAATTAACCCCCTTTCCATGGAACATTGAGCCGAATACCTAACTCACACCATTTGTCGCATTCTGGAGTTTTTGCAATTATGATCTATCCCCTTAAAGTTATTTACTAAGTTGTAATTCACTTGAGGCCACTCAGGTGAAAATATTAATACCTAAGTTCGATTTTGATTGTATTTAAAAGTCTGATAGAAGTGAAAACTAAATAAAAATGTATTAGGACTACATCTTAAAAATATTTCAAGTACATCATTCGTGCTTAAAGATCATTTTACAGACTAACTTAATATTGTCATGGTGAAATGTTATTATTAATTATGGACTTGTATTCCCAATATATCAATAAATCACATCTAATTCTACATCCCCTTTCCCTTCTTTACAACATAAAAGGATAATGCACTTAAAAAGGTTTACTAGGTCCTAAAATTAACTT
>Ga0116231_10003859_pt1 | contig 30750 bp, 23 predicted proteins | sample S1TSphgellanicum_2_FD_89695 | JGI IMG/M metagenome (GOLD analysis project Ga0116231, IMG submission 89695) | Host-associated microbial communities from peat moss isolated from Minnesota, USA - S1T2_Fd - Sphagnum magellanicum MG | ecosystem: Host-associated > Plants > Peat moss > Unclassified... | reverse complement strand
ATTTAACTATTTGTAGATATTAGCATGCCATTGAGGTGAAAGCTGACTGATACAAGAGATGACAAAATGTTTGACAACTTTCAAGACTGAATATATATTTAAGCAGGGTACAGGGGCAATATCATTGTTGCATCTTCGAACAACGTCTAATCATTTGGTGTGCACATTCACATCTACAGATTTGGTTGCTGATGCTCTAAAGGTTGGGAACATTGTGACCGGAGATACTTCAGGGGAGCATGCTAGTTCAGCTCTGAAAGTGATGGCTAGTCTAGGCCTGAAATCAAGACGATTGAGATTCTAGTCTGTGATGAGAACAGATAACAATTTGGAGTTTTATATATCAATGCAATTATGTAGTTTGTGCAAAGCCTTAATTTTGCTATGTAAATAAGATTGTCATTATAGAAGTTTGAGCTATGAATAGTATATTCAAGTTTTACATTCTTGTCTTGTTTATACCTTTTAATGATTTGGGGAACTCCAACTTTGATCGAAGTTTTAACTTTGCAAGAGTGTAGAGCTTTATGTGTTGGCACAATTCATGGTCGTTGGGCCCTAATAAACTTCTTTCGACCGGTTGCATTATCTACCTCGTCTAGCACCAAAGGTTATGATAGCTATATGACTCATGAGGGAACATTAGAGATATTTGTAAACAGAAAAAGACTGCACCAGTACCCTGAGTTTGGTCATACACACGGTGAGATTCAAAAAAACTTGCAAAAAAGTAAATTACCATTCAACCGGGTGTGAAACCCACAAAACCATCAAGATGGTTCCTAAGTTTCATCCTGTCTTTCTTTTTGCCAGAGAGCCTCCGCTGCTGCTACATAGATTTTCACTGCTCCTACCTGTACAGCTACTATAATTCTTCTCGAATCTTGTGCATTAAATGCTGAGATTCAACATTTCGTACTGAGTTCCAGCATTTTATACTGAGATTTGATAAAATTTCCTTACTTTACGGATCCCACTAAAAGAGGGGCTAATGGGTGAAAGGAGGTGATTTTACAGATATCTCTACTATGTCCTGTCATTCAGAAACTCTTTATCTGTGTTGAGTTTATGCTATTTTTTGATTTTTTTAAAGAACGACTTGGAAAAATAGGCTCTCTCTAGCAAAAGTTCACGACACTTGCAATTTTGTGCGGTGAAGTTTTGTCTCTTTTTTATTATTATTTTAATACTATTATTATTTGGCTTCAAACATCAAACACAAATACTACCATTCTCAATGACAAATTTGGGTCTAGTGACAGGTTGCATTTCTAATCACATAAATTTAGTGCACCAATAACCCACATGCTCTATTTAGTCACTACCTAATCCATGCAAACAGTAGAGGCCTGTACAAATGGAATAATGACTGGACCTAGTTATACAAAAAAAACTTGTATCTTGTCATTAAACCAATAAGTACCTAGTGCATTTTGAATAATTAGTTGAATCATGTCTATCATTGTAGTCACAATATTAAAGGTATAAGTAGATTATTCTTTTTAGCAATGTTGCCTTTTTCAATATTTGTTATGATAGTGATGTTTGACTACACATCTAAGAATATCATCAATTACTTGGGCTTTGCATTGTTTCGCACTGCCAAAAAGTATTAATTTAAAATTATCATATTATTCTTAATTTGATTAAATCATTATTATTATTTTAAATAAAAGAAAAATAAACCCTAAAGAAATTTCAATAATTTAATTTTAAAACTAAAATTATAATGAAGTTCCATATTGATTTATTTGTAATTTACAAATCAAAAGCTACCATCACTTTAAATTCAATGTTACAGATTGTTGGAATTATGAACATTATGAAAATTAATGAACATAAAATCAATCAAAGAATACATGAATGTACAATATGGTTTAATGATTTAAAATATATCAAAACATGTTGTTCTTTTATGTGAAACAAAATGTTGAAATTTAGAACATTTAAAACAATTTGCAACCATAATTTGTAGGTCAAATAAATTTTATATTTTAATATTCATTTTTCAAAACATAAATAATGTATTATTTAACTGGTCATTAAACTTAAAAGAGGGAATGAAAAGGTGAAACACAAACACATTTGAATGTGAATCATGCATTCTTGAATAACGACATGCACAAATGAAAATCAATGTTTTCAAAACTTTGGTGTGATACAACTAATCACATATTGTGACATCTATTGAATATTCAAACATTCTACGTCAAAAAACACTAAACAAAAAAGTAACAAAAAAAGTCAAACAACAAAAACGAAATGAGAAGGAAAATAAGAAGGATAAATGAGTTGTTGATTCCATGAATGTAGACAAAAGGGCAATTCAAAAGTTGGCAAAAAAGTGTGCATGAACAAATTTCATTTCAACTTGGTCTACAACTACAATAAAAAATGAAGGGGATAAGTTTCATTGAAATTTTATAGTGGGTTAAAAGGTGCATCCCCTATTGTACAAGGGTGTGAACCTTGGGATTTCAACAATAACATAGAAAGAAACAAAGGCAACTACAATGGCACAAATGAAAGTAAAGGTGCATGTTGTAGCAAGATTGCAACAATTCAACTTAGGTTAGCCAATTTTGAAGAAAAGGGGGGAGGAGAGGCTAGGGATTGAGACTAAAAGGGTCAAACATGAAGAAAATCACAACTCAAGGGGGAAGTAAGAAGAACCGGGAGGAACCAAGAACCATGAATCGAAGGAGGACGAACACAATCAAGATTGTCAACTACGAGGAACTAAAGAACCGGAAACCATGAATAGGATGAACATGATCAAGATCATGAACTAGGAAGAACCAAAAGTCAAAAACCAAAGGAAGACAAACACAATCAAAATCATGACTTAAGAAAACTAGGAGAAACTAGGAACCAAAGGAGGACAAACATGATCAAGATCATGAACTAGGAGGTAGAAAACAACAATTGCGATCAAGGTCATGAACTAGTCGGGACCAATTAAAACCAGGAATCAAAATGAACTAAGAACAAGGAACCAAGCATAGAAGAGGACAACCATGATCAAGGTCATGAACCAATTGAAACCAGTGATCAAGATCATGGCAAATGGAGGATTGGGAGTTTTAAAGGAAGACGAACACGATCAAGATCACAACAACAAAGTTGGGCCCATTTGATGATGATCACTAGGAGGAAAACTATTATGGAAAGAGGAGCCGAACCCACACTTAAGTGCTTAAGCAACAAAGATCATGATGAAGACCTTTTGCACACCATCACCATCACTTGCACAACACAAGGTGGAAACAATATTAGATTTTTTTCAATTAAAAAGGACGAACTTATAATAAACACCATTGGGGATTGAAGATGAAACCCAAATGAGCACTCATGGAAGTGATGATGATCAACAAGTTTGTGGCATTAACACCCATCTACAACCAACAAACTCCAATGTTCAACCATCTAAAATCCAAACTCTGAACCAGCAAACGTCAATAGCCAAAACCCAAAATGTTGTGCAACACTATGCAAAAATTTAGGGTTAAAAAACATAAGGTTTTGTATGATTGTATATATATATATATATATATATATATATAACATTGATCTAGGCAATAGATATATGATGAACCTTTTTGCATAACGTATCCAACAAATTTCATTCCCATCCCATTCAATCAAGGGTCAAAATTTGTCCACATTTTAATTGTTGACACCTCTTTCATAAGACGAAACATATTTGGTTATCAAGATGACAAATGTTTGTTCTAGATATTTTCTAACAAGTGGACCCCCCTTCATTTTGGGGAGCATATCTTGATTGTTCCTTGACCAAATCACACAATCTAAACATCTATGAATGCGCCCAAAGATGGGATATAACTTTTCTTTAGACCCCAACCCCAAAAAATCAACATCCAACACATTTCTTCATTAAATCCTTATATGTTTTAGTCACCGGCTTATTTAAGTAGCAAAAAGTAGGGACCAAGGTTTCAACTTCACATATGTTTTTATTATTTGTATCATTCTTCTTTTCCTTTTTCAAGCTAAACCCTAAAAGTCACACCAATGTGAATGAACATAGACATAAGATTCTTGTAACTCTTGTGTTCATATGGCCATATCCCAAGGACAAAAAAATAGAAACCCTCTCCATCATTCACAAACAAACAAAGAAACTCAACAAAAGGAGAGAAAAATGAAAAAAAAAAGACATATAAGGTTTGATTTAGGGGTAATTGTGATCCTACAATGTGCATTTCATCAAAACAACAATATTTTATCACAACAACATTGGCCTCAAGGGTTGCAAATTGGCCTCCCAAGTTGATACGTATTCTTTTTATGTATTCTTTTTCTATGTTGGGGCCAAGTGAAGACCATAAAGTGGGACATTTTATTTTTTGTTATTTTTTTCAGCCTTAACTCCTAGTGTAAAGTGGGCCTAAAATCCCTCTTCTTTTTTAAGAGGGAAATCCAAAAAGACAAGGGGCCCTTCAAATGCACTAAGAACCCTCTGTGAGGGTTTTATATCTAATTTAAGAGGTTTTGGGGATCCACTAAACTCCAAGCTAATGAAAATAATAAATTAAAATAGCTCCTGCGTTTTGCTCTTTTGGCTTGCACTCTTTGTTCCTTCTTTTCCCCTAACAGAGTTTGCCCGGGTTTCATCCAAAAGCTTAAATTTTTTCCTAGAATTGGAGTGAACAATGTTTTTAAAAAATAAAATAAAAATTTAATCATCGATTTTATCACATGAAAGCCCTTTTCAACATACTTTTGTATTGTTGGCTCACAAGTAGAACCTAATAGATTTTTTAAATTTAATTTTGGGAATGGGGCCAACAAAATAGAGGGAACACCCTAAATTCCTGCATCAATTTACTACTTAAGTACCTTAAGTTGGAAAATATGTGGTCTCAAAATGGTTGCCTTTGGAAGATGATACATTTTTGTAAAATAGGTACCTACTATACACCTAATACCTAAAGAAGAGGTTCTCAATCATGCCAACTTTGGCTGGGATCAAAATCTCAGGGTTTTTTGGTGGACTAAGGGGACTTTCCAAAAAAAAAAATCAGGGTTTTGGGTGGACTGGAAGGACTATGGGGTTTTACGTTCAAGAAGCATTTTATTGAAAAAATTCAGGATCATTTTTTTTCATAACTATATAAGCATGTGACCCTTTTTGATATTGGGTTGAGTAGCATAAGTAGATTTGTGTTTTTATTGCACTGACAAGATCTTTCAAATACTAATAATAGGTTAAGTACATGTGATTTATTGTTAACTTGAAATTAATTTAACCTAAATATTTAAAATTTTCAGTAATTAAATATTTGAAATCAAGAGCTAAACTTTGAACATGTTTCAACTACACAAAAAGTGAGGAAAAAAATTAATTGATTTTAAAAAAAATGTGATCAAGTTTAATGATTGAAAAAGTCTTGTTCATGTCAATTTGCACCCAATTTGCAAGCATTAGTGTATTGCCCACAAACTAAATCACTTATTTTTCTTCTTCCCCTTTTTTGGCACCTTCTTCATTTTCATTTTTCCTTATTATTAAGCTTTTATGACAATAAGTTTTTTTTTAATGCATTTAAAGTAATTAATGATACACATTGAATGAAAGTTGTAACCCCTACAACACATTCATCGGATCTGGAAAGCACAAATGATTTAATAAATTCATAATGTTTTCAAATTTTCTTAAATACTTTGATTAATGTAGTACAAAGGCAATTTCAACACATGTTTTGTAGAATGAATAATGAAATTTGAAATTTTTCATGTCAAGAATAGAATGTTCTTCAATACTCCAAAAGACTACACAAATTTTCCTTCACAAATTTTTTTCTTTGAAAAATGTAAAATTGGAATTTATAAAAAGTTTACAAATAATATAATTAGTGTCAAAGATGCCAAGGTACTACAATAATAAATAAATGTAAATATAAAAATAACATTCATGTCCAATAAATTATGCAATAATTACAAAATGGATTTTATTTTTTCTAGTAGGTCATATTTGCACAAGGGACAAGGATCACCAAATCAATTTTTTTTAAATGTATAAACCATTCGATCTAATCAATTTATTCTTGTTTTATGGCAACATTTTCATCTTTTATTTTATTTTGCAATTTAAATAAGTTGCAAGGATATTCTAAATTCATAATAGTAAATCATTAATTTTTATATTTTAAATTTATTAGGATTTATTGTCACATAATGACATTTGTAGTGAGGACAATGGCGGTCATTTACCCATATACGTGATGATGTTTTAAATTGAATTTTTAATTAATGAATTCTTAAAAACCTAATGAAAAGACCCAAAAAAAAATCCATCATGATACATAGAAATATCATTTTTATTTAATAGAAAATTCATGCAAAGATGCAAAGATATATACTTGTGATAGGAAAATTTGGATTGTCAAACATGTCATTATTTTAATAGATTGTTAGTAACCATTGACTTTTTCACAAGACATGTACAAAGTTATTTTTATTCATTTATTCATATTATGTAAAAAATCTTATGACAATGATCAAATGGTATTTTACATGTATAATGTCTTGTAAACACCCATATATTCTTATTTGATTTTGTTGAAAATTAATTTTACGAAACAACACAATGACAAATGTGGATATCAAAGATAATATTATTCACAAATAGACATTTTCAGCCATTATTTGATTTAAAAGAAATTATTGAATCTTCAAAAACAAATCTTTTGCTTCATATGAGGTAAGTAATTTGACAAATATGTAGGCTTTAATTTTTTAGGTTTTTTTCCTCCCTTTTGAAAGAATAATGCCCATATCATTTAAAATATGTTTGTAAAGGTATAAACAGGTTGATATCATGTGGCTTCTATTATATAGTAATGATGTGATACATAAAATTTAATTAAATTGTCAAAACACATATCAAAATAATTTTCTAGCCAAAAAAATACATAGGAAAAACATTGAGTAAAATAATACATCTTTCCCTTTTCAATTCACTATTTTTTTTAATCATTTCTTTCCATGGCCCTCAAAAGTATGTTACATTATTAAGGAAATAATTTTATTTAAAGGGCAAAAAAACCTTTACATGGGATGTAATTAAATGGGATATAGTTCAAGGTCAGTTTGGTGCAATTTTTAAACTTGTTTTTGGTTTAGCCCTTGTAAAATTAATGAACTTAAAACCAATTAACTTGATTTCATGGAAAAATAATCATTTAAAATAAAACCTTTTGTGGCAAAACCTCTTGTTAACAATCTTTTGAACAATATGAGCACATTCACATGAAGTTTAATTATATAACACATGTTTAGATGTCAATGACATAACATGTTGAAATAACCTTGATATTAATGAATGTCAACCAAAGGGTAATAATGATATGATGTAATGTGTAACATGCAATAAATCCTCGTTGTTTGCCCCAAAATTAAAATGATCAAAAAAACAAGTAAAAACAAATATCCTGGCACGAAACAAGATTTTTTAAAAATATTGTTTAAATGAAAGACACTAATCCATTCCTATATGAAATTGAAGTAATAACAAAATTGTAATGTAAATTGAATTGAATTCAAATGCATTGAATGGAATTTGAATTCAATTCAATTCAACAATTGGATTAAGATTCAAATTCAAGTAAAAACAAATGGGATGCAAATTGGTGGAAAATTTACTCAAAATCTTCTTGTGAATATGGTGTTGGAAACAAAACTTTAAAAAAACAAAAATTTGAAAAGGCACCTTTCCATGCCTCTTCACTTGGAAATGGCTAAATGAATTCAAATTTGGAATTGTCCAATGTAGGATGATTTTTGGAACCTAAAGTTGTCCTACCTAAATCAACTCCAATGAATCTTTGTCACTATAATTAGTTGTAACAAGGTCTATTTTGAACTTGCATTTTTCCATAATTCAAGTCAATAAGATATGCAATGGAAAAACTATTCAATACCTAGGCCTTTAAGTCAAAGAGCATTTTTCGCATCACAACATCAAATTGTCCTTTTGTTCCAATTGATAAAAAGTCATGGATTTTTTCCTTCACAAAGTGGATCTTGCAAGAATTCAAAACATTATGGTGCAAACTACAAAATGTGAAAATTTAATGTTGTGTGAAAGAATGGTATATTTGGGGGGTGTTTTGATTTCATGGATGCCATCTAAATGTAATGTTGTAAAATTAGTAATCACATGAATTATAATAAAAAGTTGACAAATGTCATCCATATATTTGTCATGTGAAGTTTTTTTTTTAACCTAATAGTATTTTGACTATAACAAATGATAAGGTGGGTCAAATTGATAATTTTATTAAAAAAAATCCAATTTTAAAAGATTGATTAAAGAAACTTGAACCTTATTATTCCAAAGACCTTGCATAATGGTAAGAATGCAACATATGTTTCTTACAACCTTATTTCATTAGTACAAACATGTAATGAAATGATAAAAGAAAAAAAATGGAATTGTGGCAATCCATGGAAAGCGAAGAGAAGGTTTTAATAAGTTATAACACCATCCCTTTTGCATCCAAGGCAAGGATTGCAACTAACTAATTGGCAAGCTAATCACAACTAAAACCATCTATGATAGAAAAAATAAGCCATGGATGGTGTGCGCATTCATAATCATAAGAACTAAAAAAGATATTAGATCCACTAAAAATTGCCCCAAAAAATGGATATTCTTATGTGGTGCCATTTGAAAATCACGTGTTAAATGATTAACATGAAAGTTAAAAAATTCATTTGGAATATATATAAATCCTAGGTTTTTGAAATTGAATAATTTTTGCATAAAATAAGGTCCATTGTGTAACTTGTATTTTTTTAGAATTGCATAAATATGAACTTATTGATGTTGATGGGCATTAGGAAACTATTAATCACATTCAAAATACACTATAGTGACAAAAATCAATTCTAATCATGAGTTTATTTGGAAACTAGTTTATGGAAGATTTTGATGTAAAAAACAGGGTTAGTCATTTCTTTTGGTATTGGTTTTTTTTATAGATAAGTTAAATAATTTGATTTTGGTTACTTTTGATTCTTTGGTGTAAATTGTTTAATTTTGTATGTATAAACTAAGTTTAAAGAATTTTTTGTTGATTCCGAAGCTATGGAAAAAGGATCGGGGACTCTAGTTCAATTATGTTTAATGGTTTGAATTTATGTTTGTTGAATAACCTAATTTATGATAATATTCTATCATTGATGTCCAAATATTGTTGAAAGATGCAATTTTACATTTTCTTTAACTTGAGTTTCAAATTGAATTTTCATTAAATTTTCATTTGTATTCTTGTAACTAGTCAATAATGACAACCACAATGCAAAAGCAATTGTGTTGAAAGTTGTTAACATACTTTAGGTGCTTTTTTATTAGTTATCATGGAAAGTTAAAGTGGGCCTTCACTCCATTTAATTTTTATGGGCATAATTTTTTGGGAACACCATTTCTTGTTGTACTCCAATTTTTGCTAGTGATAATTTAGGAGTGCATGTTTTTAAAAAATGTTGTTACAATGCACTTTATAGCATCATGGTTTATTTGCCCAAAATTGGAAAGAAACATTTGTGTTTATTTACATTCTACATTATACATCATTTAAGTACATTATTTTTTAATAGTTGATCATCAATGAGTGTGAACCAATGTAGATGCCAAGTTAGTCAATTGAAAGTGATTTGTTACTTTATGTTCTTGAGGGGTGCAACACCAAAATCCCAATGAGAAAAAAAATCCTTTTATCACTCTTGTTGGACCAACCGGTTTTAAACACATAAATATTAAACATTATATCTAATAATCATTACCATCTTTTTCTCCATGGCCTTTGTCAACTTAAAGCCTAAAAATGACTCTAATGATGATCATTTTATTGCATAATGTTGGTTTTAATATCAAAATAGATTGGGGACAAATAACCTTATAATCTACATGCAACATTATTGTGTTCATTGTTAAATATGGGCATCTATCCAAGTAGTAGATCAATTGTTGCCCAAGTAATATCCTAAAAGAGTTTTGTTTAGCAATATTTTATCAACAAATACAACATCAAATTATCAAAAGCTAAGCAAAGGCACCAATAGTCTAGTTGTCATTACTTTATTGTAGGTTGTGAAATGTTTTATCAATTATGTACATGGATTAAAAAAGAAAGGGATTATTCATAATTACCTTGAAGGTTGTCATTAGTATGCTAGATATGGGTATTATTGAAGGATTTGAATTGGATGTGAACACAAACAATGACCACATAATGACACTATGCAAAATTTTAATAACATTGGGAACCATGCATTGACAATTAAGGAAAACTAAGGGGTTAACATGCAACAAAATGTATAAAGGGCAATTTCCTAAGATTCTTCCCCAAACATTTAATCAAGCCTATTCTATTTTTCTCCAATTTTAATTATTTCAAAGGTGTTTTTTGGAAGGCAATGGCCAAGTGATATAGACATGATGATGGAACACACTCAAAGGCAAACATGAAAGGGAAGCATGGAGACATGGGAAGGGGTCCAAACTTCATAACATGTCGGATTCTTCACAACCAACATGTGAGATTGAAACCATCAAAAGAGAAATTAAGGACTAACTAATCAATTATGAGTGACTGATAACTCACAATATATCCATGTTGAGAAGAATAATTTAAAAGTTCCATGTGATATTGTTTTCTTGAATATAGCATGTGGAAAGTAAAAAGGGAGAAGTTAAACATTATGCACATGTATTTAATTTTCAAGCTTTTGAACTTTGAATTTTGGTATTTGAAGAGGGAAAGAGAAATGAAATAGTGAAGAAAAAACATTTTGGTAGTCATGGAACTTGCTTAGGTTTCAATGGAGATTTTTATAGTAGTTGAACATATTTATAATTTCAAGTTACTTGGTTAAAATAAAGCTATATGCAAGGAGGTTGTGGGTATGCAAATTCAAGAAGATTAGAATGCATGTGTTGTGAATTTGCTTTTGTAGTTTTATTAATGTGCATCACTTGAAAAAACAAAGAAAACATAAGATTTTTGTAAATTTTAGAAAATTGGCATGACATTTTGAATCAATTGAACTTTTTTTATGTTATCGAACATAAACCAAAACTGACATCAAGAAACATCAATGTGATAATTTCTTGGAACTCTTATATCAATCTATTTAACGGTTTAAAAAATAGGAATTCCTAAATGTAAGGCAAATGCCACCTCTAGTTGGAGGTGGGCACTAAATTTACACCTAGTAACATTCATGGCTTTTGTTTTAATATTTTAAATTATCTTATAATGCAACTTGGTAGCTACAACTCATAATTGGAAGGTTTTGTCAAAGTGTTTTTTATTTTATAAAATGGGTTTAGAAGTTGTAATATGATTATTTCAAGATTTTAACAATAAAATATAAGTATGAAAGGTCTACATTACATTTTGAATTTATTATGATAACCCAATGGAGTGGATTATTCCATATAATTCTTTGTTTGGTATGTGGTTTAACTCTTGGAAAATTCGACATGCAAGGTCAAAATTTTGTTTTAAACCCAATTTGTTACAAATAAAAATTGGCTCTCCAAGCTTTTCACTCTACTTACCCATTGAATAGTTGGAAACCATTATATGGAGATGTGAAAAGTGAATAATTGAAATTTTTAATTCTTTTTGATATTGCATGGCATACCTTCAAATGAGAAGGGGTAATATTGGTTTCAACTTGCAAATTCAACAAGCATACATAGCAAATATGTTGGCCATGAGTATCAATAGGATTGTCATTGGACCACCATATGGGATAACAAAGATGAAATAGGAATATTACATCAAAGTTTTACATTTAATTTCTTGATATTGCACCTATGATTAATTTCAAGTGTGCAAATTGGGTGTAAAAATTTTAACCTTGAAGGCCACTATATCCTATTATACTTGTTGTGGACATACTTACATCTCCAAACCAAATTTCACATTGATGTAACCAAGGGTCAACTCCCACACTAATACATGGCCAAATTAACTTTCATTTTATTTACATTGGAGGGTTTTATACCATATATGTGTACCTATCTTGGGCATCCTTTACATAGCTTAATTGAGTTCCCTTTCTATTGGAATTGGGCCCTATATTTTATATGTATATTGCACATATTTATGTGGCCAAATTGAGTTTCACACTACCTATTTTAGTTGGTGGGCCCTCTATATAATATACCTATATTGGGCATATTTATGTGGCCAATTGAGTTTCACACTACCTATTTCAATTGTCCCCAATATAAACTACGGGCACTTATTTCAATTGGAGTCCCTTCTATATCTTATACCTATATATCCTAGGCATATTTAGATGGTTAAACTAATTTTCACTCAATGTATTTCCATTAGAGGGCTCTACATCGTAAACCTAATAACACAAATATATTTACATGCCCAGAGTAAGTTCCACACTATGTGAAGGGGCTATACTTCATCCAAAACAATGTGTATAAGCCATTGTACTAGCATGAATGGAAATGTTTTAAAATAAGAAAGGAACATGCTTTTATGCACTAGCCAAGCAACAAAGAAGACTTAAAAGTATAGGACAAGGTTTTGGATTTAAGGCCTTTCGGATTTGAAGTCCTATACCTATAAAAGAAAAGAATAGATGGATAAGCTAGTGGGTAACTTTAGACAAGTGGAAGTTATCAAAATTGGAAAATCTTAAAAGAAGTGAAGGTAAGGTGAGCACACCCATAATCAAACATTTCCTTATAATTGAACACCCATGTTGCAGAAAGAAACAACCTTTGAGAGTTGACCCATGTCTTGCCCATCATTCAAAAAATGACTATGGCCAAATGCATGGTCTAGTGATATAGTTTTCAAAATAATGGGAAGATCCAACCAAAAATAAGGGTTTTGTGTTTCATTATGGGTGTGGGGTGGGGTGTAGGAGAAAAGGGATTAACTACTATTGCATGTGTTATGTTTGGTGATGGGGTGTAAATTGTCACACTCTATTACAAAAAAATTGAGGAGTAGTGTGGGGGGGAATTTGGGAGCTAAAGTTCCAAATGTTATGTTATAAGATGTTTTTTGCCCATTTGTGGAAAAATATCCAAGGTGAAGGTATTAAGTTATAAGGTGTTTTTTGCCCATTTGTGGAAAAATATTCAAGGTGAAGGTGAAGACAATGTTTGGTCATAGAGAGTTTGGTGGTCACTTTAAGAAATACTTTTTGACCAAATGAAATGACAACTTTTGGTTATAAGATGTATTAGGTCTAGTTTTGAAAACTCTTGAACCATTTGGCCAAGTGAATGTTTGGTTATAATATATTTGTTGCCCAATTTAAGAATAAATAATTGACCAAAATGAATGGCAAAGGAATAAAATTTATTTAGTTATAAGGGTTTTTATGTACATTTTTAAAAAATTAGTGGGGGCAAAGGCAAATGAAACATTCAGTTATGGGGTTTGCTTGGACTTGTTTTATAAGGAAAAGTCCCTACACAAATAAGATTGCACATTTGGGCAAACTTTTGAATTTTTTTTGAAACAACGCACACATTTAGGAAGGCATGCAACAATGAATTAATGTGTAAAAATTTGACCAATTACGATGTAAAAAGATGCCTAAAATTTATTAAACTTCCAAGAAATTAACTAAAAACACAATATGATCTTTGGATCCCATAGATCAACAATAAATGAAGGATTTAAAGAGGCACAAGCCCCACCTCTCACATCCACCTCTCTTCCCCAACATTTCAATTATCTAATTGTGGTTTTTTTACTAAAAAACCTATAAGATGAATTGTAGTGTTTCATAAAATTCTTCATTCCTATTACAATACATTTGAGGAATATAATAGAAGATCAAGTTCTGAATGTCAAAGTAGAACAAGGAGAAGGATTTGTGGAAGAGGCAAAGTTGTAAAAATTAATTTAGATTCCAATATGAAAGTAAAGCAAAAACAAGGAGAAGGATCAAGGAGAGTGAGAGCCAACATTCAAATTTATGGGTTCCCAATTGTGAAAGTAAAACAAGTATTGCAAGGAAAGAGATTTGTGAAAATAAAGGTAGATTTGAAGCACATAGATAAGATCACAACTATCAAAGTGGAACAAATAGAACAAAAAGAGAAATAGAGAAAGGCATATTTGTAAGATCCAAATTTGAAAGATGATGTAAGGATTATGATTATAAATAGATTTTACAACTACAAGTTCAAGAAATTTCTTTATTACCATTTGACCCAAAAAACTTGTTTGCATAGGTTATAAAATAATTACACCAAAGAGGGGTAGATCTTCGTTAATTCACATGAATCACATTTTGCAATTCATTCCAATAGCTTGCATAAATAAAATTGATATCAACTTAGAGTGGGAAGATTTTTCATATTCACATGCTCTTATCACTTCAATTACAAAACAAAAGTCTTATATTTTTTAGGCCTATCTAGATTTGGCAAACTTGTTGCTTTCTTAGTTTTTGTACAAGAAATAGAAAGACATACCTCTAGTGGGCCCAAAACACACACCCCTTATTTGTTGGCAACTTGGGTTAAGGGGAGTTATACCATCATGAATGTACATGTGCTTCGTAGGTAATGAAATAGTGTGCTAGACCATGTAACATCAAACAAGGAAAATCTCCCCCCCAAACTTGCATTAAAAACAAGGCATAAACCATGAACGATCAATCAAACCCCACAAACAAGTAAGAATGTTAAATGGATAAATTAGATAATACATGAAGCTATGGAAGTTTTTGAGAGAGGGACACATTCATTGAGAATGGATTCTAGTTGCATGGATTCTAGCAATGCAAATATACAAGCTCTCAATAACATTACAACAATTGAAGATGAAAGTAACAAAGTTCATCCAAATAAAACTAACACCATTCAAGCATGAAGTAATAGGGAACTCTTGGTGGTATTGGTTCAAACATAAACATCCACGAATAATTAGACATTATGGTTGTTGAATGATTAAAGGTCGTTTCTAGAACATAAAGACTGATTGTAACTTCAAGTAATTCCTTCTATAACAACTTGAAAATATTATTTGAATTCAAATGAAATTAGATTTTAGGTAAACAAGTAGGTTGGAGTTAGGGTCTTAGCCAAAAAAGGTTCACATGGTTTATAACACCATCCCTGAATCCCAAGAATGGTTAATTGTAAATTGTGCTATAAATGTCATAGTTGCTAAGGTCATACATTTTTAAAATAGAAAGGTTGAAAGATGATTGCATCAAGTTTTGTAAGTCAAACACATGTTTGGCAATGTAGACCAATGCATGGATGACAAACTTCCTATTTGAAAAGTTCTTATCATTTTTCAATAGGTTTGTTTTAGGTGGCATTTCACAATCCGACTTTGATATTGGATGGGCATGGTTCACACATAACATTAAAAGCCATAAAATAAGTGTAGGGGTTAAACATGATTACATTGCCTTGTCATACCACACACACATTCCATACCTTATATGTTTATTGTTTTAAGCCATTTAATATTGCATTTAGGAAAGAAATAGATGTAGACATGGCTAGAAGCAAATTCAAAAAACTTGACAAAATTACTTTTGCTAGATGGGTGCATACAATTTTAAATCAATCATTGACCAAACAAAACATTAAGGTGGGATTTAGGGTTATAAGAATATGGCCTTTCAACCTTAAAGCTATGGATGAAAAGATAAAACCAACAAACATTTACACAACAATGAATTCGAATCATGGTGAATGTGATGATCATTGCACGTCAAAGGACTAAGCTAGTTAGTCAACAAGAAGAGGAATAATCTATAGTTGCAAAATTATTTAACATAATAAAAATAGTTGTAAAATCAATGATTAATTACTATTAGGAGGAGCCATAACATCAATATTATGTGAAAATGCATCACAATTTTATAATAACAAATAATGTTGAAGAAGAACATGTAATCAATTTAAATGATCCAAGTTACGATTTATAACAAGTTAGGTTTTGACAAACCTCACCCAAGCGACAATGAACTTCCACAACCTTTTTTGGTTACCCCATTTACCTGCAAAACAAATAGCAAGTAGAGAGTTATTAGTAGATTATTCACAATCATACATTGTGACAAATGTTGAATATTTAACTATCTTGCAAAACAAAATCATGGATAAAATAGTAGTAAAACAAATCACAAAAGGGAGGCGAAAAGGTGAAAAGATAGGGAAAAAAAACATGTTAAAAAATTAACAAATATTATGGTTAACACATGGTAAATAACAGAGAAACTAGGTAGGGCAAAATTTGCATAAGCTTGGTTTGCAACAAGAATATGGGAAATGGGTGAACACTTTCATTAGAACATTCAGGCAAGTTTGCAAGCAAACCCATATTCCAAATACATAGTTGTAAACGTTGATAACACATTATTGATAATTCGATAAGAAATTAGTGAAGTAGAAAATGGGCAATGGATGGAATGTGAATGTGTAGGCATGTTGTAACAAAGTTGTACCTTTTTAGCAACTAGCTAAGTGTACATGGGGAAAGGTGGTAGGAAAAAGGTTAAACTTAGATGAACCAAATGCACTAACAACAACAAAAAAGGAGCTCTCAATCATTACGATCAACACAAGAAGTGCATCAACAACACCAGAAAAAAAAACTTATGAAAATCATAATTATCATTAACCAAAAAAAAATGAACAACACAAAAAGAAGATGAACATCATGATCGTGACCAACTAGGAACTGAAAAAACAACACAATAAATGCATCAACATTGACATAAGAAAAAAACTCATGAATGTTGTGTATAGTTATAATGCATTTGAGACATCTAATAAACATTATTCTATAAAAAAATGTGCATTAATTCTTAATATCACAATCATAATCGACCATGTAGAGGACCATCAACACAAAAATATGCATCAACAACACCAAGAGAAAAGCTTTCAAAAATCACAACTTGTCATGATCATTACAATTGCCTTTGGAAAGAGATAAGAAAATGCTTGAAAATTTTCCTATGAACAAGAAAAGGGGAGCAAGAAGATCAAAGTAGAATAAAACAAGATTTGCACCCATATACTTCCAACCAGCCCATGCATATGCAAAGGGTTAGATATCATTTCGTGGAACCCTCAAACATCCATAAACAATGATCTTATAACATTGTTTTAACAAAAATCGTGATCACACACACATGAATACACATTAAATCTGTGAAATCTGTTCATCTCTTGTTCAATTCATCTCGTTCAATTCTTCTGGGTGATGGGTTGGTGGAGTGTTTCAGGGTTTGATTATAAGGGACGATGTGTTTTAAAAGTTCTTTATTTTGGGTTTTCGACCCTTAACTTTGGGGCCCATAACTCCTTAACTTGTGGACCATTTTTTGCAATCTAAAATGCATTGGATGCACCTTGACGAAACAAAAGCTTCAATCTCTGTTGGGACACAATAAACAAATAAGCCCTCCGGGTGGATTCGACAACAACTGAGTGCTCAAGTGTACATACACCGGCCTTCTTACCCTACCCAAAATACAAAAGGTGTGTGACACTTTGGCCTTGCCATTTACATTTAAAAGTATCTTAAGGCAAAAGAAGAAATATGAAAACTCAAATATTTCACCATGCAAAAATATAATCTTCAAAAAAATCCTCTCCAAAAGAAACCAAAATCCTTCAAGATATTTTAACTTTGTAAGTAATCTCAAGTTTCAACACAAGCAAAAAATCATCTTTTAAAAAATCCTCCTATAAAAAAACACCTATTATTTATTACCTAGGGGCCAAAATCCCTTAAGCTACTATACTCTTATAATGAATCTACCGTAGCCTAGGGTCAGTTTTCCACATTGACAAAACGAATAATTATTTTCTTTCAAAAAATGAATTCGTTTGTTAATATATATATATATATATATATCCATAATTTACTTTAATATTGTGATATGAATAGTGAAATTATTCAGAATGTAACTTATGATAATTATGATGATTTTCAACATGACAACTTCATATTTTCACAAATTTTCATTTCACTATATATTTGAGGATTTAATTTAATGACGAAACTGACCTTAGGGTAAGGTATACACAATATGCTTGCCTTGGTAGGCAAGACCAAAAACCAGCGGTGGTTTACTAATGGGGTTAAGTTTACCTATTCCAACCACCAAGGCAAGGCCAACAACCAGCGGTGGTTTACTAATGGGGTTAAGTTTACCTATTCCAACAACCACCTTGACTCTTCACCAAAGCTGCGTGGTCCTTGAGGTGGGGTTTGTTGTTGCGATTATGGAGCTTTTCTCCAAGGCGCTGCCGCAGCAGCAGCCGCCTCATCTCATTCTCTGTAGCCATGTCAGTTGGCGTCCATCGCAGCGGACCACAGCAGCTTTCACCTTTCTTCGCCATGTGCAGCAGCAATGCTCGGAGAAGCTGGCGTTTAGCAAATCCTCATATCCCCTGCTGTATGCGCATGAGAGTAGTAAGAATAGGGAGCGGAAGGAGGAAGAGGAGGAGGAGCAGAAGAACAAGAACAATAACAAGAAGAAGAGGAAGAAGTGGAGGAGAAGAGGTAGCGCATCGCAAGTGGTTGCAGAGTCCTTATTTGGACATGGTGCCATCTCCGGTCAAGAAGAGGTGGAGAGTCGTGGCGAGGGGACGTGGACGACGCATGATTCGAGCTCGCTGTACCGATTGCAGGGATGGGGTGCTCCCTATTTCGTCATCAATTCTCAAGGACGTCTTTGTGTTCGACCTTCGGGATCTGCTGAAGGTGCTTGCTTTCTTCTTGCATTTGTGGAACGGATTTTTTCGTGGTTGTATTTCATGCTGTTTGTCCAGAAAGCATCATCAAGATAGCAGATTAGGGTTTAATTAGTGGTGGCGGGTTTGGATTTTGATGATTTTCCTTCCCCCTCTCTGCATGCTACATCTGCAAGGAGACCCCTAATGAGGGTCATCAGACTCTCAGTCACACTTCTTTTTAGTGCAGCCATGGTGCCATTTCTTTTTGGTATTGAAAGAGGTTTCGAGGAGAGGATTGACATGCAGTTGGACAGGGACGGACGAGGTGGACTTGGTTGCGGTGATAGAGACGCTGGCAGCAAACCACATCCACCTTCCTCTGGTCTTGCGGTTTCCTGACATTCTGCACCACCGCATGCTGGAGTTGCAGACTTGCTTTTCTTTGGCTGCGGCTAAATTCAATTACAAGGTCTTGCTCACTCTCCAGACTCCTCCTGTTGCCTCTCCAGACGGGACATGTATTATGATCCGTGAAAGCATCTGCTGCACTTGCTTGTATCTGGTTTGCTCCTCCTAGTGTGCAAAGACGAGTCATGCACCATATCCACATTGTGCTATCTGGAATCTGGTTTTGCAGGGGCTGGACATGGGTTGGATTTAAGTGGGGGATGTCAAGAGTTTCAATGATCCACATTTTCTTCTTTTGTCTGTTGGAAGATTGCTTTTGTTTCTGCTTGTTTGGAGAATGGGATGGAATCATGGAGGGTTGAAATCAATGTTGTGGAGAGGGTGTGCAGCAACAGTTTCAGGGCGTGTTTCCAATCAAGTGTAACCATGAACGTCATATGGTGGAGCAGATTGTTGAATGCGGGTTTGGTCTGGAGGTTGGGTCAAAGCCAGAGTTGCTGATAGCCATGGCCAAGCTGGGCAGTAGAGCCAGAAGGCTGCTGATCTGTAATGGATACAAGGCATACCACGATCCTTGCTGACCCCTGTATGTTGTCTTTGCTTCCCCTGTTTCTTGAGGAGTACTATTTTCTCAAATTAAGTTCATTTTTCCATTGTGGACTGTCTCTGTTTGGAGGAACCTAGTTTGCGTATGCTATGTTGTAGTTTATTCTAGCAACTTTGTGAAATGTTCCAGGTTTTGTATGCTATATAGAGTGTACTTACTGTGGCTTATTCACTGTACAAGACTGTTCAAGTCTCTCCTTTGCTATAATGTCATGCAGAGGGGTGCATGAATTTCTCATTACCTCAAATCTCAATGGCAGGATTCAGCATATGTGAACAATGTTCTTCTGGCACAACGGCTGGGCATCCATGCTGTGCTAGTCTTGGAACAGGTGTATATCGTTTTATCTCAGTCTTCATTTCTGCTGATTTGAGAAGTTTGTATGGATGGGCATGATGGGAGGTATCGAATAAGGTATGCCTGAAATGCAGGCCTATTTGAGAAAGCATGGGGAAGACTTCTGAATCCCCTGGTCACTGGGTGTTTGAAGTGTGAGAATCATGCCTTATAATTCTCTCTTACCCATGCAGTGTTATTAGGCCACTCAATTTGAGTCTAATGCTTTTTCCATTCAGTGAGACTCATACAAGGTGATAGGCTGAAGGTGGTTCTGGTAATTGCAGATGGAGGAGTTGGAGGAGGTAATCAGCTGTAGCAACAGGCTTGGCGTGCGACCTATCCTGGGTTTGCGTGCTAAGATGAGCACCAAGCACAATGGACACTGGGGCAATACATCTGGTGATAATTCCAAATTTGGGCTCACTGTGAATGAAATTGTCGCTGTGGTACATCGGCTAAGGCAGGTGTGTATTTGGCAGTGTATTTGATTGTTAGTTGACCTTGGTTCTTTTGAGGTTCAGGATCTAGGTCACAGGGAGATTGGACCATTGGTTTCGAGTCTGCTATGGGTGATTCACTGCAGCAAAGCACACTAGTTGGGTCAAGTGCCAGATGCCAGTTATTAGAAGAAAATCCTTAAGGAGCATATAAGATGGTACTAGATCTTCATTCATAGGCAAGCGAAATCAATAAAGTTATGTTGCCTGATTGTTGATGAAATACAGGAAGGCATGCTGGACTGCCTCCAGCTTCTGCATTTTCACATTGGATCCCAGATCTCCTCAATCTTAACTATTAAGGAGGTCATGCGTGAGGGCAGCCACACCTATTGTGAGCTTGCTCGCATGGGTGCACCCATGGTAATTCCTACCCTTTACACACTTCTTTTGAAATAGACAAGTGGCAGTGCCTGCTGCATTCTCCATCATGTATCTTACTCAGCATGTTCATCTATTCCTACAGGGTTTCATTGATGTGGGTGGAGGACTGGGAATTGATTATGATGGTACCAAAAGTCAATCATCTGCTTCTGCCAATTACAGTATGCAGGTGATACTTTCATCCCTTTTTGTGTATGTAAGCCTGACTGTCAGCATTGCTGTCCTCCCTGTTTTTATGTGAACTTCTTGTCTGTGTTTGGTCAGAAACTGCAAGGATATGATGAATGAAGTGTCCTGCACAGACTTCATTCCTCATATCCCTTCTGCTCTCTTCCCTTCTTCTCCACATAGCTGTCTGCACATTTGTGACCATAAACAATTTCTCTCATCCTCTCACCTGCTAGCATTTTCTCAGATAATTTTGCTGTTCTGTGTTGTATTGGCTCAAGTTAATTCAAATGAAGCTTGCATGTGCATTATGATCTGCTTCTCAACCACTATAGCTTGAGGGAAACTTCTCAGTTGAGGTATGGGTTGGGTACAGAACTACGCAAATGATGTTGTGGCTGCACTGATGGATGCCTGCCTTCTCAAAGGCGTTGCAGAGCCAGTTATAATCTCTGAGAGTGGGCGAGCCCTGGCATCTCATTCATCAGTGCTGGTTTTTGATGTCCTAAGTGCCAGCCACTATCCGTACCGCTCTGTAACACTGAATATTGACAATTTAGCAAAAGATGCAGCTGCATGTGGTTGTCCACCAAAGGAGGGGAATCAACGAAGTATACCGTCACAGGGGGCAGGGGAGTACTTGCTTTCCACTTTCTATCAGGTACATTCATATTTTTGCAGTGAGTGTGCTTTTGTTTTCTGCACACATAGGCGTCACTGCTCCATTGCCAGGTTTGACAATTGATGAAGAATGTTTGGTGCAGGTTTATAGCAGTATGGAGGTGGGCAATGCGCAGGAGGCATACAATGATGCAAAGCAGTTAAGGGAGGAGGCAGGTAGCTTATTTAAGCTGGGGTGCTTGAGCCTAGAGCAGAGGGCACAAGCTGAAGCCTTGTATGACTGTGTATCTCAACAGATGTTGACGTTTGCACCGCAGCTTTCAGATGAGTTGCGTCTCTCCTTGGCAGCTACCTACCATGTGAATTTGTCGGTGTTCCGCTCGGCACCAGATTCATGGGCCATCGACCAGATTTTTCCTATCATGCCTTTGCACCGACTAACAGAAAAGCCCACAACTCTGGCCACACTAGCTGACTTGACATGTGACAGTGATGGCAAGATTGATCGCTTTGTAGGTGCCTCTGGTGACATCAGCAGGGTGCTCCCTGTCCATGATCTACATGAAGGAGAACCATACTACCTAGGACTGTTTCTTGGTGGTGTTTATCAGGTAAATGGGTTCAAGACATTTTTATCCTGCTCCATGCAAACAAGACACCATGGTCTTCTTTGATGTGGCTGCTAGGTCTTGTTCATGACAATGGCTTGCTTCTTGGATTGGTGGGAATGCCAATTCTGATTCAAATGTTATCACATTTGGACTTGGTACATCTGGTTGCAGGAGGTACTGGGGAGTGCACACAACCTTTTTGGCAGCACTCATGTGGTGCATGTGCGAGCAACAGGGGATGGAAGGTTTTTAATTGAACATGTGCTCCCAGGTCAGAGTGTGGGGCAGGTGTTGTGCAGTACCCACCATGCCGATCTGGGTCTTTTGCACCAGCTGCGTGCCCAGACTGATGCTTATGTGATGTCTGGAGATTTATCCCAAGAGGAGGCCCACATGTTGATGGCTAACTACCAGCATTGTCTTGACTCCTACACCTACTTGAGCAGTTGGCCAAACTTGTAACATGAACATACAGCTAACACTGATTTGATATGATGAGGGAGCTTATCATTACCTTGTGTGGTCATACTCATTTGTTTGCTGACCTAAGTGCACTCATTAATCAGATGGTTGTACACGTCTGCACAGTTTTGGTAATAATGTTGGTAATCAGAATTTTCTTCAGCAACACACTTCTCTGTTGTTTGTGAAGGCTTTTATTAATCTGTAGGTCTACTGACCAGAGCAGGTACTAATTCATGACAGCAAGACAAACCTGTGCATAGCAAGGCTAGGTTGTGAGGGTATGATCTTTTGGGATCAGTGCTCCACAGTAGTTAGTCTTTGGCAACAAGGTTCCAGTTTTTGGGCAAAAATTGCTGTTTATTTTGCAGGGTGAATGGAAAATGAAAGACACATAAGTGAGCTTGGAGCTGCAAAATCAGTCTCAGAGCATGGATGTCTATTGGTGCATGGTCGTAGCTTTCCAAGGATTGCTTTCCCTGGGATGTGAATTTTTTGCTTTTCATGCTGTAGTTCAGAACTGAGGGTGTCAACTGACTGCTGTCCATTACTTTTTTTTGTTCCTTATCATTCTGTGACTAGGATGCCTTGCTTGTTTTCCACTTCATTTCTTGGAGTTTTTTGTATTCTCTTTTTATTTTTCCTCAGATTTTCCTTTTGCTTTTTGGATGACAAGACATCCACTGTATGGGAATATATAGGTAAAATATTCACAATAACGTGAGTGTCCATCCTTGACCCTGTTTTGGTGATGCTTGAGGAGGGTGTTGGCTAGCACACACACCCCATTGTACTTGATGTCATATTTTATCCTTATTGAACAATTCATTTTGGCACTTATTGGCTTGGTCGTCTTGCAAAGATTAAGATTTTGACATTGGAATCTGGGCTTGTGTGCTGATGCTGACTGTTTCATCAGTTACCAAGGCAGCATCTCAAGCTTTCTGTTAAAGCTTGGAAAACAGCAAGTTTACAGGGTGAGTGTCTACTCAATGTTGATGAAGCTATGGGTCCTTAGTTTAATTTGAGGAGTCTCTCAGTAGACTCAATAGGCTCATAGTATGGCAAATTGTTTCTGTTTTATTTTTCATCTTCGACTAAACTTTAGGAGACTCTGCAAGGCAGTCAGGATCCCTTTGATTTTCATCTTAAAATTGCTGATAGCAAGTGGATTTACTACAATACCCATGTTGGTAGGTGTGCTTGTTCCATTCATATGATTGAAGTATGATTTCAAACACCTGCAGTGTAAGCAGAGTGAAACTAGAAGCAGGGCAACTATTTACATGGAACTTCCCATAGATTTTCTCTTGCAGAGCACTCCTTGGATCTCAGGTGAAACCAGTTAGGAAAGAATCAGGGATTAAATCAGGGTCTCAGAGTCCATTTTCAACATTTCCTTGGGTAATTATTAGCTTGAAGAGGTGGCCTTACTCAAATAGATGGAGGTACTGGTGTAGGTGCTGGTGCACCCTAATGGCATGCCACCAACCTAGTCTTGGTGCTCTGGTGCATCTCCATTAGTAATATGAGTAGCTACAGAAGAGGGAACCCTGGTGCTATTCTGGGAGTTGCCCTGACTTTTGAATGCAAGGAACCTGCTATGTATGCCAAGGAATGTGCCCTTGGTGGTTGATTCTGCCAGGCTTGTGGCCTGGCCAATTCCGGGTTTTGCCTGGGAACTGACCATTCCATTTAAATATTAATTTTCGCATTTTGGCGAAATTTCCCGCCCAAAAAAATTGCTGCTGGTGAACGTTTTAGCCAAATTTGGCTATAAATGAGTTACAAAATCAAAGCATTCTTCTATGTTGTTTGACTACCTACTGGAAAAGCATAGTTAAATTATTTTTTTGGTGATACAAAAGAAATTGCTGGATTTTCCATAAATAGTGAACTTAGTAGAATTTTCACTTAAAAAAACACAAATATCCAAAAAATTCCCAACTTTTTTTGGTTAAAAAAAAGTTTGTCTGGAAAAGAAAAAAAAAATCACTGCTGGAAAGTGACACAAAAATTTGGCGATTCTTCTAGAATTCCTTTTTCGAAATTTGGCGAGAGAAAATCCCAGAAAAACCATTTGTTTTTGGAAAAGGTACATAAGAATTTCGTTATGTGACTGGAGGAATTTCGCCCAACCCCAAGTTAGCGCTTTTGGGTGGAATCGATGGGTTCGGGTGGTGGGATCGTCCTCCTAATAATTGCTGCTGTTGTTATAATAGAAGAGTTCCGAGGTACCTACCAGATCTGAATTGGTCTTACTTTCATTTTGTAAATTGAGGAATGGGTACTTGGTTCATGAGCTGGATCACTTACTGATTCCATGAGCTGGAGCTTGATTGAATTTACTCACATGAATTGGCTGGGTTTTGTATGTGTGAGTGATCATCATCTCTCTCATTTGGGTAACAAGGATTGAGAAAGAATGTAGTTGTTGTCATTTCTTTGAACACGAGCTTCTAGTTTTGTGAGAAAGATTGCACCAAGTGCAGAGCATGTGAAGAAGACGAAGAAGAAGAAGAAGAAACCCCCCAAAAAAGGGAAAAAAAGAATAAAAGATAGAGATAGGAAAAAAAGGAGCTTGTTGTGGGTCAAGGAAGGAGGAGGAGGAGGATTATAGAGAAATGGGATGCACTTGGTCAGGGATCAATGTGCTCTACAATGTGGTAAGCAGTGGTACAGAAGTATGGGTGAATGAGAGGTGCTTCCGGATCATAAGGCAGCTTGGAGAAGGAGGGTTTTCTGTTGTGTTTTTGGTGCAAAAGTGGCCAAATGCACGACATCACTTGCAGCAACAAGAATCCAAACAATCTGAATCACTTGATCATGGTGCAGTGTTTTTTCACTCCCCCTTTTACATCAGCATCTTGTTCTAATTCACCGTGGCAAAGCTCTTTTGCTTCCAATTTTGCAGTATTTGCAATGAAGGAGTGTGTGCGTGTGCGTGTGCTTCCATGGTTGTAATGGTATCCAAATTGCACAAGATGAAGAAGAGATAGGTCATACCCAGCCCAGGAGATTGATAATAGTTTCTGCTATCAATTATTTCGTGGAGGAAGAAGGTATCGATGACTATTCCTACTGATGAATTGTGTCGGGTTGTTGGTTTTTGGACATGTGGGTTTTGTTTGCAGGCAATGAGTTTTTTGCATTGAAGAAGGTTTTGATCCAAACTGATGAGCAGGTTGAATTGGTAAAACAGGAGATTCATGTGTCCTCCCTCTTTGACCATCCAAACCTACTTCCCCTTCTTGACTATGCCATCATCACTGTCAAGGTACCTAGAGAGTTTCACACCCTTGGTTTCATGATATTACCTCAATTTTGTGGGTTGTTTTTCTCCAAGTGCTGGAGTTTTTTCTCACTTCTACAAAGACAAATAGAAGAAGAAGAAGCCCAGACAGTGTTTTCATGTGTTTTTAGAGGAGACACAAGAGATCACTTGGTGTAAAAGTGCCTGGGTACATGAGTTTACTAGACACATTGGTTTTTGAGGGTTTTTTCGTAACAGGGATCTCAAGAGGGCTCATGGAACCAGGAAGCTTATTTGCTTTTCCCTGTACACAAAGATGGAACCTTACTAGACCACCTTAAACACATGCGGTTGAATAATCAATACTACCCCACCATTACAGTCCTTAATATATTCAAACAGGTGCTATTTTTTTCCCATCCTGTTTAATGCGAATTCTGCACAATACCGATCTCATGCACTTTGTACACGGACCATGGAATATTTCATTTGACAGAACAGTATTTTGCACATCTTAAAATTTTTGTGCAGTCAAGAAATGGAGATGGAACTTAGTTTGTGATGTGGGTCCTGTTGATCAATAATTACTGTTTGTTTAATGTGCACAGATCTGTGAAGGATTGAAAGAAATGCATATGAATAAGCCACCATATGCACACAATGACATGAAGCCAGGGAATGTGCTACTGTCGCTTCAACCTAATAATAGACCTCCACAGGCAGTGATCATGGACTTTGGAAGTGCTTCAATTGCTCAAAAACAAATTAGATCTCACTCAGAGGCACTTGCATTGCAGGTACACACACACTACTCATATGTCAATGTAATGTTAGATCTCAGAAAGCTTCAAGATCCTCAACTGTCCCCAAACCTTCCAACTTTATAGCAGTTTCATGTGACTCAAGACTTAATCTGCTGAAGACTTAGCCATGGGAGCTTCCTTTGTTTTGCAGGTGCACTAACAACTGTGCTGTCAATTTACAGGAATGGGCAGCAAAGCATTGTTCTGCCCCATATAGGGCACCAGAACTTTGGGATTGCGCAAGTGAATGTGATATTGATGAACGCACAGATGTTTGGTCACTGGGTTGCACTCTCTTTGCCATAATGTAAAGTCTTCTTACCTTCCCACCTTCCCAATCTTCCTCAAAACTAGACCTGGTAGAATTTCTGATCCCATGCTAAAGAGCACTGAAAAATCTGCCAAATCCTCAGACTGCATTTTATGATCTCTGAAGCTAGTTACACAAGTACCTTCTCTTAATTCTCTTTGTGTTTTGAAATTTTGAAGCTTAGTTTTTGTATGTTGATCAAACACAATAGATTCACCTTGTGTTTTTCCATGCTCAGAAAGAGAGAATTTTTGTTGCAGGTAAATGGAAAAAAATGGTGATCAATTAGACCATTAGATTCATCTTGTGTATTCCATGCTCACCAAGAGAGAATTTCCCTTGCAGGTAGATGGGAAAAATGGTGATCAATTAGACCAGTAGATTCATCTTGTGTTTTTCCATGCTCAGAAAAAGGGAGGGGATTTTCTTTGCAGGTACAGAGAATCACCATTTGAGTATGCATTAGAGGAGTCAGGAGGAAGTTTGCAACTGGCAGTCATGAGTGGACAAGTGAAGTGGCCACCACCAGGTCCAACTTCGCCATCATATCCCAATACACTCCGCCAATTTGTTACATGGATGGTTCAACCACAGATTACAATGCGTCCCCGCTTAGAGGATGTAAGCATACACATTGATAAGCTTCTTGTCAGTTTTGGTACTGGAGCTCTTGTCCAGGATCTCTGAATAATTACTTAAGACCACCACCAATCTGCTGGATGCATGTGAAACTGGCCACCACTTCCTAACTGCTGGATTTTGAGGGGAAATTCCATGATCATATATACCTCTGCAACACTCTTTCACTCATGGTCTGCATTCTAACATGATCTTCTTATGGGTCTTCTTCTCTAGTAATCACTCTTGTGATCTGACTCTCACAGAAGCACCCAACTTGGGGTAGTCCAAATTCAGTTCAAGCAGAAGCTATTATAGACTCCCCTAAACCCTAAACCCTAAACTCTAGATTTGTTTTAGTGGAACATATGTTACATGTGTACGAGAGGTAACCTTGAGCTGGAGGATTGTGGTACAATGTCAATGAATTTTCAGTTGGGTGGATTTGTGTTGGCATAATAGACATCAAGATAGCACCTGGTGTGTTGAATGGAATGACAATTTCTTCAGCGAAGCTTGAAGAAGAACAAAGTGCAGTTGGCACCTACATTAATTGAGGCAGGGTTTATAGTTTGCACCATCCCCCTGCTGGTGGTTATCAGAGTGGTTCTTAGGGTTCATGAACGTGGTTCTCAAAAAATCAAGAACCAGTTGTGATACACCCCATGGTTCTGAATTTTTTTTAAAAAAACAAACTATATATTGAATTTTAACCATGTATTTGGGCAATATTTGCTAATGAAAGTGTCTGCTGTCGGAGCATAAGTAGTTTCAAATATTTTCACAATGATCTTGCATTCCACAATTTGTGTTTTTTTGTTAACACCAAAAAAGAAGAAATTGCGCTTTCTTTGGTCTAAAAAATGCAGTTCAAATTTGTTTCCAATTGATTGATTAGAGGTAACAACACACTTGCTTGCTTGATTGCTGTGATGTTATTTCCATTGCTTTTGTTATTGAAAGGTCAAAACAAATTCCAAGTAGGAATTGACCAACATCTCATAATACAATATGAAATGTACACTAGTTTTTTCGAACATTTTTCAAGTTAGTTGGAAAACCTTGAGAAGATAGTGTTGCTTTTCTTTAGATATAATCACCCCTTTTTTTCTTTTTCTTTTTTTTTTTCATTTTGGTGATGGAGCATGAGTGACAATCATCCCAACAAGGATTTAGCATTGATGGCAATCCTTGTGAAAAAATTAAAATTTTTGATTGCTTGAGAAGTGGAGGTTTTCACATGTATACATAAATGTCATTTTTCTTTTTAAGTTTAAGATTTTTTCATATATATTTGTTGATTTGATATATATATTCCAAGAGCTATTGACCTTTTTTTAGCATTACATCATCATTCTTTCAGTTTTCTGAATGTGGATTTTTTTCCCTTTTTTTCCCTTCAAAAACCTTACAGTTTTTCCTTTGATACTAAGTTGGCCCACCTTAAGGATGTCATGTCAACAAATCCATGAATTTTGCTGAAACTTTTGGGATGTACAGCATGTTGGTCCCAAGGAAATATATTAATGTACATTATTCATGATCAATACATGATCAAAATTGTGAGACAACTATAGTTCAACAATGCATTTTTACCATGCTTTTTCAACCCTTTCTTTCATTGAAAAAGGCCCATTGTGAACGTGGATAGTCACCCAAAAGTGAAATATATAATACTAGGTTTGATGTAAACATGTGTGAGGTTTGGTGAGCTTGTTTGTTAGTTTTGTTGTAAGAAAACAATTTCTAGCTTAGTTTAGTTCAAATATAGTGAGAACATGGTGATAGAAAATTCACCCATAAATGTGGAATACATCGTGTTACTGTGTGCATGTGTGTACTTGACTCATATTTTAGCTTTAGATGGCTTTCTTTTTTCACATATATTATTTTTCTTGATGATAATATTTTTCTCGCACGTTGTGGATTCCCCATTTTTTGGTGCTCCATGGCTTGAAGCAAATGTTGTTTTCAAAGGTTTTAATTTGGAATTTGGCACCACTTTGTGACAATTTATCTATTTGGAAACTAGATCAAGATGAACTTTACAACTTTGATTCTACTTGAAGTTAAGATGATTCAAAGCCTTGCTAATTTGTTATATAAATATACATTAGTGTAGGCAATGATGCTCATTCAAGTGTGAACATGACCTTGATAATATAGCCCAATTTATGAATTATACAATTTTTGATTGATTTCCAACAACAAAAGTTATGAAATCACCTTCACGAAATCCCACTCACTAAGGGCTTTCCAACAATACCAAGATCTTGCCCTAATTTCCCAATAGTTTTTAGTTTTGATTTTGTTGAATATGTTTTGACAAAATAATTCAATATGTAGTAACTCTCGTATTGTATGTCTAAAATTATGAAACTACCTTGATGCACCCCTATCCACTGAAGGCTTTCCAATGGTATCGAGAGTGTAGAGAGGGATGTTATGGTTTGGGAGATCTCAACTTGACAAACAAAACAAAAAAACAACTTTTCTTAATATCTCAATGCTATGATAGTCAAAGATATGCTAGTATACTACATGTGAAACATGTCAACCAACATGTGCCATGTTTCAAAGTTGGGTCTTTTTTGAATCCAAGTTTTAAAGTGTTGTGTTTTGATGTGTTGAAACATGGTGTTCACCTTTGTCCAAGTTCGTAAAATTCATTTTTTATTTTTTCATCTATTTTGATTTGCTTTTTAGTTTTGCTTATTTGTTGCTTTTTTAAAAAAAATTGTTTGTTTGGTCTTTTCGTTGATGGTTGTTTTGCTTGTGTGTTTCAGTCTTTCTATTTTTATTTTTATTTTTGGTTAGTTTTGTTCAATCTATTTTGTCTATTTGTTTTCCTTGCTTGTTTTGCATGCTAGTTTTTTTTTTTTTTTTTTTTTTTTTTTTTTTTTTTTTTTTTTTTTTTTTATTTTTTTTTTTTT
>Ga0116231_10003858_pt1 | contig 30754 bp, 13 predicted proteins | sample S1TSphgellanicum_2_FD_89695 | JGI IMG/M metagenome (GOLD analysis project Ga0116231, IMG submission 89695) | Host-associated microbial communities from peat moss isolated from Minnesota, USA - S1T2_Fd - Sphagnum magellanicum MG | ecosystem: Host-associated > Plants > Peat moss > Unclassified... | reverse complement strand
TGCAAGTACTACGTGAGTTTCATTGATGACCACACAAGGAAGGTGTGGGTCTACTTCACGAAACACAAAGGTGAAGTGTTTCAACATTTTTTGAATTTCAAAGCAATGGTGGAGAAGGAGAAGGGTGTGAGCATCAAGTGCCTAAGGTTTAATGGAGGGGGAGAGTATTTTTCAAATGAATTCAATGAGTACTTAAAAGAGCATGGAATTCAAAGGAATTACTCATGTAATTATTCCCCACAACATAATGGAGTTGCTGAAAGGAAAAACAAGCACATTGCAAAAATAGCATGTGCCATGTTGAATGAGAAAAATTTGCCAAATTACTTTTCAGCTGAAGCGGTAGCAACTGCAATCTATATCATGAATCGAACACCCACAGCGGTAGTTCATGGCATGACACTTGAAGAAAAATTCACAAGCAAGAAACTCGATGTCTCACACCTTTGAGTATTTGGTTGCATTGCACACGTGCATGTTCCTGACGAGAAGAGATCAAAACTAGACCCAAAAGCTGAGAAATGTATCTTCATTGGATATTTTTCAGAACAAAAAAGATATAGATGTTTCAATCCTTCTACTCGAAAGTTGCAAATGAGTAGAGATGTTGTGTTTGATGAGATGATTAGTTGGTACTCGCCACTGAAGGTAGTAGAAGATGGAGAGGTTAGAAATGGTGATGTTTCATCAAATGTAGAAAAAGAATCACAATCAATTAGTGGACCACAAGAGTCTTCAATTAGTGGGTCCAGTAGCACTCCATGGAAAGGAATATTAAGATCTTCAAACATTGTACATGGTAGTTCTCAAACATCATCTAGAAATCCTCATGTAGATGATGAGTCAAGTGATTTAGAGAATAGTGTGGGTGAAGAATGAAGAATCACTTTAGTCACTACTCCCGGAATTCGGATGGCCAAGAAAGCTTTGAAAACACCTAACAACAACAATGTAATACAAAGATCCACACGAATCAAATACCCTGTATAAAGACTCACATATGATGGTTTTGTAGCTCATCATTATGCATACATGGTGAAAGTTATACATGAGGTTGAACCCACTTGTTTTGAACAAGTGATTGGAAACCCTAAGTGGGATAATGCCATGGATGAAGAGATGGTGGCTTTGGATGCGAATGTTACTTGGGAATTGGTAGTTTACCAGAGGACAAAAAAACAATTGGGTGCAAATGGGTGTACAAAGTCAAACACAATGCAGATGGATCTGTGAGCAGATACAAAGCAAGATTAGTTGCCAAAGGTTATGCCCAAACTTATGGCTTAAACTATGAGTAGACCTATAGTCTAGTTGCCAAAATGACAACTATAAGAATAATCATTGCTATGGCAGTAGCAAAAGGATGGTATTTACATCAAATGGATGTAAAAAATGCTTTTCTTCATGAAGATTTATAGGAAGAAGTGTACATGGAACAACCACCAGGTTATGTGGACCAAACACATCCTAATTTCGTTTGTAGGTTGAAGAAAGTTTTGTACAGCTTGAAGCAAGCACCTAGAGCTTGGTTAGACAAGATAGGTCAGTATTTTGTCACAAGTGGATTTCAAACATCCAATGCAGATTTTTCATTATATGTGAAAAAAACAAATCATGGGATTGTACTCATAGTCGTCTATGTTGATGACTTGATTATCACAAGAGATAATGATGCAAACATCTCTGATTTGAAGAAGTTTTTGAAGCAAAAGTTTGAGACGAAGGATTTGGGAGAGTTATGTTACTTCCTGGGCATTGAGGTAATTAATCCCCTAAAAGGATATGGTTACTACAAATGCAATATGCCTTGAACAAATTGTTCGAATATGGGATGACGAGTTGCAAACCCATTTCAATTCCATTGGAGCAAAATGTGAAGTTAAGTGCAGATTAAGGAGACCTTGTGGAGGATACCACTATGTACAAACGCATAGTGGGGAGTTTAATTTACATGACCATCACAAGGCCAGATTTGAGTTATGCAGTTGGAGTGGTAAGTCAATTCATGCAAACACCATAAAAGCCACATTTGGATGTAATGAGGCGCATACTGAGGTACATAAAACATACTTTGTAGTGTGAAATTTTTTATGAAGCCAAGAGCCAATTACAAGTACATGGATACACAGATGTTGGGCTAGTAATGTGTCAAATAGAAGATCGACCAGTGGTTTCATGTTTTCTTTTGGAAGTGGTGATGTTAGTTGGAGCAGTAATAACCAACCAACAATTGCACTATCAAGCATGGAAGCAAAATACAGAGGTGCAGCAATTACTACATGTGAAATAGTTTGGTTACAAAACTATTTTTAGATTTGGGATAATTAGTGGATGCTCCTGTTGTCATTTATTGTGATAACATCAGTAGCATACTACTTGCTAACGACCCGGTCTATCATGCTAGGACAAAGCACATTGAGGTGCATTACCATTTTATTAGAGAAAAAGTTTTAGCAAAAGAAATTGACCTTATTCATGTCAGTACTAAAAATCAAGTTGTTGACATTTTCATAAAGGCTTTAAATATAAACAAGCTAAAGAGGTTTAGAAAAATGCTTAGTGTACTAGAAGTGGATTCAAGCTCAACTAGTTAGGTTTCATTGGTTACTGGAGTAGGAAAGTAATTAGGTTACTTTCACAAGGTTGAATTATTTCTTTACTTATTTTAATTTAGTTATTTGTGGTTTGGTCTTTTAGTTAAATACCTTGGTGTTGATGGTTTGCTTCTCTTTTCTTCATTACACAAGTTTGTGTATTTCATGTGACAAGAACCTTGAAGAGTTCTTGATGTTTTGTTTTGTGTTGTGAACATCATGTTGTAGTTTCTTTTCAATAAAAATTTGTGTTTGCACTTGAGTAGATCTCCTATTTGTTAACAACTATACTATCAAAGGTGTCAACTTTTACCAAGTTTTTTTATTTCACATGTTTATTTCATGTCATTAAACATAATGGCTAAAACCTAGGTGACAACTAATGTCTAAACTAAATGATTTAAAGTAATGGTTCAACTCAATAGTTAAATTTAGTGACTGAAAGTAATGGTTCAACCCAATGGTTAAATTCAGTCATTCAAAGTAATGGTTAAACCAAGTGGTTAAACTTAGTGATTTCAAATAATGGTCAAACTTAATGATTTAAAGTAATGGTTAAACCTAGTGGCTAAACTCAATGATTCAAAGTAATGGCTATACCTAATGGCTAAATTGAATGATTTCAAGTAATGGCTAAACCTAGTGGCTAAATTGAGTGATTTAAAGTAATGGCTAAACCTAGTGGTTAAATTGAGTGACTTAAAGTAATGCCTAAACCTAGTGGTTAAACTAAATGATGTAAAGTATTAGCTAAACCTAGTGACTAAACTAAATGTTTTAAAATAATGGTTAAATTGAGTGTTTTAAAGTAATGGTTAAACCTAATGATTAAATTGCATGTTTTTAAATAATGGTTAAACTTAATGGTTAAATTAAATGGTTTGAAATAATGGCTAAACCTAATGGATAAACTCAATGACTTAAAATAATCACTAAACCTAGTTGTTAGTCTTAGTGATTTAAAATAATAGTTAAACCTAGTGGCAAAACTTAATGATTTAAAATAATGGCTAAATTTAATGGTTAAACTTAATGACTTAAAGTAATGGCTAAATATCATGGTTAAACCTATTGGCTAAACTTAATGATTTAAAGTAATGGCTAAACCTAATGGCTTAACTTAGTGATTTAAAGTAATGGTTAAACATAATGACTAAATTTAGCAAGTTAAAATAATGGCTAAACTTGGTGGTTAAACTTAATGATTTAAAATAATGACTAAACTTAGTGGTTAAACTTAATAATTTAAAATAATGCCTAAACATAATTATAAAATCTAGTGGCTAAATTTAATGATGTAAAATAATGTCTAAACTTAGTGGTTAAACATAATGGCTAACTTAGTGACTTAAAGTAATGGTTAATCATAATGGTTAAACTTTGATTAAACCTAGTGATTAAATCAAATTGCTAAACATAGTGACCAAACTTAGTTGATAAACCTAATGGCTAAATTTCATAGCTAAACATAATGGTTAAACCTAAGTTAAACCTAGTGGGTAATCTAGTGGTTAAACCTAGGTTATACCTAGTGGGTATACTTAATGGCTAAACTTAAGCTATACCTATTGGACAAATTTAATGGTTCAACTTAAGTTAAACCTAATGCCAAATCTAATGGCTAAATAGAATGGTTAAACTTAGTGATTAAATTTTAATTAAACCTGGGTGAAAACATGGTAAAATATGCCAATGAAGGATTTTATTTATTTTTGGTGGAAAGTATCATAAATTAAAACTTAATACATTGAACTCATGAATTTTTTTATTTTAACAATCAATACTAGGAAGATCTTTGACTTCATTGCATAATATTGAATAATTGCATGTTATAATGTGCATTTAAGCACATTTTTAGGAATACAAGTACAGGAAAGTAGGTGTCACACTCTTGCTTCAAGTATATGAAAGTATGATGAAAATACAATTGTAATTGAATTTTTTGTACTTTCAAATGGATATAACACTAATATGTATTAATGTGTTTAAATTTTTTTCATATCATAGTCATAATTTATCAAAGTTTTCATATAAAAGTGTGTTGGAAATTTTGAAAACACAACTAGTTTAAAACATATTTTTCATCCATTTTTCTTATATGAAAATTCTTCACATTTTATGTGTAGCTTACTATAAACTCAATGGAATGCATCATTGCTTCATAATGAAAGTTTTAAAAGTTTTGAATAGGTTTTATCATGTTTATGCTATAAATGTGACTATGTTTGCATGTGTGACTACTTTTTTGGCATACTTTACCATGCTTTCACCCACCTAATGGCTAAAATTTGGCTAAACCTAATGGTTAAATCTAATCGTTAAACCTAGTGGTTAAAATTAAGTAGGTATGTGCTATAGGTAGGTAGATAATATGTAAGTAGGTCATACAAAGGTGAAAAATATAGGTAGGTATGCAAGTAGGTGAAAAATGTAGGTAAGTGGGTAGATGGGTGGGTGGGTAATAGGTAAGTAAATAGTTAATTAAATAAATAGGTGGATGAATAGGTAGGAGGTAAATACATAGGGTAATAGACCATGTCATATTTGATTAAGGATCATTGGTCATCTTGACTAAATGTTCAACTTGATTAGAGACCATTGGTCATTTTTATTAAGGATCATTGGTCATCTTGACTAAATGTTCAACTTGATTAGAGACCATTGGTCATTTTTATTAAAGATCATTTGTCATTTTGACTAAATGTTCAACTTGATTAAATACCATTGGTCATTTTGACTAAAGATCATTGGCCATTTTGATTAATTGTTCAACTTGATTAAATACCATTGGCCATTTTGACTAAAGATCATTGGTCATTTTGATTAATTGTTCAACTTGATTAAATACCATTGGTCATTTTGACTAAAGATCATTGACCATCTTAATTAATTCTTCAACTTGATTAAAGACCATTGGCCATTTTGACTAAAGATCATTGGCCATCTTGATTAATTATTCAACTTGACTAAAAACCATTGGTTTACTACTTGATTATGTGTATTTAGTCAAATAAACCACTATAATTAAATTGATCAATCAACAAATACATGTGTCATTCAAGCCCTTGGCCTTTAGTCAAAATGTACATGTCCATTAATCAAATGACAAGTTAGTCAATTTGAACTTCTTAAAAAATGATGAGTTGTAGTAATGACATTAGACATCATTTTGATAATGACATGTACAATGTTTTTCCAACCTCCATTGTGCATAATACCTTAATAGAACAATTGTAATTCTTGAATTCCACATGGTATTTAAACATGACATGAAGCTAATTGCAAATCCTTTCAACATTTTGCAAAAACTTTGCATGTGAAATAATGTTGCATGGGGAGTGGAAGTCCATTCCATTGTAACTACATTCCAAGCACTTGGTCAAAAAAACATGTGACCCATTCCATTGGTGGGCAATATTGGGAAAAAATAATAAATAAATAAGAATCACAGTTAGATCCATGCTAGTGGTATACTGGTCCAATAGGAGACCACTAGACATGGTGATTAGTGGTTTGGTAGTGATTTTTGTTTTGGACATTTGGGTGGGGTTGGATGTACTCCACTCAAATGGATTTGAATGGAGTTGTTACAATGTAATAGACCATGATCTGCCATAGTGATTGGAATGTGCATTCCAACATGGGAACATGTGTTCCTTCATGAAAATGAATGTTCATGTGTTTTCAAAACCTAATAACATTCATGATTCCTATGGCACCTACATTGTAGTTGATAATGATTTGAGATTAGTCATTCCCACATGGGTAGTTATGGCCCCTCATGGGAATACACATTCTCATTTGGGAAACATTGTGTGTTCCCACAATTGAACACATGTCCCCTCTTAGGATACACAATCTCATGTTCCCTATGAACATTGAATTACCCCAAACAAGGAATCTATGTGGCAATTGGAAATGCATGGGGAATGTGAATTTAAACATGGGGACCTTTCTCCCCTCGTGGGGACATGTATTTCCATTTGGGGGACATTGTGTGTTCCCACAACTAGAATGTATGTGCATTCCAACATGGGAATTAATTGTGTTCCCTCATGTCAATGCATGTTCCAACATGGAATTTCCTCAAACATAGGAAGCATATTCCCAAGCCTAATAACATATATTGAATGTTTTCTTGGCACATATGTCATAGTCAATAACACGTTGGGAATGTTCATTTTCACATGGAAACGTGCATTCCCAAATGAGAACACCAAGTGCCTTAATTATACACATGTTCCCGTGTTGGGGGGGCATTTATGTGTTCCCAAGTGGGAACATATGCTTCTATGTTGGGGGAACATTGTGTGTTCACACATGGGAATGCATGTTTCCACATGGGAGAAATGAACATTCCAAAACCCATCAATAATGAATTTTCCCAAACATGAAAATCAAGAGGGGACTTTGCATTCCCTAAATTGGGTGTTGTGGGTTTTCACATTCGATATTAATTAGATTTCCCATTTAGGAATGTTTCATTGCCACCTTAAAAAGCTCGTGCCCATGCATGTTAATTCAAAATTGTAATTTATGTAAAGTATAGATTACAGAGTGTAAACAATATGCAAAATAATTTGTTCACACTTTCAAACAAGTATAATTTATAAAAGTCTACTACATAATGTTATTAAATTAACACATGTGGGAATCCTTCGATGTAATTGATAAGGTGAGATGGTTGACATCCCCTAAACTAAAACAAGTATTAAAAAAACTAGTTGAAACCTACAAGCAAGTTTAACATAAGAATATTTCAAATTTTAATTCCAAACACAAGAACATAAAATAACATTGTTTTAGAAATTCAAAGATGGAAGAAAAAGAAAAAGAAATTAAAAACACTTTACAAAGTATGCAAAGAAATGCAAGAGGAATATGCTAGTATAGATATCACCCAATAAAACAAACACTACTACAATAAATGCACATATGATCCCTTTCAACATTGTTCATTCTATGTAGATCTCTCTCTTTCATTCAAATCATCTAGTTTAATATTCTTTGAGAATAATGTTATAATGCCCCACTTCTTCTTGATATAATCCTTTGATTAATTAGATTTTAGGGGGACACTTCAAATGAAATCATTGATTTCTTCCTAAATTTTCATCAATTAGACAATGTTAACAAATTTGTCATCTTTGTTTAACCACCCTATTTATTAGTGTTGGGTGGTTTTCAGTTTTCTAAGAATATTGATGGTTTCGGTTATTACCATGGTTTAGAAGAATCAATTACGTGCTTGAACATGTTTTTAAAAAATAATTCATACTTGTCTAAATTTTCAAAATGTCCTTACAAGAAACTACCAATTTTTAAGGAAACCCAATTTTCAAGCTTATTGAGATTTGAACACAAGAATCTTTAAAGGGAGATTGATTTTTTAATCACAAAGCTATAATTGTTGATGTGTAACAACAATGGTGATATTTTAAATTAAAGTTCATTTATGACTCAATGGCTCAAAAACTAAAGCCATTGGCATGCATAGTCTTTAAATAAAAATATTATCCAAGTTTCCTCACGTGAAAGGTTGTTGCTTGGATGAAATACATTCCTTGAGACCAAAGAGATCTCAAGTTCAAATCTTATCACAAATCACTTAAATTGGGTTTTTTATATAACCTATACTAGTATGAGAACCAAACTTGGGGGGTCCCTTTGTAATCTATATGGGCATCAAGTTAAGGCTCATATGATATGTTGTTAGTTTTCTAGGAAGTAGTTATCACTTAAAGTGAGAACCAACTTGAAAACTAGCCCAAAGTCATGATACCCACCCAATATTATTACTACCTTATTTTTACTCAAAAGTAATAATCAAAAGTTATTACAAGTTAACACCAATAAATTGCAACCTTCACCTAAGTTGCATGTCTTGGTCACATGTTCATTTGAAGTCATAATTTATGTACATAATATAGAGTGTAAACAACATACAAAACAATTTGTTTGCACTTTCAAAAAGGGAAATATGAATGTGTTAACTATAAAATGTTATTATTTGTGGTTGTGGGAATCCATTGATCTTTTGAATTGCATCTTGCATCCAATTTACATGTCTTGGTTGCGAATTGGAATTTGGCATTCATACATAATATTCATAGTTTTGAATCTAAACATGTCCCATTTCTATATCAAATGTTATCCATCAAGATCCACATACATGACATACATAACATTATCAATCTACATAGTGAACATTTACATTGTGTACCTACCTATTTTTAATACTTACCCACATTTACTAACACCACAATAGCAATTTACATATCACTCATGTGTTGTGATTAATCATGCTAACAATTATAAGGTGGATTGGGATTGTTGGTCAACATTTCAATTACTTCCTTGGCAAACAATGTGTAATAACATGTACTATATTTGCTCTTACAATTAAAGAAAAAGTCATAGATTTAATAGAGATTTTTGCAAGGCGAGAAATTGTAATTTCATTTCATTGGTTTTTCAATGGTCTAATTTAAGTAGGAAAAACTTGATTTTTGACAAACAAAAACAATATAATGATTTCCTTCCATTTACATGTGGTAATTTTTTTTGACATAGGGTTGTTCTAATTCATCAAAGGTTAGTACTTTGTCCTTTAACACAACTACAAGTGCCCTATACCTACTCAAGCAATCGACTAACAAAAAAATAAAATTGAGATAGGTTTTACATAAATTGTATAGTTTTTGGGAAAATAATTCATCTTTTTATTTTTTTACTTTTATTTTTTAGTCGATCACTTAATATATCATTTTTTACAAGTGGACATAGGTTTTGGAAAAGGGCCATATTTTGTCAAGACATTGAGTAGGATTTTGATGAGTGGATGAAGGTTTTGGAAAAAAACTTGGTTTTTTCCTCAATTGATTGTTTGAATGGGTATAAGGTTTTTTTTCAAAACCTATGCAAATTGTTAAAAAAATGGGAACATGTGTTATTTAAGGAATTTGGTCTTATTGTGAAGGCTAAGACAAATCTTGAAGTAAACAACCTTCCTTTGCTTACTATCACACCCCACACAAACACACTAAATGCCAAAGAAAATAATCTCATGTTGAGTTTTGATGTTTGATTAAATGTTTTTGAACTTTATGGATAACCAAAAGTTGAGAGTGAGAGGACAAATAAAGGGTCAACATGGTACCAAAAAAAAAGGTTGGATTGGGTATGACTTTTAGAATAACAAGCTACTAGATAATTATTTTTCCTTTTCTAACCATTTGAAATATATGTATTATTCCATCTATCTCTAATTTAATGAAGTAACCTATGTAGAACACCAATTCCTATTATGCCCCCCTTAGTGAATTGCAAAACATGTTTTCTTTTTAGTAGCTACATGTTGGACCAACATGTACACTACCATTTCTAATACCATTTTGCTATGATCAATTGGCACAACAATTCATTTTTTCACCTGAAAGAACATACAACAATACCTTAGTGTCTTTTTTAGAAATGACAAAATTTTCAAAAAATATCTTTTTCTAATAGATCATTTGTGTGGAGAAATATATGTTCTTTTAAGATATTTTGAAATATGTATTTTTAAATTCAAATTTCAAAATTATTAATTATTCAACATACATGTGCTAAAGCTATCAAGGTATTATGGTCTTGGAATAATTCAATTTTACAAATTACAATATTATATGAATATAAAATTGAAAAAAATATGGGAGGAAAACATGAGAATGGCATCCTCCTTCTTTCTAAAGCACATAGAGTTGTAAAATGTTTGATCATGACAAGAAAGGCCTTTGCAAATAGGGCATATCAAATTGTGTTTCCAACAAAACATCTTATATCCATTATATACCTCAATCTGGGTTGTGGTTAAAGTAATGTGCCATATTTGTCACCCACACATTGGTTCCAAGTTTCAATCAAAAAGTTTAACCCCCAAAATCTTTCATAAATGCATAATCTTTTCTTGGAAGGCAGAGCCAATAAAAGGGATAAAAATTCACACCTATGTTCATGCAAGTAAATGAGATGATTATGGCTAAGTTTTTGCTTGACTTGTACAAGTATTTCATAGAATTGTTGAAAATTCACAAAAAACTTTAACATGTATTAACATTGTTGAAAGTTTCACATTTTCATATCTTGAAACTTTCAATTTATTTATGCGAGTTTCCTAAAAGGTATTGCAAAGGTATTTCACAACAAACTTTCTTGAAATTTTTTATGTCTTTTACAAATCTCAAAAAAATTGCAACAAACAAACACTATTATTGGCATGTGCATGAAGGTGTTTTTTTATTAAAAAAATCAATTTTCTAATGTAGCATCATTCATGATCATCAAAAAAACACTTACCATCAGGTGGCAAAATTTTTGTTGAAAATCGTTGAAACTCTAAAACCAAATTTTTTTGCCTTGAAACCAAAAAATGTGTTGAAATGTGGCAAAATATTATCCTAAAAACAAATCCCTGAAATTTTGGTAATTTCCTCTGAAGAAAAAGGAATTTGTAATAATATATTCCTTTTGAAGTTGTGAGGTCAAAATTTTGCAAAAATATTGCTAGTTAAAAAGTCATTAATTCACCCCAAACCCATTGTAGGTTTTTCCCACATTTGTTGGGCCATGTTCCCCACAAGGGGCAAGGACTATGGATTCTTGAAATCCAAAATGCATTAAAATAGATGTATTCACACTAAGTAGTCAAGGCTTTTTTGAGGTTATTTTTACATTCCTTTGATAGGCAATGATTTTTACACAAGAGGGTTCAAGGTGTTTTAGGAATGTGGTGAGGTATTTTTACATTTGTGTTGTTATTAATCTAAATTTATTACTTCAAACTTTCCAATGATTTAGCCAATGAAAATTTCAAATTGAAAGTGGAGGTGAGAAAACAAATAGTACATGCCACTACTTGTGAAATTGTGCATGCTTTTCATAATTGATGAATGTCACATGTTTAGTGAAAAAATTGAGTAAATGATATTTAATACATTCATTATGTAACACCTTTGGTCGAAACAAAACCTTGATGGAATTGAAGTTGTATAAATAGGAATGACAAACATAAATAGGAGAGTAACTTCTTTTTGAAGTTTGGAGCATATTCTTTAAGAAGATCTATGAGTTGTTCAAATATTAGGTTTAAAGTTCTTCAAAATGTCAAATAAAAGGTTCCAAAAAATGATATGAAAGTGAGTAAGCACAACAAAATAAGATTGTGGCATTAAATTATTTAAGAAGGGTAGAATAAAGTGACCAAGTGGTGCCATGGTTTGAATGAATAGATTTTAATTCATTTTAGTTATTATTAGGCCCACTTTACACTGGGAGTCAAGGCCAATGTTCAACTCAAATCAAGCATTCCTATTGGTGCAAAAGTTGAAATCAGCCCCAAGGGCTTCACACTAGGAGTCAAGGATGAAAATTTTAAAATAAAAATTCAATCTGCCCCAAGTTACTAACAAATGCTGAAATTTATGGCCTTGTATTGGCCCCAAGGCTGAAAAAAAGGATACCATTGAATTTGGGAAGCCAATTTGCAAGCCTCGGGCCCAATGTTCCAGCAGTTATTAATATCCCGACGTCAATGTTCTAGCATTTATTAATAACTCGAGCCCAAACATCAATCCAAGAATGCTCAAAGTTGGCCCCAAGTTCTTTCAGCCCTGACTCCTAGTGTAAAGCGGGCCTTAGTTTTGTTTTAACTCATAGTTAATTATTTACCTTTTCAATACACTTTAGCATTTCATGGTTAACCCTTCAATAAACATAAAGCCATCACATTCCATTTGAGGAACACTCTTTACTCTAAATTTGACCTTGCTTTTTATGCATGTATTTAATTCCAATTGATTGTATGTATTTTATGTTAAATAATATTTATCTTGGATTGAGTGGATTTTTGGAACAAAATAAGACTAAACAAAAAAATTGTTTAATAAAGTGCAATGGAGATGAGATTGAACCTAATTTTTAACTAGCTCAAACTTCAATTTTGTTGAGAAACAACAACTAGAGGTTTTATAAACCCAAAAAAAATGATCTTAGGACCAGACTGAAGGGTCCATAAAAAACTTTAAAAGATTCATAACCATGACCGAAGGTTCCTTCTATAATTAAGAACCAAACAACACTATTTTTTAGTTAATGAGTATTGAGGATTAGAGCATCTCCACAAATAAAATGACTTGTAAACAATACTTTGGATGAAGTATAACCTTTAAATAGATTGAAACTGAATTTGGACCAATAAGCATGAACAAATTTTTTTTGGGCAAGTTTTCATCACTTAAGGAGAAAGAAAATTGATTAGAAAGAAAGATCTAACACAACACTTAAAAGAATTTTTGTGAAAAAAATGCACCAAAATCATCTAGTGTAGCTTGTATAAAGAAATTTCATGAAAAAAACGCACCAAATTTATCAAGGAAACAATTATGACATCACTATGTTTAGACAATAGGTTCCAATAGGTTGCCAAATATAACATAATTTTGAAACACCTTTTTGATCTGTTGCCAAATTTGGCTAATTCTTCTTATATTTGATCACCAATCTGGTATGGAAACCACATGTAAAGTGACTACTTTTGATTGGCAGACAATAATGATCGGCTCATGTGGTAGCATTCAAATAGTCTCTCACTTCATAGTGTCCAATTTTTCATGTTTATGGTTGGGGATGGGGAAAACTCACTCTATGTTGGATGTGGAAAACATGGCGCGAGGATGTGGGTGAAGATTTTCTTAGGGCATCCACAAACACAACTCTTTACTAAAAAATTATCTCCCAACTTCAAGCATGAAAGAAGACAACTCTTCACTCACAAACAAACCATTTAAATCATGTGCATAGTATGCTATTGACAATTGTGAGATCTAATTTAGCTGATTCAAAACTGCATTGAATTGCTCTTGCGAATTAACTAGTTTGTCATGAAGAGTACAAAGAGACTAATTGTACTATTAAGTAAAAAATCCAACTACTTGTGTAGTGAAAGTACTAACTTCTCTTACAATAAATCCATCCAATTTTTATACAAGCTCCTGTGATCCTCTTAAACCCTTGAAGTGTTTATGGTACAATTACCTAGCCCCCTCCTTCTCCTTGTGTTCTCAAATAGGAGGGCTGATGAGAACTGACAAGCATCTACCACACAGTTCAGCAATTACCCCCCCAAACGGGTTTTGGGTTTTCATGGCCACTTTCAAATTCACAACTGCTAGGAGAAGACTTGCAACAACCGGAAAGACTCAATCATCATCTTCTTCAGTGGACTTGTATCATCATATTTGCACCCTTTGGGTGTGGTTTTGTACTAAGAAACTTTCTATCTCTACCATAGACAAGAACTGTGGTCCAAATGCTTTACTCTTGTAACACAGCACGTACTTGTAGTTAGCAGCAGCTGCAGAGGATGTTGAAACATGGCGAGACTCAATTTTGCAAAGAAAACCCAAACTGGATTTTTGGCATGAAGAAAGCACGAGTGTTGCACGCTTCATTGACTCCATCACTCTTGTTGCTCAGCAGCACCACTGTCTGTGGTTTTGATTCTTCTGGAAATCTCCAGTAAGGAGACAGTTGCTGTAAGAATTGGAAGCTCTTACCCTGTCTATCACAAGCCAAGAAAGTTGGGTGTTGCAACAATGTAGTTCATGGTATCAGTGGCCTTTGTTTTGTTCATCATGTCCTTTGCAATATTCTTCATTTGTGTAGTAGCAGTACCCTGCCAGATTGAGTCAGAGATATTACTTTTGGAGTTTAACTTTTCCTCATAGCTTTTGGGTTCAGCTTCTACAAGCAACTGCACCACCTCACGCATTGATGGCCGGTTGTTTGGGTGCCGGCACAAGCACAGCACTGCAACTCTCAACATCAGGATCATGTCATCATGTGCTGCACGCCCCAGTCTTGTGTCAAATACTTCATATAGCCCCTCAGTGCTCTGGATTTTGTCCATCACCCACTTCACCAGATCAACACCTTCGCCAAACATGGCCTCAATTGGTCTCTTCCCTGTGATGAGCTCCAGCAACACAACACCAAAGCTGTAGATGTCGCTCTTCTCACCAATGTTTAAGGTATAAGCATACTCTGCAGCATTCCATATGCCATCAACCAAAACATGTTAGCTCAAAAATACTATTCATCAAAATCATGGCCTGCAATTTATTCATTGCATTGATCCATGACCCAAAATTTGTCAATTTAGAATTTATTCTATCAACCCATCACCCAAAGCTAGTTATGCTAATGCACAATTCCAAGGTGCACAGTGAGCAAGAAGAAATGAAAAATATACACAAAGACATAGTGAGGGACGGTAGTACATTCTTTCATAGAAAATTTACCAGGAGCAATGTAACCATAGGAGCCTGCAACCGCTGACATGGATTCTCCCCTCCATGTTGTGATGGTCGTGGTTTCAAGAACTCGAGCAAGCCCAAAGTCAGCAACATGTGCCTCGTAGTCAGCATCAAGAAGTATGTTGTTTGATTTCACATCCCGGTGCACAATCTGTGGCAAACAGTCATGGTGCAAGTACTCCAAACCCTGCAAAATAAGAAATGAATGCAGTTTTTCATATCAATGTTGAAGCTCTCTAGCTGCTGGCCACCACAATACACTGATCATGTACTCCTATGTATATATGAGATTGCAGAGAAATCTCCAAAACAACACTTTGAAAGTAACATGACAATGAGTGCAGTCATTAACCTTGTGAGAGAATCTCACAAAGTGTCAGACCATCAGCTTCCTCATGAATTGCAGTGACAAGCTGCCATGACTACTCACTGCTTCATCAGCTCCTTACAATGGGTGTAGATAAGTATACAATAATCTACCCCAAATTCAGGCAAATATTAAACACAATCTGCATCCTGAGTTTTCTCTTTGATTTCCAGAAGCAACAGGATGATGTAATACTCTATGTACAGCTACACCATACACACAAAAGAGAGGGACGGTGATCACAAGCGTTCTTTTCTTCTGTACCTGTGCTGCCCCTAGTGCAATCCTGTAGCGCATAGCCCAGTCCAGCGTGCCACCTTTGGTGCTGTGCAGGATGTCACCCAGGCTGCCATTGGGCATGTATTCATACACAAGGAGGTTTGACTCATTGTTTGAACAACAGCACAAGAGCTTCACAATATTCCGGTGTCGGATTTTCCCTAATGTCTCAACCTGCATGATGCCAAAGATGCTCTGATAATCAGAATTTGTATTTCAATTTGTACATGAATGTTTGGTGCAGATCAGATATGACAGTGAGTATGTAAGGAGTTTTTCAATTCATAGCTGTACCTCAGCTCGGAATCCATGATCATGTAATGCATCACCCTTCATCTCCCCCCACCCAAGCTTTTTCACAGCAACAGGTTGGCCATTGCCGAGTACTGCCTTGTACACTTTCCCAGATCCACCACTTCCAATGACATTATCTGGATTGTTGCAGAATTCTGCAATCTCATACTCCTTCACTGTCACCTTTTGGAATGAAGTCAAGTGCCACGAGGCGTTCCGTAAAAGCCCCTTGCGCTGCTCATTGAAAATTTTGTACCTCCGGTAAAAGCAGCATGAGCCAACAATCAGTACAATCATTGCTGCCACAAAAGTTCCAACCACTGCTGACACCATCACTCCATTCGACTTGCTGCTTGTTTGCTGCCCGCTGGCTTCACAGTTACTGGCCACATCACACAAATACGGGTTATCTTTGGCATCTGTGACTGGAAGGAGACCTGGTGGCAGCACACCAGAGAGGTTGTTGTATGAGACATCAAGATTCTCAAGTGGCAACCTGCTGAGGATGGATGGGACCTCGCCTGTGAGGGCATTATGTGAAAGATCCAGAACTGTGAGGCTGCTAAGTTCACCAAGCTCACTCGGAATCGGTCCAGTAAGCAAATTCATTGAAAGGTTCAGTGTGCTGAGGTGTGAACAGTTTCCAAGTGCTGGTGGTATCCCACCCATGAAAGCGTTTTGGCTGAGATCAAGCCAGTTGAGCTGAGAGAGATCACTGAGCTGTGAAGGGATTGAACCTGAGAGGTTGTTCCCAGATGCAGAGAGCTTTTGTATCAGAAGGAGGTTGCCAATTTCTTGGGGAAGTGGACCCACGAACCAGTTGCTGGAGATGTCAAGTGTGCCTAAGTTTAAAGCAGATCTGATGGTGGGCTGTATGCTTCCGTTGAGCATATTATTGTGTGCTGTAAGAATCAGCATTTCAGGTGCCCCCCAGAGACCATCAGGAATTGGTCCTGAGAGTTTATTGATCTCAAACCGAACACGAGCGAGAGTCATGCAGCTTCCATAGACATCAGGTATCATGCCTGAAAACATGTTATTGAAGAAGATGAGTTCAATTAACTGCTGTCCGTCACAAAGATGAGCTGGGACAGGTCCAGAGAGCAGATTTGTGGAGACATCAAATCGTGTAAGGTTGCAGTTCTGCCCCAAGTTGCCTGGAACACTGCCTGTGAAGTGGTTCTCGAAGAGGACAAACTCTGTCAGTGCCTGAAGATTAGCCATACCTGGTGGTATGCTGCCGCTGAAGTTGTTTTGCCAGAGGTGGAAGATTGACAGGTTTGCCAAAGTTGTCACTGACTCTGGTATTGCACCACTCAGTTCGTTCTGTGAGACATCAAACTGTGACAAGCTTCTGAGATTTCCTATAGTTGCAGGCAGTTCCCCTGAGAGCTGGTTTGCATACAGCTCAATCACTTCAAGATTTGGAAGCTCCATCAGGCTTAATGGGATTGAACCTGTAAGCTGATTCTCTGAAACATCCAAGCTCACGAGCTCTGTCAAGTTTGCAAAGATATCAGGTATTGATCCATTCAGCAAGTTTCCCCTCAACCAGAGAGTCTGAAGCGCTGTCAAGCCTCCCAGAAATCCTGGAATCTGGTCAGTCAAGTTACAGTACGCAAGGTCAAGATACTGCAGGCTTGGCATCACCTGAACCCACTCTGGAATCAGCCCCTCAGTGAAGTTACTGGAGCTTAGGTCAAGCACTTTGAGCTTTGTGAAACTTGCAAACCATGAAGGTATAGCTGCAAGTGTGAAATTTGCAAGGCCAAGATGTATTTCAGTCAGGTTTGTGAGCTTCCCAAGGCTGGACGGCAAAACTCCAGTGAAGTTTGCAGCTTTGAGATTCAAGAGCTGCAGTGCCGGCAACTCCCCAAAACTATCAGGGATTGATCCTACAAAATTTGAGTATGAAAGGTCCAGTATTTGGAGTTTTGTCAGCTGTGAAATCATTGTGGGTAGAGGACCTCCGATGTATGTGATACTCAGGTTCAAGGTCATGAGGTTGCTGCAATTGAGCAAATCAAGAGGAAAGTAGCCACCCATGTTTGTATTTCCAAGGTCCAGAGCTGTAAGATTTGTCAACTGACCTGTAACAGCCAAAAGCAACTACTGTTGGTGTTAATGCCATGTATTTGCAGCTCAAAGTTTCAAACTGATCTAAAGCTCACAGTTTGCCAATCTCTCCATGAAGGAGAAGCTGGATGACCACTCTAGTCTCCACATATTAGAGATCAGGATGACCTCTTGACACCAAGCACTACTGTTGCCTACCACAGTCAGGCAGACCATTCTGCCAACCATATCAGGGAGAACCTGATATGACCACTGATAGAAGACCATAGGAAGTACAAGACTTGCTTGAGATAGTCACCTGTACACTTGGAAGCATGGAGCCTCTTGGACTAGACTGTCTGGCTTCATGATGACTCTTTGCACAACATGAAAATGAAGCATAAATCAACAAGAGCAATACAAATTGCTTCCACCAATGAAAACCTGCTTGCAGAGCTCTATAAGAAAACTTAACAGCACAACCAAAAAGAAACTGTAGAAGGTAGAAAAAAGGCAAAGAAAGGAGAAATGGAAGAAGATACCAGTGTTGTACAACAACCACTCGCCCCACTGGGCCAAACAAGATAGAGAAATAGATTAAGAACATTGAAGTCTTAACAGAGACTTTGACATCATTGGGTGAAGCTCATCTTCCATTTCTTGATTGAAAGACAAAAACTTTAACTGAAAAACCATATGTACAGAAGAATGCATGGAGAGGAGTACAACATTGCAACTATAAAGTTGGACAACTGCATGGAATGCATAAATCAAACACTTGTGAACTAAGTTCCTGGTGAGTGCAACCAATGACAAGACAAGAACAAACTCCAAATGATAAAAGAGATGGCAAGTATTCTATCTTAAGAGAAGCTGATGATGATGACAGTAGGTAATAACAGACTTCCTGACAAAAATTGCAGAGACAAAAGAAAGAAAGGATCAACAGCAAGGGGAGCTGCATTGGAAGCTTGTGAAGAAAAAGGGCCCATCTGAAGGAGATCTGGGTTTTGATTCGCTCTTTACCTAGTACACCTTCGGGAACTTCGCCTGAGATATTGAAATTGGACAGATTGATGTTGGTGACTGAGCTTCCTGTGCATGTGACTCCTGTCCAATTGCAAGGAAGGAGATCTGTTGCCACCCAGTTTGTAAGTTGATGGCTACCATCTGTGATATTGTTCTTGAACTGCAAGAGTGCTTGACCCTCCTGAGACAGTCCTTTTGCAGATTTGGCAGCAAGGAGCCAAAGCCCGGGCAACAGCAATATTATGGCTCGTAAAAGCCTCAAATTCCAGACAAAATTCTTCATGGCAGCAGATTTCTTCACACACAGGAAGAAAGAAATGAGAACTTGGAAAAAGAAAACTGAAGCTGATTACAGAGCTGATTTTCTCTTTCTTTCCGCTTCCTTTTTCTCCTCCTCTTTGGACACTCTCATGCTGGTGATACCAAACATCTAATTTCCACAATGGCCACAAACTTCATCATCTTGACAATATCCATCATCTCTCCTCAGCCTTATTTTTGCATGCCTCCTCAGAAAAGAAAAACCTCTTGAGGATGTTGCAGAGCTCACAAGTGAAACAACAAAACCAAAACAAACAAAAGAACTTCTTTAAGGATCCAAGAGAGACTTCCAATCCAACTAACTCAGAATCTCATACAACATCTTCTCAACATCAACTTACACATAGACACATACAAATACAAATATACTGTGAACAGGTCAAAAGATGGAGAATGCACAGCACATCCAAAAACAAAAAAAACAAAGAGAGTCAAAATCTACTCTCCAGAGCTTCTTCAGATCAAAAGAATTTCAACTACCTCAGACTCTCCTGTCCTCTCCTGTCTTCTCCTGTCCTTGTTGAAGATTGAAGCAGTAGTAGCTTGCAAATAGATCTGGAATGGATCTCAATTTCCGATATCTATTACAAGAATAATCTTACACGAAGAATCACTACAGATCACAGAATCATCGCGCGCGCGCGCGCGCACAGACACACACACACACAAACACAAAACTGCTAACTGGCCACAGACAGAAAAAACAGAAGTTGTTACGGAAAGGAAAAAACAGAAGAGAGCAGAGAAGAGCAGAGAAGAGCACATGAATGCAGCAAGGGAATGGCTTAACAAGGGAAAGTCTCTTATCACCTTCACAAGGGGCACTAGGTGACAAACGTGGACTGGCATCCACAATCTTCGACAGCTGCAACAGCAGCCAGCATCCAGCCAGCATCCAGCCAGCCAACCAGTCAGCCAGCAAGCAAGCAAGCAAGCCACAGTCTGCAGACATGAACAGAGACACAAGCTGCTGCTGCTGCTGCTGCTGCTGCTGTGGCAGAATCATCAACAACACTGTTTCTTTCTTTTCTTTTGTTTTCTTGCTTGCTTTCTTTCTCCTTTCTCCCCCATTCCTCCTGCTACTGCAGAGTCCTTTGCGATGTCGTAGTAAGTACTAACAACAACAACTACTACAACTACTCTGGATGCACTTTTTTTGCCATGAATAAAATAACACACTTGAGCACAAAGAAAGATAAGAAAGATGACACACAACACCAAACCAAACAAAGAAAGAGACAAAATCACACACTCTCTCTCTCTCCCTCTCTCTCTCTCTCTCTCTCTCTCTCTCAGAGAGCCTGTTTTCTTTTTAATAATTTAAAATTATTATAATTTAAATAATTTATTATAATTTATAATAAAATAATTTCATAATTTTGATCATTTATCATTATTTATGTCAATGTTAAATTTAATTCCAGTGATGAGTAATCGGAACTGGTATATTGGGGAATTTTTTTTTTTGGAATCCTTTAATTTGGTTGTCCATGGACCATTCTAAAGACAATTTCAAAAATAACTTACCTCTTTCATTTCTTTTTTTTTAATAATAATAACTTTTTTTTATTAATTAATTTTTATAATAAGTATGTCTCACCTTTCTTAATAACTACCTCCATTCATTTTATAATTATCTCACTCTCCTTTTTTTTTTCCTTCCACCACCAACGTGAATATGAAAAAATAAATTAACATGTGTCTTTTTCCTGTGCATGAAATGTATATTTATTTAAATTAAATTTGACATTGACATAAATAATGATGAATTATTGAAAATCATATGAAAACAATTAAATTTTTTTTTTAAAAAGTTGATTGTCACTGGTACTGCACGAGAGCATGGAGCTCAAATTTAAATTAATATACATTTCGTGGACTTGAAAAGACATATGTTAATTTGATTTTTCATATCCATGTTGGTGGGTAGAGGAAAAGAGTGAGGTAATTACCAAATGGAGGTAGTTATTAAGAAAGGTGAGAGATAATTATTGAAAAAGTTAATAAAAAAAACCTTTAAGCAGTTTTTTAATTTTAAATTGAAGTAGTTGAAAATGACATAGTTATTTTTGAAATTGTCTTTGGAATGGTCCATCAACAACCATATGAAGGATTCCAAAAAATCCCCCATATATCGGTTTTGATTACTTGTCACTAAAATTAAAAGTGCTAAAATCAAGTGCTCTTTGCGGGTTTTCAATAGCCATAATTTGAGCAACATTTTTAAAATTTTGTAAGATTTCTATACAAAATGGTTCAAGTTATGGAAGTCAAAAATATCAAAGGATGTTTTTAAAAATTTTCATTTTTAAAGTTAAGCTTTTAACCAAATTTGGCTAAATCTTCTTGTGGATCATCACCACTTTGGTTAGATCATGAAATGACCCAAAAAGAAAACACAGGCATGATATATATTAACAATTAAATGTGCTAAAAATCAATCGGGAATTTGCAATAGCCAGAATTTGATCAAAATTTCAGAAAAATTGCCAGGTTTCTTTCTATACAAGGGTGGTTCAAGTATGTAGCCAAAAATCTCGAAGGATGTTTATTTTAAAATTGTGTCTAAATTAAATTTAGCTTTAAAACAAATTTGGCTAAATCTTCAAGGGGACCATCGTCACTTTGGCTACATCATGAAATTGAGCCAAAAAAAACCCACCCACACACACGCGCACAGACACAGACAAACACAGACTCCAGACTCCAGAGGTTTGTTTGTGTAATTGAAGTACACAAATTTTTCATGGTTTTGTTGATGGCAGTGAAGTAAGCAAGGCAGTAAAAGTACTAAACTAAGAACACAATTACCAACGGACAACAATAACAACAACAACAAAACAACGCAAGAAGGACATCAACAACAGCAACAACAAGGACATGATCATCAATAATGACATGATGAACATGGTTTGATGCTAAGCTTGTTTGTGGTACCTTACTTAGTACCACAAGCTGCAGCAATGTACTTGAGAGAGAATTTTTACCAACATCAACAAGACCACCACAGCAAGTAGGTGCTTGGTGCTTATGATCACAACAACAGCCTACTCAAAAGATGTCCTTCGTTCTTACTTTGTTTGTTTGTTTGTTAGTTGGTTGTTTCCAAATGCAAAATCCATCTTTGGAAAATTTACAGCACTAAACTTCCATACAGTGGAAAAAGAACTGTGTTTGTTAGAGATATTTGCAAAAGTAATGAAAACACAGCATCAGTAGCTCCTCAGTTTGGTCATAAAGGAGGGTGAGATTTCTTTTTTAAAACAGTGAAAAAAAAAAAAAGTATACTTGACTTGAAACTCAGGTTGAAACTCAGGTTGAAACTCAGGTTGAAACTCAGATTAGCACCAAATTTGACCAAATCTGAATTTCACCCTGTGTATTTTTTTAAAAAAAATTCCCAATTGCCTTCAACCCAATCACTCATGTTGTTAATATTTTAGAATTTCGTGCATTTAATCCTGAGTTCCAACATTTTATACCCGTATTTAATCAAGTTTCATTACTTTGCCCAGAGGTTGAAAGAAGGGTTGAGAAAATGAAAGAAGAACCCAAAAGGGAGTCAATTTACAAATATTTTAATTTGATAATTTTTTGATTTCTTTCCAAGCACAACAAATTTTAGTCTCTCACTAGCATTGATTTTTTAATTTTTAATTTTTCAATTTTTTCATGTTGCATCATTGGATAGCATCCCAAGAAGGATTAAACATTAAATGGTGACAGGCTTTTAGAACCTGTCTAAATAGTAAAAGAGCTAGTTTTTTAAATGCTACCAAACTAAAGTCAGAGTCCAAATGTGGTGATTTATTTATTTTTAAATTCAATTTTTTTAATTTATAAATGAAAAAACTGAAATATTACAATGGAATAACCCCTTTTAATTTTTATTTATCTCATTTTTACGAAATTTAACACCAACAAATATTGATCACTAATCGCTATTGGATTTTTTTTAATTTTTTAATTTTTTTGATGCAGCATCAATTGAAGAGCATTTGAATTTTTTATTTATTTTTGCTTAAATTGGTGATAGTCACTACTAAACACGTCCAAACAGTGAAATCATAACAAGAAACTACCTCTGATTAAAAATGTAATTGGAATGGGAACAAACTTTTCATCCAAAAAATATGTTTAATCAAAATTTTGGAAATTTTCTTTGAAATTTGCATTAAAAAAAATCAAAAAAAAAATTGTTGCCAAGTTGTGAAAATTTGTCACCAGAAAATTTCACAAATGATTATCATTTTGGTTATGTCACAAAATTGACCAAAAAGAAATGTTGTTGAATGTTTTGAATTGTCATAAGGGAATTCATTGTCAAATAATTGTACGTTTTCCATATGAACAATTGTGTTGAATTTCTTATTAAGATCATATACTTGTTTATCATTGGTATTTTTGTTTCACATTTTGCATCAAATTAGAAGATATATATTTTTGTAAATTATTTGTGTGAAATTTATGATATTTAGACAATTATTGAGGTTTTTCATGGCTATTATTTTTCAACCAACTAACTAGTCAATTTGGTTTTGCTTATGAGTTTTTAATTTGGTTTTTTTTGTAATTTTTGCAATTGATTTTGCTTGTGAGTTTTGTAGCATGTTTTGTGTGAGTTCATTTGCTATGTTTGTGATTAGGCTATTGTTGTGATTTTTTGCAAACTATTGTTAGACACGTTTAAGTATCTTAGTTTGTTAATAAAAAATATATTTAAGTTTTTAGTGCTTTCAATTTTCCTCTAAAGCAATTTAAATGACCTAATTATTGAATCAAGCAAACCTTGAAAGTGATCATTTTCCCAAGTAAAAAAATAGTAATATACTTTATTATAAATACAAATATCCAAGGCTCAAAGTTGAAAAAAAATGAAGTTGATGAACTCTATCAACCCAATTATCAATATGAATGTTCAAGATTTACATTTTTTTTGGTATGTTCACATTTAATGGTTAATGAATGATAATTGAATTTCCAAAAAATGGTAAGATGCCAACATCCACACCTATTGTTATAGTTATCATTACAATTGACATCACACTCAATGCCAAACCGTTGTTGGGAAATGAAATAAAATAGTAACAACTATATAATTGTCATTCCAAGTAAACACAAATGAATTAGAAATGCATTGTTACATTGGTAGGCCAAAACTTGGCTATGTAAATTTATGTTAAGTTTAAAATTTCAAAGACATCCTACCATGCCTTTTCCTACATAAGATTTGAGAAATCAAATACCTAAAAAGAAAAATACAAAAATTCTCCAATAATAAGTTCACCAACATAGAAAGTAAAGGGAGCATAATCCAAAGGAAAATGAAAAGTGTTGCTCCTAAATTAGAATATAATTATGAATTGAACACCAATCAATCATGCTAACCAAATTGGGAGTACCAAGAAGTGATGGCATTAATTCAAGCAAAAAAAGACAAGTATGTAGTAAGGTTGGCTTGTGACTAGATAGGAAGGCAATCGGATAATGTTCTCATGTGAACATAACAAGTTTTTAGGGATTTTGTTTTTGTTTTCAGTGGCCGTCAACTTTCTGCATGTTAATGGCGAAAATTATTTCATCATTGTTTGTTAGCTGCAGCAATTAATGTTTCAAGGAAACTTGTGAACATGGGAAGGAAGTCTTGTTTGTTTATGTATTATGTGGAACTGATCGACATCAAGTTATGGATGGATGAGGAAGCTATGGCATTGAATGGAGGTATAAAGAGTAGGATGGTGGAAGGTAGGATAAAAAAGGGAATTCAGAAGCAATGTAGGTAGATTTTTTTCTTTCATCATCAATTTTTAGAAGATGGTAGGTTTGGCTTGTTGAAGTTTGTAGTTATTGTATTTGATTTTTGCTACGCCAATGACTACATTATGGCAAGCAATATGTCCTTGTTAAGAATAGATTTTATAAGGGGTTGATGCTAAGTATTGATGACGAAAAAAAAGAAATTTGAACTATAGAGAAAGGGGCATGTAGAGGGATAGATATGCATTTTGAATGGGAACCTTGGTTGAATCTCTATTTAATCCATGTGGTAGGGCAGGTATCTGAGTGAATACAAAAAGTTTTAATGGGGTGTCCTTAGGTTGGGCAGAGTGAAAGAAATGAAGATAGAAGTGGGAAGTTAATAAAAATTTATCCATAGCCAATATCGACACCAAAAAAAATATCTCTCTTTAATGGTTTTAAATTAACTTGGTATATGACACTCATACTTTATTTCGAACATGGAGATCAAGATGTTTATGAAATTAGAGTTTATTAAATAAATAACTTAATGTTCTTTTGCATTGTTACATTTGTAGGAGAAGGGTTAATAGCTCACATGGACGACTGACCGAACACTAAGGATTCTGACCTCAAGTTATACCTTAGTAGATCTTAGATTTATAACATATGGTTTTGTACATAACAACAAATTGTTTGTTGCCATTATAACAAGTTAATGAGAGATCACCATATGTGTTAGTTGGCAATTCACACATAGAACATTGAATCTTGTTCCAATAGATTAGTAGCACCAATGGAAATTCTGGTAACACTGAGTTTGCAATCTTAACAATGTAAGTTGTTGGAATTGATGAAATTTTAAAATTCTCAGGGTTTGTGTTTCTACCATGAGTTCCATGTGCACAAGAGATTTTTTTAATTCACCCTTCTTTTATGGTTACAGGATGTCATTCATGACTTGAGAGATCAAATATTAATTAAAAATGTAAAATGCAAGTGGCAAAAGATTGCAAATTCAATGTTCAAGCAAATGGTCACTCATTGATACTTAAAAAATAATTATGCCTACAAAAACAAGTGAGACATCATTTGTGGAGATTTCAAACACATTTTAAATTATATGTCCTCAATAAGAAATAATACAAAATATTGGGATTTTATACCAAAATAAAAAAGTTTGAATTTGCCTCAACACTACAATAAGGTAATATATGAGATGATGGAATATTCATTCATGAAGGGTGACCCATGTTAGTCTTCCACATGTGTAGGATCTAATAGTATTGGACAACATGTTTGGAATTCATGTGTTGCAATCAAAAATCAAATTAGAAAAAAATGTTATATTTAAATCCCCCTTCATCACATAAATTGAAAGTGTCATTGGAGTCTTCTACATCATTAACACTTGTAGTGAAACAAATCCAATCACCCAAACAATACACATTCTTCCAATAGGACCTATTCACACAATAAATGAGTTACACATATAATGAATGTTCCAAGATTGCATGAACAAAATCATTTAGGAAGATACATCACTTAATGTAAGGATTTTGATGTGTTAGTGAGAGTCATCAAACTTCTACCAAAGTGGTTGCAAGATAATGCAAACCAATACTAATGAATAAATAGTTCATAAAAAATCCATTGAATAGTGTTAAAATGACAATCTAATATGATGTCATTGTTTAAGTGGGGATTACAAGGTGGTTAATGAGTTAATAAAGATTATATGAATAAAAACTCAACTAGATAACTATTTTTAACATACATGTTTTTTCTTAAATTAAAAAAAAAAATCATCAAAAGGTGATTACAATATGGACTTTCAAAAATAAAGTCCATTCTAAGACATTCAAAAGTTCATAACTTTTTATGGTTTAAGATTTTTTTAGCAATTTTTTAAATTTAAATTTCTTTTGTTTTAATATATCATATTGAATCCTTATAAAAATACCCCAAAGACAATCCATTAAAAAAACGTATTTATATAGAGTCACAAATAGAAGACTAGTTAATTATTTTCAATTTCAAAAGTCCATTACTTTATATTTGGTGTATCAATGTTGTATTTTTTTAATAGACATCTTTTTATTCAAATTGAGAATCTTAATCCAATGGCAAATTTGGCATAGTGATGATTTTATGACATGTATTATGCATGACATTATGCAAAAACTTATTGTGTGACACAAAAAATGGTCCACCTTATCTTGCAATGGCCCATTTATTGTTGATTGAAGAACTCTTAGCAACACAAGATTTGAAAAAAAATCATCTTCAACTTGTAATGGCATAATGGAAGCGACCAAACATGGGAACAAGATGTTGGTGGCATCAATTGTTGATATCCACACCATGAACTTGGAAATCAAAAAGAGACATTCACAAGATCAAAAAAAACTTCAAGATGAACAAATTGACTACTTCAAATTGAAAGATGTTGAAATGAATAATATATATATAAATATGGTCTAAACCATTTTTGGATTGATTTAAATATTGGGCATCATATATTGCTAAATGATAGTAGGTATTGTCATTAGATGGTAGTACCATCAAATGGCAAAATAATTGTAGGAAAAGTTTTAAGTGAAAGTGTTCCATGATGGTAGTATTGTTAGTGTAGTCATATGACAAAATAATCATAAAATAATTATGGGGAGAATTTCACTAAAAAAAATGTTTGTTAGTGAAACTAATCTTTTGATATAATTGACTTAGAAAGACATCTTACCAACTGTTTAGTTACTAGTGGTAACTATTCACTTATTGTATTTTATTTATTTGGGGGTGAAGTTATATCATTGTGAGAAATCACGTCCTTTGCAACTTGTCCTATACAACTAATAAGTGTTTTTTGCAACTAATTTTAATTGCAAACTAATTATAAATGACATTTTTTAGTTGCATAAGACAAGTTCAAAAGACATAATTTCTCATAGTGTATCCAAGTTAATTAATTCAAGTAGAAAGTGGATAAGGGATGAATGGTTTCCTTTAATTAGGATTTGTGAAGGATATTAAAATAAGGTGAGGAAATTTAAGAGGATAAGGAAACCCATGTGTGATAAGGAAACATTATTTTTTTTTCGCTTCATTATATTTTCATTTTATATTTTCTCTTTATCATTCTATCATTGTGTGTATGTGATTATAGGAAGATTAACATATGTGAAGTAAAATAAGGTTGCATTTGTGTGAAAACAAAATATAGACAATGGATTATGGTTGAAAGTCAACTTGTGATATCTTTTTCAATGTGTTTTTCATTGAATTTTTTATGCGATGAAAATATTTTATTTATAGTTGATATAAAATATTATTATCTTTAGTTTTGGTTTTTTTTTCTTCTATAATAAAAACTATTATTTGTATTGTTTACTAGATTAGGAAGGTGGGTCTATTACATGATGGTAAAGAAACTAAAGGCAAGTGTTACAAAGGGGAGGTAGTGGCTAGTTATTCATCATAAAATTGCACATGATAGATTGCACCCATTTTACTTCAAGGAAGACACTACAAGTTCAAAGGTGGATTATATCTATTCCAAATTCTTGCCATGCTTCTTTATCACCCTAGATAGATTTGAATTTGGAATGTTGTTCATAAAAAAAATGTTTTTTCAATTGTTGTGTGAGCCATGGATTATAGCTCAATAATTAGTTAAGCCTTAGTTCCGTAATTTTCTTTAGTACTAATGATTGGAATGCTTATAAGCCTTCAAGTAGTGATTATTAATAGTTGAATCAGCCTTTGTGATATTTCCAGGCATATAATACTCTCTTTATTTCAGTTGATGTAATGCTTAATCAATTAAGCACCTAGTAAACCTTTTAAAGTACATTATCCCTTTTATGTTGAAGAGAAGAGGAAGGGGATGTAGAATTAGATGTGGTTTATTGATAGATAGGAAATACAAACCCATAATTAACAATAGCATTTCGCCATGACAAGGTTAAATTAGTCTGTAGAAGAATCTTCAAGCACTAATGATGTACTGGTGAGATTGTTAGGATGTAGTCCTAGTACATCTTTATTTAGTTTCACTTCTATCAGACTTCTAAATAGAATCAATTCAAACTTAAGTATTAAACACTTCCGCCTGAGTAGCCTCAGGTGAATTACAATTGAATAATTGACTTAAAGGATAGATCACAATTGTAAAAAATTTAGGATGCGGCGAATGGTGCGAACGAGGTACTTGGCTTGATGCTCCAGGGGTAGTGGGTTGATCGGGCCTTGTAACCAACGATAATGGCCATCACTGGGAACCCACGTTCGACAATGGAGACGGACATCATCATCTTCGCACTAGCACTCTTCAAATCTTTCTGACGCGGCTCCACGAGCAGGAACAAACTTCAAATAAATTGTTAAAGCATGTGAGTTAGGAAATAATCGACGATCCCATACCAAACGAGCGACTTGAGTACGCACCACTCTCCTGGGCAGTTTTTCTTTGCGCGATCGTTGAGAAACATTCAAATCGAGCGGTGCTTCTTCAAGTTCTTCTTGTTGTACGGGTGCGACTAAAGGATTTGAAGGCGTAGCGTCATCATCCACCATGATTAGTTGCACCTACATCAACAAAAAACCAAGAAGGTGCAAACAAGGTGGTACTTGCGTTCAAAAAGGTCGACGCCTTTTTATTTAACAAATTAGGGTAGGCGTAAAGTGTGGGAGTGACGGCGGAACCTCATCAAAACTCGAACACCCTAGATTTAAGGGATTCATCAAACCCTAAATTCAACGGTGGATCTAGAAGTGTGTGAGAGTTTTCTTTTGTGATGTAAATTATAATTTCAATTTACTATGTACTACATAGTTAATTAGTGCATAGTAAAGTAAATAGGTAGGGAATATCAAGAAATAAATATTACACGGAAATGTTACTTCAACTATTGAATTAGTCAAGTAAAAACTCAAGGACTCTTCCTTGTTACTATCGATAATTTATCCTAGTAGTTAGTTACTTGAAGTAATTAGGATGAAGAAGTAGGATGTGAGGGTCAACGGACGGAAAAGATAAGGATCAAGCAAGAGACCTCATCAAGATATCCAAAATAAAGGGGAGATTGGATCCTCCAATCCCATTAGTCATGAGGATTGTTATCCTATTTGATTGGAGGATGAAATATCTCTTGTGTTCCATTGGACCTAAGGATTCTCATCCTAATTTCAATTGGATGGCCATTAATTCTCAAATTCTCATTGGCCCTTGAAGGATGAAGAGGCCATTGATTGGTGCTAAAGGATTTCAAAGCTTTCATTGGACAAGGAAAACAAGCTCGAGGAAGGTCATGGAGGTTTACCAAGCGAGAAGGCATTGTGTGTATGTGAAGAAAGGAGAAGGAAGAGGAGAATGAAGTGTGAGAAAGGTTGTTAGTTCTTGTGTGTGGAGGTGATCATGGAAAGGTTATGAAAAAAAAAATGAAGTATGGAATGGAGTTGTGTGTAGCAAGTAATCGTAGTGAAGCCTCTGGACTTTGGTTTAGTTAATTGTTTATCTCAAATCCACCGTTGGATTTGTCTCAAAATTAGATCAGTGTTAGTTCAGAAGGTGTAGAAGCTCCTCCCAAAAATTCAGCGTCATTGGTTTTGCTGTGAGGGAGTTACAGTTGTTGAAAGTAGAGGGTGTTGAAGTGGGTTTCATGGAATGATTTCCATGGGGAAGCCTCTGGACTTTTGGTTTAATTAATTGTTTCTCTCAAATC
>Ga0116231_10003857_pt1 | contig 30755 bp, 20 predicted proteins | sample S1TSphgellanicum_2_FD_89695 | JGI IMG/M metagenome (GOLD analysis project Ga0116231, IMG submission 89695) | Host-associated microbial communities from peat moss isolated from Minnesota, USA - S1T2_Fd - Sphagnum magellanicum MG | ecosystem: Host-associated > Plants > Peat moss > Unclassified... | reverse complement strand
GTTTCCCCCCCGCCCCCCCCCCCCGCCCCCTTCCAGTTCTTTTTTCCCCTCCCAAATTATAAAATCCCACCCCTCCCCCGCCCTTTTTTTTTTTTTTGGTTTGGTGCGAATGCGAAATTTCGCACAAATGCGAAAATATAAAGGGACTATAAAATCGCCAAATTTGGACAAATCATCTTTCTTTTTAAATTAAAAAAATTCTTATCGAAATCGCCAGATTTCTCTAGTGGGTTCTTTAGTTTTTAGCCAAAAATCCTAAAGGATGCATAAACCTTTTTACTTTCATATCTTGTCTGTAGCAAAATGTGGCTAAACTACCTTATCGATGATCGCCACTTCAGCTACATCACAAAAATGAAAAAACAGAAAAAACCCTGCCTCCCACACCTCAACGAAAATGAAAATAATAATAATAAAAGAAAAGAAAAATCCAGCTGCATATTAGTTGGCGGGCGACGGCAGCCGTGGGCGGCGGCTGTCAAGAGTCAAAACCGCAAAATACGTGCGCGCTTGCGGGATTCAATCTCTCGTCGCTTCGCGTACCGCATACGTATACGCATGCACACAATACGTAATAAGAAAACCGTATTTTATACGCTCTATGTGCTTTTTGATCTCAGGAACGAAGAACTCCCTGAGTCGTGTGTAGCGACGCTCGCTGGTCGCTTGAAATTGTAAACAATTCCGTTGCTATTTGTGAGCAATTCTTGGTAGTGTATATGTAGTACATCAGTTTGCCAGTCTTTTGCTCCTCTTTCGAGGCACGCAGAGTTTGAAGATTTCGAGATAGCCAAAATATTTAAATTGCCGGTATTGATTGAGAAGAAGAAGAGAGAGCGCGCGGTTTCTAGTTTGAAGTTCGTTTTGGGTTTTCTTTGGGTTTTGTTTTGTTTGGGGTTTGATGGAAGGGAGAACAACGATTGCGGCAACGGTGAAGGGGATGGAAGATGTCAAAGCATGGTTTGATAAGAAGGAGCAACAAGAAAGGAGCAGCCGTGCTGTGAAGGAGGCATTCGAGGAAAAGGCAGCGATCTCGATCCGTGTTTCGCAGGCAACACAACAGCAGCAGCAGGAGCTTTTTACCATGTTCGGAAGGAAGAGCTCGGATCTCGCAGGTGTAGGTGATATGGGTGGCGATGGAGAGGAGTATGAAGACGCCGGAAAAACTTTTTGTTGCTTTCCTTCGTCACGAGGAAGAAGATACAGCAGACGCAAAGCAGGCGCTTATGGGATGGAAGAACCTCAGGAGTCTCCGATAGATCCGAACAAAGGAGTGAAGTCGCTGTTGGCGCTTTGCAGTTGCTGTGGGTCGACGAGGACGTCGTCCAGGAAATGGGTTGTGGAGGTTCGTGGAGTTGGGGTGGTGCAGGAGAAGGAGCTTGGCTCCTCGGCTGGGAGATGGGAAGTGGATGTGAACGAAGACGACTACTTCAAACCTGCTCCCATGTGGAAGCAGCTGGTGAGAAAGATGAAGGCGCAAGCCAGACATGTTCAAGCTGCTGGCTCCAGAAACGAATCATGGCTGAATTATGATCCCCAGAGCTACCAAAAGAATTTCGATAACGGGGAGTTCCGACAACAGACTTACTACGTGCGCCACTCACTCGACGAAGAAAATTCTGACCATCAACACGCTGCCAAAGAGATGGCTTTACACACCGCTCTTCTCCAGAGAATTGCATCCACTAGGTCTCAGCATGAGGCGACCACCCAGGTAGTACCCAAGCTCCCTGCCGCTGCGTAGTTCTGCAATTCACTCCAACTTGCGTCGAGTCTGAGAAGCTGGCGAAGAAGGAAGACAAGTCTGCGGAGTCCTTTGGAATATATTAGAGAGCGTAGTGCGATTTTTGTATGCTACCTGGTCTTGTATGCACATCTGTTTAGCAGAAAAGAGGCCCTAAACCTTAAATCCTAAATCTGTATCAGCACACCATTTTGTGATGAAGGAAGACAAGTCGCTAAGTCCTTTGCAATGTATTAGAGAATGCAGTGTGATTTTTTGTATGCTCCCTGGTCTTGTATACATGTGTATCTGTTTAGCAGAAACAAGAAACCCTAGACCCTAAATCTGTATCAGCACACCGATTTTTTGACCGAGGGGATATGTATGGATGCCCCTGAGTCCACTAGTAGTAAATCAAGCCTTTGAGCTTGCCTTTCCATTTGAGTGCATGTTTGTTGCAACTGATTACTTCATAACTGACACTGAGCTTCTTTTGTATGTAGTTTGGTTCTTCTTCTTTCTGCTGTTTCTTCTGACCCCACCACTACTGTTGGGTTCTGTAGTTGAAATTAGGCAGCAAGCAAGTCTGGGGCCTGTTTGCCATTTTTGTTTTGCTGCTGGAACAATTGTGCACTACTCCTTAATAGTGTGACAATTTTGTCCGCCTTTTGTTATCCTTTCTCATTTTCGATGTTGTGAATATGGTTTTGGACTACTCAGCAAGGATTGCAGCAGTGATTAGAGAGAGAGAGTTGAGAGGTGTGGGACTATTGCCAGGAAGGAACTTCTATGATTTGAGGAATGCATTGCATGAAAACATAATTTTTGTGGTGGGTGAGATTGTGCTTCAGTTTGTCTGGTGTTTTGTTGGGCGGATCAGCAAATTGCAGTGGAAGTGTATCCAGTGGCAATGAAAGACGAGACTCAAACTGGATTGATTGATTGATTTGAGACAATGAAGGAAGAAGGATCTGGATGACCAGTTTAGATCTGATCTATCTGTGGATTTGTTTGGAGATTTGGAATATGGGCAGGAGAAGAAAGTGGAAGATCTTGTTGGAGTGTGGTTATCCTGGAGACTGGGGTTTTGGATCATGAATGGGTACAGTGATGAGCAGCTTGCTTTCTGGATTCTGAAGCTATTTTCTGTATTTGGTGTGCACCATGAAGATCTCATGAGATTGTGCTTCAGTTTGTCTGGTCTGTTGTTGAGTTGATCTGTAAATTGTAGTAGAAGTGTGTCCAGTGGCAATGAAAGAAGAGGAACTGGATTTGACTGATTGAGATAATGACGGAAGATTGACTGGCTGAGAGATGTGAGCTATGTGTGGATTTGTTTTGAGAACTGGATCCATGGGCAGGTGAAGAAAGCAGATCTGGTTGTTGCAGGGTGCTTATCTTGGAGACTGGAGTCTTGGGTCATGAATGGGGTATAGTGATGGGCAGTGTGAGGTTTGCTTTGTGGATTCAGCTATTGTTTCTGTGCTTGTTGTGCACCACATTTAGTCTGCTTTGTACATGAATAAAAAATTCATAAAATCCCCAAAAGTGTAGAAATATCTTCATTTTTTATTCTTTAGTATTCATCTTTTGTGTCTATTTGGAAATAGATTTGTGTCTTCTGTGAGTTTATGTTATGGATGCAATGTCCCAGTTTCTGGAAGGTGAGCAAATCTACTTCCAAGCCTCATAAAAAAAAATTTACAGTTTTTTGAGAAACTGCATGATCCAGATGGTCAGGGTCTAGTTCACCACCTGCATGTGCATCCACATGCATGCTGCCTTCACAGAGTTGCTAGGTAAATCTGGAAAGGGAGAATCAAAAAAGAACATTGCAATTCATGCAATCACTCCAGGCACTTGCAAAACAAGGTTCACAAGTTCCAATTTGTAACTGCATGGACTACAACAGAACATGCCTTCTCTTCCTCTTGTGGACTACAGAACGATTTCCATCTTCCACATGCCTCCTCCTCTGGTGAACTACAGAACCATTTCCTTCTTCCACATGCCTCCTCGTCCTCTTGTGATGCAACAAATCTAACATCAACTCACGGTTTGCAACTCCAACAGTAATTTACTGATTTTTCCATCACTGTGATGGAGTTGTGACAGAGAAGAAAAGTTCTGAGCTGCTGCCGATTTCCTTACTTTGTATGCTTTTTGCCACTGAACCAGACACCATCTCTGTTTTTTGTGTTTGTGTAAGGGAGCAAGGGGAGCATAGCTCATGGATCGGCAACAGTTTCTCCCTTCCTTCCTCTATCGAACAAGAACATAAATGGCATAGATTATCCCTGGGATGTATCCAATGATTGTCAACAGCAGACATAGCCAGAACTCCACCTGCAAAATCCATGTTGAGTTTTCAAATGCTTGTTTCTCTCCAGACTTTCCGCAGTTACTTGCAAAAGATTGGAAGACAGAAGACGAAGAAATCCGTCAATAGCCTGTCCATAATAGTGCGATTTCTATGTGATTTGGGCGGCGACGAAGTAAGGAACTGCAGGTAGTCTTAACCTTGGTGCATTGTGGAGAATGGAAAGTTTGGAAAAAAGCTAGACAAAGAAAGAGAAATGTATCATTACCCGGGCTCACAAGGACACTATTAGTGAAGGGCAAGTGGAATCAGCGTAGCAAGCTCTTGAAACAAAAAAAAACGGAAGAAGTAGAAAAAGAACATGCAACGGTGAAAGAGAGGAAGAAACAAAAAAAAAAACGGAACGGCGAAAGAGAAAAACAAAGCAGAACAATTGTTGGTTGTGAGGACGTACTGAGCAGCCATACTTGAGGAAGACGCCGATAGGTGGCAAGATGATGGCCAGGAAAATCTCACAAAAAGTGGGAGCATCTGTGCGCCCGTTTGCCTCTCCTTTCCCCATCTCGTTTTGTCTCCCAGGAAAGAACTTCACTAAAAACTCTCTATTGCAAGTCTTCAAGAACACTCCGCACCAACAAACAGACTTAGAACAAACTCTTTAATTGCATTTGCACAAAAACCTAGCTCCACAATAAATAAACTCTATTGCATTTGAACACTCTGGAGAAAATTATAATTTGAGAGAGAGACACAAACACAGAGAGAGAGACAGAAAAGCTTGCGACCAAAAAATTCGGGACAATGGTATGTTTTCACGACGTTTGAAACAAGAAAGAAACAAGCATGGATTGCTACTTTCCAATGGCACTGGCAGTGACGACCAACACACACACACACACACATAGAAACTTGTGTGTGTGTTTGGTTTGCTTTCTGCTGGGAACGAACTCTGTGTTCTGTGTTGGCCTTTGCCTACCAAAGCAAGGATATTGTGTTTAGATTCATTATAGGGCATACTAGCTTCAGGGATTTTGGCTCCTAGGTAATAATAATAGGTCTATTTTGATACTAGGGTTTTTGAAAGATGATCTTTTGGCTTGTGTTGAAACTTGAGAAATTTAGTTACAGAATTATAATAATATCTTGAAGGATTTTTTTCAGTTTCTTTTTTAGAGGATTTTTTTTTTTTTGAAGATTATATTTTTGCATGGTGAAATATTTAAATTTCCATAATTCTTCTTCTTCTTCTTCTTCTTATGCCTTAAGAAGAAGGGTTTAGGGTTTTAGGGTTTAGGGTTGGTTTATTGTGGGTTTAGGGGTTTGATCCCAGGAATTGATCAGACTCTTTGAGGCATCACATGCCTTGTAACCAGTATGTGCTTGGTAGGGACTTGAAGTAATTATACCAATCCAGCTGATCAATGGACCCAAACAATTGAATTGATTCTGTGGAGATTAAGTTTCACTGGGGTTGAATAATTGTGTGTTGTGTTATTGATCCTGGTAATTGAAGAATGATGAAAGACTTGTATAATTTGAGGCAACACGCGTGTGCCTTGTACCAATAATATGTGCTTGGTAGGGACTTGAGGGCATTATATACCGACTTCAGCTTCACTCTCCTTTCAAGACCAATTTTTGTAATTTTTTCAATTACAAAGATTACTCAAAATTCAATAGCTCTTGCACCTTAGGTTGAAATATTACAAAATTGCCTCTATAAAATTGTATTCATGGAGGACTTTCCAACAATACCAAAAGCACAACCCAATTTTTGTTATATGTTTAGTTTTGAATTTATTAAAATTTCAATGATAAAACTGTTCAATATTCAATAACTTTTGTGTTGTAAGTCTAAACATCACAAAACAATCTGAATGCACTCCCACTCATCAAGGGCTTTTTAGCAATACCAATATCACAATGAAGAGCAGCACCATGGTTTGGGAGATCTCAACATGAGAAACAAAATAATCAAACAAAAAACTTTCTCTAATAGATGGTTGCATCATGTTGTATTATCAGCTTCAGCTTCACATTATTATGGACTAGCAATGACAATCAGCCAGTGAAAAATATGAATCGATTTTGCAAAATAAAGTTTCATTCAAATGAAAATATTAAATGAGATTTCCTAGTGTCCGTATATGTAAGCACTTTCCCTTTCTTTGGCTTGTTGTGTAGAGAAAGTTGGGATGGTTGGCAATATTTTTTTTTTGGGGTCAATTTAGTAGTGATGGAGCAGCCTTAAGTGGCTAAGATCCTTAGGAAGATTTAGCCAAATTTGGTTACAAGCTAAATATGAAAGTAAATTAAAAAAAAGCTTCCTTCTATATTTTTGGCTACCTGCTTGAACCATGTATAGAATTCTGGTAATTTTTCTTAAATTTTTATCAATTTCTGACTACAGTTGGCAATCTCAAAAAGCACTTTTAATTTTTTAATGTAGTTTTTTTGGCAATATCATAGTACCTAGGTGGCTTTGACACATGTCTGCTGAAAAACTAATTAATTTTGAACATTCCATTTCAAAAATAAATAAAATCATGATATTCCAAATATTCTTCAATTTCCTTCACAAATTATTTTTCTTTGAAAATTTTATATTCAAACTGGAACCGGCGGTTCTTGAGAAATTCAGATAACTGCCCAAACACTGGTATAGCCACCACCTTTCGCCTGACTTCAAACAACAGGCTAGGTAGGTAGCAAGACATGTACCTAGTACCAACCTACCTACCTACCTGGTGTCGGGACTCGGCGCTCCTTGTGCCTCGAGTAGGCCCGACTGCCCTGTTGTGTACATGCGCCCCTGCGTTCTCCCCTTCAGCCATTTGCAGTTAAGAAAATGCTGGAAGCTGCCCACGCCAATCTCGCAACCAAATTTGTTGGAAGCTACAATTTCCAATTTCCTTTCATCTTCTTCATGTGTGTCCAGAATCCTGGAAGAATTGCAACAGTTACAGCTTGTGTGAATCAAGTGTCACAGGTGCAACAACTACTAGCTCTTGCTGCTCAGTATTGATTCAATAATTTCTGTGAAAACGGGAGACACAGACACACAGAAAGACACAAGGAGAGAGAGATAGAGAGAACTTAGAAGACAGAGAGGCTTGCTTCTGCGGTGTTAAGTGATCTTAGAATCATGATGTGAAAATTGATTCGCCTCCAAGCTAGTAGTAGACTATCTGTGGATTGTCATTGAGATTTGCAAGGTTTTCACAGCATCAAGTGTCGTCGGCGAAGTAGCTCAAAGTATCGTTACATCATCATCGCCTATCCGTCAATGTGTGCGAAGTTCCTGTACGAGAATTAGTATTAAGCTCCACGTGTATTCGGCGGGCTTCCTCCTCCCTCCTCCTCGCGGGCAGTGAACATGGCGGGTCAAGGTGTGTTCAAGGATATGCTAGATGGAGATGTGTTCAAGTACTATGTGGATGGCGCTTGGACGCCAACTACGTCAGGGAAATCTGTTGGCATCATTAATCCCTCCACTCTCAAGCCCCTGTTCAAGATAGCAGGTGATGTTGCTCCTGCAAGTGCTTGCTTTCTTTCTTTCTTCGGATGTAGTTCACATGTGAGTGATTTGCATGGAAATTCGGCAAGATTGAATCATGTGAAATCCTGCACACAATTTTCTGGTTCCAAATCTTGCATTGCAAATCAAAGAATTCTTTCAGTACAGTGGTTTGAATCCACATCGATCTGCAACAAAGGTCTTGAAGACAGAAGCAATCAAACATTGGAATAAAGAGTGAATCTCTGTTAATGATAACAACTTGCTACTAAGTCGTTTTCTTTTCTACAGCCTGCACGCAGGATGAAGTCAACAAATGTGTAGACAGTTGCAAAGCTGCACAGAAATTATGGGCAAAGCTACCTTTATGGAAAAGAGCAGAACATCTTCACAAACTTGCGGCAATTATGAAGGACCAAAAGATAACTATTGCAGAGTGTCTTGTCAAGGAAGTTGCAAAATGCATGAAAGATGCTATGGTTGAAGTGAGACATCCCATTTTCCTGTTCCAAATGTAGGCATGTTCTTTCTGGTAAACATGTAGACATTGCTTTTGCAGCATAAAAAAATTGTCCTTCCATGGATGCATTTGAGACATGAACTCATCATGTGTGCTGCAACTCAGACATTTTGCAGTAGAATCCAATTCTCTCATGTGCACAATGTGCTTGACCTAGGAACTCATCATGCACATGCTGCACCTTGGACAGTTTGCAGTAAAATTCAATTCTCTCATGTGCACATGATGCTTCTTGACCTTAGTTGAAATTTCTTGGATTTTGCTGAGGCTGCAATATATATATCTGCATCACATCTCAGGTGGTGCGATCTGGTGATCTTATAGACTACACAGCAGAGGAAGGCATCAGGATTCTATCTGAGGGAAAGTTCTTGACCTCTGATCCTTTTCCAGGAAATGAGAGGAATAAGTATTGTCTAGCATCCAAGGTAAACTCCATAATATCCATACCCATTTCAACCACTTGCTTGTTACAACCAATTCAACAATAATTGAATGTAAGAGTCTCTTGACATCAACAATAGACTCACTCAATGTGTAATATGGTACAGAACATTTCTTCATGATTTCATTATGATATTTTGAATTAAAAAAATTGAATTGGAGTTGATTTGGCCATTATTCTTTAAGTGTGTATATCATAGAATTTGCAACTGCTGCAATGCTTGTTCAGATCCCACTAGGTGTGGTTCTTGCTATCCCTCCATTCAACTACCCTGTCAATCTGGCAGTCTCAAAGATTGGTCCAGCCCTTATTGCAGGAAATTCTGTGCTCCTAAAGCCACCCACCCAGGTATCATAGTTGGACTTTAAACTACCACTATTCTACAAATATTGTTTGTGCTGGAGTATCAGAAATCCCCAGCAGTTTCTATTTACATTAGGCAAATCCTGTGGAACATTGATTTGCTCTATATTCCAGGGAATCCCATGATTCTTCATCCTAAGACCCATGCTGACTAGTGACCAATCATGTTGTCCTGAGCAGCTTAATATTTGCATTTCAATGACTCTAAGCTGATTTCAATCTGATGTATACTTTTCAACTTGGTGTTCAAAAGAAAAGGAGGTCACAATTGAGCAAATAAAATTGGATTTTTGATTTCAATTCTCGGGAATTAGGTGTCTGGAGTGAATTGTTTAGAAACACTTTCTGCCTGGCAGTAAATCTTGTACATGCAACCTATGATGGAGGTTTATCTACATTTGCCTGAGCTCCAGTTGACTGCTCAATGCAGGGTGCAGTTGCAACACTGCACATGGTACACTGCATTCATATGGCAGGATTCCCCAATGGTTTAGTTAATGCAATAACTGGCAAGGGCTCTGAGATAGGAGATTATACAACCACGCATCCAGGAATCAATTGCATCAGGTTATGGACTGATAAAACCACGGAATTATTCAGATTCCTCCTGTCTCAAGTAACTATGGAATTAGTGCAATATGTGATGGTAATGTTGCCTTGACACTGAAGAAGTCAAAGTCACTGATACACAGCTTTGTAAGTTGTTTTGGAACAGCTTTACTGGAGGAGACACTGGAATAGCAATTTCAAAGAAGGCTGGCATGATTCCACTGCAAATGGAATTAGGAGGCAAGGATACTTGTCTTGTGCTGGAGGATGCTGATTTGGAGCTTGCTGCTACCCATGTTGTGAAGGGTGGATATTCCTACAGGTGCCTCTAACCTGCCAGGTTACCATGTTAATCTATCTGTTAAAAATGACCATTCCACTGGGAGGTGCATAATATGTTTGTTGTACTGTTTATATGGGTGGTTACATGCAGTGGACAACGGTGCACTGCTGTGAAGGTGGTTTGTGTGATGGAGTCAGTTGCAGATGAACTGGTGAAAAGAATTAATGAGAAAATTAAGAAGCTTACTGTTGGCATGCCTGAGAAAGACTGTGACATCACCCCTGTGATCAGCGAAACGTCAGCTAATTTCATTCAGGGTCTCGTAGAAGATGCCAAGGAGAAAGGTGCTAAGCTCCATCAGGTGCAAGCCCACCCTGAGACTACCCTCCAAAATTGCTGGATGTGCATACAGATAAATAAGGCCTAAAATATTCCCAGACTTCATTTTTATATGCCAATGTTTACTAGTTGTCTCATGCAATGACATAATATTAATGGAATTGAACATCTTTGCACATATTTCCACTTTGCCAAGTATCCCCTTGTTTAAATTTCATAATGGTGTTCAAAGGAAAATAGCTCATTGGGAAGTTGAACTACTTACAAATGTTGTGCCTTGCATTCAAAAGCTATTGAGTCATCTGTAGAAATTCTGATTGTGTGAATCTTGTGTGTAAACTGGCACAGGAATGGAAGAGAGAGGGTAATCTCATTTGGCCAGTTCTAATTGACAAGGTGCAGCCTGATATGCGGATTGCTTGGGAGGAACCGTTTGGACCTGTGCTTCCTATTATGAGGATAAAGAGTGTTGAAGAAGGGATTCATCATTGCAATGCAAATAACTTCGCTCTTCAGGTTTGCCAGTTTCTGCACCATAAAACATGAACCTCTGCAGTTGTGGTAAAAAGTTGACTGCTGTAGAAATGTCCAAGTGTGACTCTTGCAGCCTGCATTCTAGCCATGAACTTCATACTTATCAGACATGCTGCCTGATTCAGCTCTCCATAATACAGAGGTGAATTCTACAAGGGGAGGTATTTGTATTTACTGCAGGGATGTGTGTTCACCAAGAATATTGACAAGGCTATCATGATCAGTGATGCTATGGAATCTGGAACAATTCAGATCAATGCTGCACCAGCTCGAGGACCTGACCATTTCCCTTTCCAGGTTTCCTCATACCTACTCTTCTGTTGTGTGGTTTGTTGATAGAGACACCTGGCAGAGCTAGTGTAACTAAGCATCACTTTGCTGAAGGAAGCTTTAAACTCAAGTGCAGTCCTCCTCAGTCTTATCAATGCTATCCCCTTGTAAGTGTTCTCTGGTAGGGCAGTGCTCTTGCTTCAAGCTACAAATGAATGAGAGATGAATGAATTGTGGTATATAGTCCATGGACCCAAGATCAGGCTGACAGACTGGGCAAACTCAAAACAGAGACAACTGAGGCTATATTGACTGATTGGGATGAAGTTGGCCCAAATTTAAAAGCTTAAAATGTATGCTGCAAAAGGAGCTGTTGGCCACAACATTTATAACCTTGCATTTGTCTCTAAAGCTAGTTGATATGGATGTCCATTTTGGCAGGGTCTGCGTGACAGCGGAATAGGTTCACAAGGAATTATCAACAGCATCAACATGATGTGCAAGACCAAGAGTACAGTTATAAACTTACCTGGGCCATCCTACTCTATGGGGTAAGCTGCTACTTCATAAAAAACATAGTGGGAGTTCAGTGATCACATATCATAGCAGAAGGCAGCATGTCGAACTTTTCCAAGTTCTTGAATATGGGAGCTTTACTCAAAATTCTTTTCACAAGTGATGAGATGTGAGGCATCATTTAAAGCTTGCTCGCTTGACTGAAGAACTAGATCATCATTTCCAGACATTTCGGTGTCTAGCATTTGAAGCATGCAAGGGGTCTTTCATGAGCATGATGGTTGCTGAGCCTTGTAGGGTATATGGTAACTAGCATGAATGAATGAACAAGACATGTAGGCTATGGTTCTTTGTTGAGAGTTCCAATTACATTTTTCTAAAAATCCAATCAAACCTCCTTGTTTGATATATATTATATTCCCATTGTTTTCTTCCTATGCTAGAATTGGATTGTAGTCTAATGAAAGGAACAAAGTTGATCTTTAAGCCTACATTGTAAATGTTGTTCTTGTCTGCTTGCGTCAAGTAGAATAAATAACATTGGTAATTGAAAATTGTGATGTTTAAGTGGTGCTAACTTGGAAACTCCATCCTACACAATTATGCCAATTTTGTAGGACTTGTGTGTGTAGCATCAAAGATTATGTTGTGAGTTTCGCCACTACATGTTAGTTGAGAGTTTGTTTCATGCTAGATGAGGCTTAAAGCATCATTGTAGTGACAAATGCTTATATTGAAATTTATGACAACCAAGTGCAACAAACCAATTTAAAACATTGAAACTTCAAAATTGCATATTGCAATGTTTATTGAGCACCTCACCTCTTTTTGAGTGTTTGAATGAAAGAGAGAGATCCCATACATTGGATCATGTTATTATGTAGGATTACATTGTGACATAAATAGGATTGACATTTGAAAGGGATGCATACACAACTTTTTAGTGTTCTCTTCTTGGTGATTAAGAGATGTTGAACCTAATCTTATAAAATTACAACTATCGAATGGTAACACACACACACTCACATTGAATGCATGAATGCATCCCATCACCATGTTTGTGTTGGTAGTAGAGCTTGGTTATCCAATTTAATATGAACTTCATCATGTGTGTCAAGGAATTTGTGTTCACAATCATAATGGAGAAAATGGGATACAAGATGAACAATCAAAGAGGTCAATAAGCAATTGAGAATTCAATTATCGTGCCATTTAACTAGGGAAAATTATTGAATATATACACACATCATGCAACATGTCACAAAGTATTGATCTTAGCAACATTCATAAAGCTCCAAGTGCATGTTGAAATATGCCAAAAAATCATTCTCAACATTCTACAAATGAATGCATAAAAAATGAAAAAAAAAAAAAAAAGTGAAACATTTTGACAAATTGAATTTAAAAACTATAACTGAGTGTATCAATCCTAATATGGATACGTTTTTAGAAGCTTGGGACATTGTTGTATCAACTTGTTCTTTTAGTGTGCTTTGAATCTATTTTGCAAAAAATGTGTACTTGTTTACATTGTTTGAAAGTAAAGATATTTTACATTAATGGATTGTAATTAAGAATTCCATGCATATGATGAACTTGGAAATGATTGAATGCATGTTTTTATCAAGTTACCAAAATGATTGTAGTTTATATATAAATTGTAAAAATATGTTTTAGATGTCAAATCCTAAATGTCTCAAAAACAAACTTTCAAAGGCTTCACATTATTGTAATTCAAAAATTAAAATTTTGAAAAATGCCTTTTTAGTAGCATAAATGCTCATCAATAATGCATCATTAACTAATGTAAAAAACTTGCAAAAAATGAATAAAATTGTGCTGATAATAAATAAAGGTTGATATGGCCTATAAGTTATTATCCATAGTGCCAAAAGGCCTACAAATCCAAAATGCAAAATCTAAGTTAATATTTTATGAATAAGGATGGCAAATTGACATATTTTATCATGTTTGGACCCCTTAATTAAACATTGATGTCTTATATTTCCCTACTTGGAAATGCATATAATTGACATTGTTGTTCAAGAAAGATAAACTTTTAGTTAGTTGTTGAGATGACAAAGACCGTAGGGTGTATCACTTGCAACAACTCAAAGAAATGTTGGGGCTTGGGTGCTTTTGTATACTAGAAAAAGAAATATTATTATTAATTGAGACTCGGATTAAAACACCACATTAAGCCTTACATTTATTTATAAAATGTGAATTATTTTATAATATCACACAATTGTGTGTCTCAACCTATGGGTTAAGTTAACCAAGATATTTTATTCAAAATACACAATAGGTTCAATAATATTTTTCAAATGTAAATGGTGTATAAAATTCATGTTCATGCATTGAAAGCATTGTCAAGAAGCAGTTATTTGCTATCAAATTTTTACTAAATGAACGTGAAACAATGCAATACTCTCATTTAGGAAAAAAATGCATTTGGAATATAAAATGTTTATTAGATCATTGAGGTGACAACTAAATTTATCACTTTCATTACTATAAGAAAAAATGTTCATGAAAAGTGTTAAAGTGATAAAATGTAATCCACCTACCTTGTTAGTACTAGCAAACAAAACTCATAAGAAAAGGTCTCCAAAAAAGGTCTAAATTTTAATATGAAGCTTCTAAACATAAAACACTCACTTGGAAATAAGAAAATAATCAAATTTTGCTTTTATTGTAAAAAACTTGCACATAATATATGAATAAAGATTTTTAAAAAAAATAGTAGATCTCATTACTATGGCCCAACATGCCGACATTGTTGAGGAAAATTAAAGGCCTTGTGTAGTTATGTTGAATGTCAAAATAGAAAGAGGCAAAAAATGGGATAAAAAGAGCTATTCTTATTAGCTAGTGTTTATTTGACATGTTTGCAAGTCTAGTAAATTAGTTATTAATATTTAAGTTATATATACAATATTTATCATATATTAATATGACATTTTGATAAGTTTGAAAACAATCCAATGAATATCGAAAAATTATAAACACTATTTAAAGCTCATATTTAATGGTTAAAAAATTGTTTAAATATTGAATATGAATTATTTAAATATTATTTAAACACTATCTAAACTTTATTTCATCAATCTTGTGCTTCCATATTAACTTGTTAGAACTATTTCAAAACTACCTATAAGAGCTAGGTATTATCAACTTCTTTTATCTTGTTTTCACCTAAATATATTGTTCTTCATATGTTATTAATATTAATGTCATTCAACATAAATATTTTAACATGAAGTCATTCAAACTCATTTTTGGGTCATGTCATTTATGTCATGAGTAGTGATTTTTTTCAAGTATGCCTAGTTACCAATTTGGCTACAAAGTCTAGCTATTGATTAATCCAATTATTTAAATTTTTATGTGAGGTGGAGTTTATTAAATAATTTTTTTCAATGGAGGGTGGCTATGATAGCGAGTTGTTTTTGGGTGAAAATCTTTTAAAATGTACCACCAAGGATGAAAAGGGCCTAGTCCATACTATAGTCTTTTTTTCCCTTATATTTTTATCCCCAACAAAATTAATGAATCAAAAAGTGTCAAATATTTTGTAAATACCATATTTCACACCACTATAATCCTAAATTTCATCATAATCATCCATAAATGTGTTTTTACATGGTAAAAACCGACTAGGTAAAAAATACCAAAAAAATGATATTATGTCATGATTTTGGTACACTTAAAAAAATTTGGACCCTTTTTACAAATGTTTGCAAATTGGCAACAACAATAATATCTATGATTTAAAATGTTGGCAACAAAAACATTTTTGATGCATATAATTAACTAAAAGGTGAGTCACAAATTTCTAAGGAATAGAATTAAAGGGAGTAAATTTAGCTACATAAAATCAATAAATCTCCAAAATAGTAATGTAACTTATGTGATTGCAAAAAAAACTCCCCAAAAACTCAATTGTTGAAACATATGACAAATTCAAAAAAACAACAACTAACAACCATCCCCATTTTCTAACCAACTCACATATTCCAAAAGCAACATAAAAGTGCCATTCCTTTTGCTATAGGATTTGATAGATTCAAAAAACCACTAATCTCCACCATCCCTACTTTCCAAACAACTAACATATGCCATATTCAAAAAATGCCATTTCCAATCTATAAACTTATAAATCATGACAAAGTTGCAAATCAACAAGTGATCACAATTTGCATTCTCCAAACAATTGATCCATTCTAGGAAATAAAATGGCAACCACTTAAGACTTAGGAACTAAGGAAGCTTGTGAGTCAAGCTTTAACTATGCATCCACACAATGTCAATTTTTGACTTGCTAATTGGCAATGGCCAAGTTGTATGGAAAAGTTTGCAACATAAAAAGCAAGGTAGGCACCATTTTCCTGGTTTCACCCACCTTGCAAAAGGCGCAGAAGGTGGCCTTCAACACATTCAATTGCCTATGAAGTTCCTCCTTTACATCCATTAGATTTCTAGTTTAAAATTGTGGATTAACCACACCCAATGTTATCATAACCTGATGTTTTGTGAAATGCCATTCAAGCTCCTTAATAAAACCCTCGGCTACCCCTTCACAAATTTATTGTTTGACTTTGGCCATAGCTAGCTTGAAAGCCTTTTTGGTGATATGCTAAAATTCTCTAACATCATATAGGTCATACTAGTAAATAGAGTATTTGTGTCCAACACATGAAAATGCCAAATACATGGCATCCTTTCCACCATTGAGATAAAAAAACCAACTCATGGGAAGGTTTTCATTATTGGCAGTTTCAATTGCATTGAAGTTGTCAAATGCAAGATCATTGAATCTCATGTAAGGATCATAATATAACCTATAAAGCTTCTATTGCACAAATTTGAGGCTTTCACAAAATCACATATGAAAACATCTTGACCTTGTGTAATTTTGATTACTGTATGCACACATTCAAGCAATGGCAAAATACAAAGCAACCTTAGAATGAACTCAACATCACACATTCGGTTCAAATTCTTCAAAGTTTGATCACACTTGGAACTTTTTGCATGCATTTTCATAATGAAAGGACAATATTCAACATATACCCATTTTGTTAAAAATAAAATGGAAATCCACTATGTTTTGATGTTTTTCAAAAGTTTGTTGCCTTTGGTATTGATAAGATTTAGTAGTTTTTGAAATTCAAGGAACTTCTTAGGGTTGTGAGTAAAAAAAACATGAAAGTTTTACAATAGCACTTCTAACTAATGCACAAGTTCCATATTAGACAAAGTGACTAGTGCTAGATTGGTTTTATGAACAAAATAATGAACCTCGTTTAGAAGTGGGTTAACAAATTTATCCTTGAACTACAAAGTCACACCCATTCGATGGCCTTGAAAAACACTTCTACTCCCAATTAGTTCATCCATCTTTAAGCCACCAAATTCAAGCAATGCTTTCATCATTAGTCCAAAAATATTATTAAATGTCACTACAAGGAATGATCCTATCCATTCCAACCCCTGTTATCATGACCCTAGCCTTGGGCTTATAACCAAAGCAAGGGGCATGGAGAGGTATAGGCCAAGAATGCAACCTAGGAGTCACATTCACATTCCTAGGAGCGTAGGAGCGTGTGAGGGAATGAGCCCATGCACTCCCAAATGGGCTCCCACTTTGGGAGTTGGAGTCCCAATGGAATTTCGAATTTTTAGAAAGTGATTTGAAGGGTCAAAATTAATTGGATTGAAGAATTCATTATACCATTGGAAAGTTCTTAAAACAAAAATGTCTAAAATAGGTTTGTATGATCCATTTGAATATTTACAACATAAGTTGTGGCCAAAAAAAGGGCTAGGAATCAAAGTGTCAATTTGACTTTCGACCACTAAAAGTCGGGAATTGACCTAAAATAGGTGCATGTAGGTGGCGTGCCACATATCGTTGAAAAAATCTCAATGACTGATATAACTTTGCTTTAAATAGTGCTATAATAAAAGACCTATATAAGAAGTTATGGGCCTCCAAGTGACAGGAGACCTAATTCTAAGAATTTCAGGACCCCAATTTGGGAGTCCTAGGAAAAATGAGATTTGGGTGTAGCCCTTGTGGCTGGTCATAGATAATACTATAAGAAAGAAGGTGGTGGCTTCCCCCAAGTCTGGGCCATGGTGAGTTTTGTGAGTCTATGTATGCCCGTGGTTCATCCATGCACCAAAAGTGTTCCAACTATGCACTAACTAACTTGTTGTTTAATTTGTGGAGGTGCATATAAAAAAATGACTCGCTTGTCATTCATCCTAGTCCCCATCTCAGAGCTCCAACACGCCCTTCATACCCCTGAAGTGTTATGAGGTAAGGAGCATACCCCAATTCCTTCTTCCATTATTTTCACTTTCAGACTTGCATTGAGTCTCTCAAGGAGTTTGGGGGTGTGTCACATGTATTTGTGATTTGTGTTCAAATTAACCATTTTTGTAACTATAGATGCGATTGTCTTCTATGGCATTTGGTAAAAACAACTTGTAATCACATAAACGACTACAAAGTGGTTTGGAGTTGCATATGCAACTTATACTTACAACTAATGTCAATTTGGATGTAAAAATGAAAAATACATTAATATCATCCATTTTCAGTGGCATCACAAAATAGATGAAAATATAGTTGTTTTTTGTGATTTGGAAGGTAGTTCATAGGCCATTGGACACCACATCCCATCTTTTCAACTTGGTTTGCAATTATGAATCCTAATTGCAAATGCACATGTAATTAAATGTGAAAAAAAAGGAGTTGGCCATTGAAATTACTAAATTTAATGGTCTAATTGTTTTCCCTGAACTATTTTCAATTAATTAACCATTAAATGTGTAGGAAGGTTTGATGGGTTTGTGAAAATTTTAGAGGACCCATGGTAATTAATGGTAGAAATAGGGCTAGGTAGTAGGTAATATGTCTGTGACTAAGTAATAGGTACTTTATTGTGTTAATAAATCCTAACTTTTTTTAATTACTTGATTGATTAGGTAGGTTAGGTAATAGGTACTAGGTATTAAGTAGTATGTAAGTAAGTTAATTAGTAATAGCTGACATATTTCATTGTGTTGAATGAAATACTTTTATGTTTAATTAATTAAGTAGGCTATGTAATTAATCTATTAAATAAACAATAAGCAAGATAGGTAATACCTAGTAAGTAGCTAGTAGGTCATATGTATGTGGGTTAAATAGTATATATTTTATTGTGTTGATATGTGATTTTTTTGAATTAATTACTTAATTAAGTAGGCAATGTAATTTGTTTATCAAATAGGCTAGGTAATAGGAATAATTTATGACCCATTTGTAAACATATATAATGAAAAAATTATATCTCATCCAATTAAATTACATTTTGTTGACAAAATTATGAAGGCATATTCATAATCAAGGTACCCAAAAGGACAATCTAATGAAAAAAAGACTAAAAATGACTATTTTGAATTTTTATTATATTTCATGATTATAATGGATTTGTACATGATTATAATTAGAATGATGTCATGTTAATCCAATAAGATTTTTAAAAAAAAAGTATAATATAGATGTCCTTTTGAGTCCTTTTAAATAATTTAAGTCCTTGTTTTAATTGTAATTTTCATTTTAAAGGAATCAAAAGGAATGTATTAAACAATGCAATTGATTTCAATTTTCTTTTATAGATAAGTTATGCATACATCTACGCTTGGCAATGTTCATACAATGCATTTGATTAAATAATGTACAATATAAGAATTTTGAAGGCTACAAAATCCATTTTGAAAGGGCAACAAAGAAAATAATTCCTTTTTTCATTCCATTTGGTTGATTTTTTGTATTCATTAGGTTTAGAATTTGTGGCCCCAAATGTTGGCAAAATGTGTAGGAAATTTTCATGCAACAAAAAATGTTAAGTTGTACATAAAAGCTTATGTATTCATTTTTTGCATTTCTGATTTTTTACCAAAATATTTATGCATATTACATACGCATGTGAAAAATCACCACCACCATGAAAATTATCATAATTTGAATTATCCAATATCTCTCATTTAAATTTTAGATTTGGAAGATAGCAAAAACAAAGTCCTTGAACCTTTTGTCCAAAAAAGGGTACCTTGATTGTGAATATGCCCATGATCTATTATAAGCAAAATTATATAATATAATTAAAATAATCAAATAGAGGTTTGAAATGTGAAAAAACATAATTTTTTTTACAATAATTTTTTATCATAATTTAAAATAAAACTTTAAATATTATATGTGAACAAATTATATATCACACATTTAAATTAAATTTTATTCTTGAATCAAATGAAGGTTTAAACTATGATATATATATATATATATATATATATATCCACTATAAATCATGTGATTGAATTTATTTTTTCAACATAATGGTTGTTGGAATTGTATTCAATTTTTTTTCAAATAAAGTTACATTTTTAAGACGAAAAACATGTATTGTTTTACATTAATTAAAAAGTTTAAGTTTAAGTCTAAACTTTAATCTTGTCATTTGGACGAAATTTTAATAAGATATCAATGATCAAAAATGATATTTATGTAATGTTTAAAATGAAATAACATAAATATTACAATGCACATTGCAGTTTTACCGTAACAAGTGGGTATGGATTGGTGGTAAAGGAATTGATTTCCATCCTTGACGTTTAAAGATCAATTCTCACACATGACATGGGTTGTGGTCAATAGTTGATTGTTGATCGAATATTTCCCACCTAGGAGAATTACTAGGTGAGTTTTAGTAGGCACAATATGTGGCCTACCTAGTTACTTAGAATTGTTTTTTTAACCTAATCTATGTAATGACCTATGTCAAAATGATACATGTTGAACTTAATGAAATTAACAATAATATAAATAAATATAAATATAAATACATATCAAAAATAAAAAATAAAAAATAAAAATAATGCAACGACATTATCTAGTCATACAATCAATCATAAAATGACAATGCCATGTACTAAGCTAGCTTGGATGGATGTAAAATTCATGTAAGTTGCATTTTTATGCGACTGCCATAATTGCGACTTGGTGCCATATATTATTTTTTACGACTAAAATTTTATGTGATTTGTCGAAAGTGACTAGGCCTTGTAACAAATCACATGTGGTAATAACAATTAAAAATTAGTCATAAGTTAAATTTTTTATTTGCAAATTCCTTATAGTGTGTTGTAGAATCCCCAACTATTTCAACAGAAAGCAAAATTGGAATCCTCTTCCAACCTTGCATTGCATATAAGTGGATTGATAACCATTGAGTGTTGTTTAATGTTGTAACTTCATTTGCATTAATAACAATGAAGGTGGCAAAAATAAATGTTACCTTGGTGGTCTCTAGCAACAACTCATGCATGATCTCAACCATGGCCCCAACTTAATGTATCAAACCATTGTTTTCTAGATATAAATTTGACCATCAACATTTGGAACAAATCTTTCATATGTTCATAATTTGTCATGGGACGTCCATGGCTCAGCAAATGATAGATGGAAATAAATTGCACATTTTTTAGTTTATGTTCTTAGGGGACATCAATCTGGAGCCAATCCAAGATAGAAAGGCACTTAGTAATAAATAATTCATTTTTGTTTTTGGCATGCACTAAGTTTTCGTTGAAATAATGAAAACTAACATCCACATTTGGCATGGAAACCTTGGCTTTCTGACAGCCAACATGTTCAAAAGCAAATTATTTGATTTTAGGGGTAGAATCTTTTCTTTCCTTTCAGTTGCTATGCAAATCTTACACTTGACCTATTGCACCAACCCTTTGTCATCAATGATAGATTTTGGCCATGGCAATTGGATAGTCTAACCATCCTAAAACTTTTTAGAACGTCATATAGTGTTCACTTCTTTGTGGAATTTGTTTGGACATATTTTCACAAGCTATATTAAACAATAAAATAATGGATGACCTTTCTTTAAATGAAATAGGAGTATGTTGGGTGGAAGATGGACTACCTTCATTTTGAAAATGTGACAAAACAAGGAATATAGGCTTGAATTCAAAATTTTGGGGAATTTGTAGAGGGGCCATGGTGTGTTTACTTTGCAAATAGCAAAAGATTAGGATTAACAAAACAAAGGCACAAAGATTGAAGATATAATGAAGCCAGACCCATATTAATTAGATTCTTTTAAAAATAATTAATGTTTAAAATTAATTTATACACACTTGTTGTTGCAACCCCAACATCAAGTTTGCGATTAAATGTGGGGTGCAAGGGCACATGAGGCCAAAAGAGTGTGTTCAAGAGTGAAACACATTCTCACGAATGGGGGAAAGTGTAAAAGATTAAGCCTAATGACTTCCGAATGCACTCCCATTTTGGGAGTTGCATTCGTGCAAGATTCCTGAATATTTAGAGCCTTCGTTGAAAAGGCAAATAAACACTAAATAGGACCCCGAAGACACCATTGGAAAGGTTTCAAAATGCAGATCCTAAAATGCATTCGCATTGTTCATTTATACTTGAAATAAATGAATTATGATCAAAAGAAGGGTCGAGAGTCAAATTGGGAATTTGATTCCAGACCACAAATCCCCTTAAAGCAGGGGCCAAATCATTTCTGATTAAGGCATGTAATACACCCTTGGAAAAATCTTTTTGAGGCCTATAAGATATTCCCCTTACATGTTCCAAGCATATTTGACTTGAAGAAAATATGAGTGTCCAAAGTTTTAGGACAATAAGAGTCCCAATTGTGGGATTCCGTCCAAAGAAAAAGTGCCATTTGGATGTAACCCCCACAAAAAGTCATTGAACATATTATAGGGAGGGGAGTGGTGCTTTTTCCTAGAGGTTGTGGGTAGGCTATGGGTTATGTAAAACTTGTGTTTGAAGTTGTTCTTATTAAGTCTATCGCACCACTTGCATTTAACTTGCATTAACCGCCTTCTCTTCTCAATTATACAAGTTGATTTCATTTTGAACTTTTGTTTGTGAATTCATCCTAGTCCTATCTTGGAGCTCTAACACATCCTCCTACCCTAGAAGTGTTGCAAGTTAAAAAACGTGCTTTGACTTTTTTCTTTTTTTGTTATTTCACTGTGGGACTCACTTTTGGGTCTCTTAAAGAGTTTGGGGGCATGTCACTTGATCCCATATTCTAATGCAATGCCATCTATCATGACCTTGATGTTGTATTCTTGAAAATGCAACATTTTGATGCCAAAAGTCCATATGGAGCCCAACAAATAAACCTTGCACAACATAGATGTGTTAAAATTTGAACATTGGCCTTGAGGATTAGATGGTTGGAGATATGACATACCATAAAACAAAAGAGAACGAAACAAAGACATTTAAAGGGAGGGTCAACTTCACAAAGCTTAATTTGATCACTACAAAAGACACATGTTGCAAACAATAATACAAGACACATTGTCATAAGGAGATGGAATTAGATGAAGGCACTTAAAATGAAAATTCTAGACCGTATATAACACTCCAATGACAACTAGAGAAATGAAAATTGACATGAGATATATTAGGTTGAAATTGGATGTTTATCAATGTAAATAAGACAATGTGCCTTCTAACAAGTTTGAACGTAACTTATAAATATTAGACAATGCCATACTTAGAGGAAGACCTTTGTAATAATTGATTCCTAAACTTGACATTTGTTCACATCATACTTTCATAACATCACTAATGTGGGAAGAAATATATATTTTCAAGAACCTAAACCAAGTTACAAAATGATACAATTAAGGTCAAAATCCCAATTCCCACTATAAGGGGCGATATAAAAAATCCAAAAAGAAGAATTTGAAACATTGGAGAAAATTTGTGTGAAACAAAAAAAATAATTAAAAAATTAAAAACATAAATCAACAACAAACAAACAAAATGGCAATTGTGGATTAGTAAGTGCAAAAACTTGTAGAAACTTGTAGTGGCATAACCTGTGATGTAGTTGTGCATCTTCCCTTGTGTTGTGACACTAATTTAATTCTTGTTGATTAGAGTTTGAGCCTACAGTTTCTCCATTCTTTGGTATGGATTCAAGAACCTTGTTACTCCAAAATCCACAATGCACATTGCTCAACAATGCAAATGCAAAAATCATTGGTGCAAGTACTTATTACTAATACACCAAAGCTTCCCAAATCTTTGCATAAGTTCTTGGAATCCATGTATTAGTCAAATTTCAAAACAAACATTAAAAAAAAAATTTCGTTTTGCAACAAAACTACCGTCCCCTTGCAAGACTTGCAATGTCCCTTCAAATACGGATGCACCCAAAGGATCAAGGTGTTGGTGATTTCAAGGCACCATTAAATCGCCTATTATTGGTGATTTTGTTCTAGATGTGCATTGTGTGTTGTTGGTGATTATGTTTGGAATGTAGTAGCTTTGGTGGCAATAAATTCAACAACACTACCAACATTGTTGGCAAACATAAAACGATGATGGTAAAAAGGGTGACAACTTTCAGGTTTAAATAGTTTGAATGGTGGTGATGCTTCCACTTGGCACAAGAGGATTTGGCGATCTTGCCCAAATTTAACCCTTGATTTCACAATAGTCCTATCATGGGGGGTTTTTTGGTGTAGCCTTTTGATGATTTTTTGCCAAAAAAAAATCATTGGTCATGAGCCCTAGGTTTTAAGGTTCAAAAAACTAAGTTTGATTTTATGCAATTGACAACATAGTAAACTTTTTCTTGGGTTTTTTGTGTGCCCAAATTGCAAGGTCACAATAACATTAATGAACACAACCAATTAGTAGAACATGAAGGAACAATACTATAAATGATCATGGTTTGGTACTTAAATGTATCGTATGTTAGTAGACTTATATTAGTGCCTAACATTATCAAAACTAACAAAATTACACACTCAAATCAAATTGAAACTCACAATGTGTGAATCCAGGTTTAAAAAGAACTAAAACATTACTTTAAAAAAACATTGATATGTGAAGTGTATGACAAAACATGAAACTCCAAAACCACTTCACTTTAGGTAGATAAGCCTAAAACATGAAAAAGTTGAAACCTCGTCCACATGAAACTAAGTTCAAGAAAAAAATATAAATATTTTATTTATATATGTACACACACAAATTGTAATAGATAATTGACATATGAGATATGCTTTTTCCTTTGAAGGACATAACTATACTCAGGGTGCTCTACTTTTTTTTTCTTTTGGGTCCAAACTTATGCTATGTGGAATGCATCTTTTTCCATTACCCAAATTCACTAGGTTTTTACTGAAATGGGACTAGTGATAGGGAAGCTTTCCTTGCTTAAGGAAAGCAAGGAAAGCTGTTGTTTCTTTTTTTCCATCTTAAAAACAAGCATTTTTTTTTGGGGTTGTACTTGACTCGGTTTCCAGAAGTGTTGGTGAATTATTTCCAGTTTCTCATAAATGCACTTTGTTGAAAAAACTCGAAAGGTAAGGTGGGTACCTATTTCTTTCCCGGGAAAAATAAAATAAAAAAAGGGCTCAGGTGGGTTCTATGATTGTGTGAACTTTTTTGGTAGCCCAAAAAAGCAAAGTAGACAATATACAAATGTATTTATTTGTATGGGGTGGCTGTTTTCAGCCACAAATTGTCACTCAATTAGTTGAAGCAACTTCTAGAAGGGAGAGAGTATATGTACTCTATGTTACTTGTTTTCAAAATGCTTCTAGTCTTTATATTCATGATGAAAAGGTTTGTGTTATATCTAGTATTTAAAATTTTTTTTTTTTGGGAGGCAAATTTTTACATCTTGGTGACCAAAAAGTTGGAAGTTCTAATGCTACAAGGACTTTTTTTTGGAAAAAAATTGGGCACAAGTCGTCACATTATGAGGGGAAAAATTCTGAAGTCACCACATTTAGACAATAGATTCCAACATGTCACAAAAATATACGAGGAGGAGTCCTTGCCACTATCAAGATTACACCCACTCAAGCTTTTTACACTTCTTTGGTACCTTGTAATCTTGGCACATTATGGAGATTACTCCACTAAAACTACTTATATATTCATGAAATGAACAGGTCCTCACTGATATTCGGTGGGTATATTGATTTTAATATATGAGCTGGGTAAGGGTAAGGGTAAGGATATATAGGTTACTTGAAGTCATAAGTCTGGGTAAGAGTAAAGGACTATCATTCACCCTTTTTACATTCACCCTTTTTACAGGACAAGGGCAAGGAGGTATGTTTACCCTCTTTCAAAGTTGATGATGTGGGTGTAAGTAGGTAAAATTGAAAATCTCAAACATATTTGAAATGTTCAAAAATATATTTGAAAGGGCAATTAAATTTTTATTTTTTTCAATAATATTACACATAACTAATTCCCAATGTTAACCTTTCTCATAAGAAACTTGGATGCAAAAACTAATTGGAACACAATTTAATTTTACAAGTTACACGATCTAGATTTTCACCAAATACAACATGAAAGAAGTACACGTGTACTATATGATAGTCAGAAGTGTAGTCATGCTTATCACTACTAGCACCATTACACCAAAATGATTCTATTTTGAGAGTCCAAATCTCCAATTGGGGGATTGATTGTTCAAAGTTTCAGAAGTTATTTTGTGATGAAAATCAAAGTGATGAGCCTTTCATCATAGAGAATTTGGCTTCGGAGTTTGGACATGTTTCTTGTTTCTTATGCCCCATTTATTCATGTTTCTTGACCAGGACAGACAGAAAGAATAACAGATAGACCAAGGTTCCTGCTAAGCTGGTGGTAGTAGATAGTAGTAGTAGTAGTAGTAGTGTTAGAAAAGAATAACAAGTAGATCAAACATTCTGGCTAGACATACATCTTGATGATGCACTCTGGGTGGCTGTTGGTTCAATCTGGCTCTTTGTTTCCCACCTGCCTGAACAAAATACAGAACAATCATCATGCCAGTATTTCTGGATCTATCACCCATCTAAGTATATCCATCCAGAATCACAAAGACTAAAGAAAATTGAGAGAATATATATTGTGATTGGTGCACAAGTATGAAGTCTAGTATAATTTTCTCTAGTGCGTGCACCCATTGTAGGTTATGATTTGAGAGAGTGATTCTAGAGTCTTGAGTATAGCGATTTGATTTTCGGTTGCCTCAGATTCAGCTTTTGTTGTCAACAGGCAGTTGGGTGGTAAATTGAAGAAATGAGATGAAATGGCAAAGTCTTCCTCCTTTTCAGACACCCCTCCCTTCCAAATGTTGGCTCTCATATCCTCCTAAAACTATGGATGAAATCCATCGAGCATTGGTGCACTCTTAAATGTGCTACTTGGATTCACTAATTGGTGGATTGAATGCAATTATTTGATTAAAATCTCATACAAATTCACATGGCAATGCCTGTCATCAAGCCATTTGACTCTCTTGTAAAACCTTCCACATAATTAGGCCCTTATTCCATTAATGCCCATCAAAGCCTTAGGCAATTACCCTACAACAAAAACCTTAGGAAAACCCAATTTTTTTGGAAAATATTAAAAAGTTCCATCACCTGGACCAAGTGATTTTTTGATGGCCAATTTTCACCATTTTGTGAAACGTATTTGGGGAAAAGAATAATTTTGTTGCAAATTTGCTATTTAAAGAAAAAAGGCCAAAAATGAAAAAAAAATCCAAAAAAAATCACAATTTTTTTGTAACACTTGCCTAAAATATGAAAAGCATTGAATATTAAATATTTAGTTCCATTATTTTGAATATCCCCAAATTTGGCTAAATATTAAAAACATCACCACTTGAACAAATTTGACAAAACTGAAAAGAGGAAAAAAAAACAAAAAAACACACACTGCCTGCACCCATTTAACATTCCAAAAGAAACCCATTTTGACTTATCAGGAGCTTAAGGGCTAGGCTAAACAAGCTTGCCTTGTATGCTTTGTAGTCAGAAGAAGACAACCATATTGCCTTTGGAGCAAGACACCAGGCAAAAGCTTCTTACTATATACACGGAGCACAGGCAAATAAATTGTTGACTAGCTTGCTATTTAACATCTACTGTTGTTAGGAAGAAAGTTTCTAACTTAGAACGTGCAAATTGCCTCATCAATCATTTGATGTCGGGAAAGATGACCACAAGCTTATTACTTTACAGAAGGTAGCATTGTTGTAGTTTGGAGAAGCAGCCGTCAAAGACAGCTATTGTCATGTGAGCTTGGGACCACCACCACCACCACCATGACCACACGGCATGCTTCAAGTGCATACTTGGACAAATGAGAGCTACTAGTTAGAGACAAGTTACTTGGGAGTTACAAGAGACATCAAAATTTGGATCTAGAAAGCAAAAAAAGTGTAAAGGTGAAGAAGCGAGCATAGCACGCGCCCATCAACCCCAAGCACACACCTCCACCGGCTTGCTTGAATCATTTGCGTATTTTGTCTTTCTTGAATAATCCATCAACTCAAGTGTGGTCTTCAAAGTCCCTCACTCACTCAAACCCCAATTGCCTAATCCCTAAAAGCTAGTGGACTTTCTTTTTACCTCATCATCATCCATCGATGAGATGCAAAGAGTTTTGTGTACATTGAATTGGGTTTGATCACAACCTTACTTGGGACCAGACCACACACACACACACACACACACACACACACACAATCTCTTTTGTGCATGCCATATCTATGACAAATTTCCATTATGGATGAGTGCTAGAGATACATGGCCCTTCTTCCCTAGTTTGGGTTTATTTGCAACCTTTGTTTCTAATCTTTTTCTTGTGGATAATATTTTATCCACGTCCTCATACCCCTCCTCTCTTTGGTCTTCAATAAAGACTTTGTAGTAGAATTGCATGTGTTGAGTGTATGTAGTTCATGTGGGAAGGTGGTCGTAGGGGGTGGTGGGGGAGGCCCAAGTTAGCCACAATGCTTTCTTGTTGTCCATGTGCGAATGTAGTACTATTTTTCTTTTGTTTTAATACATGGTGTGGCATTGGCCTGCATGTTGTTACAAAGGGGAAAATCCCGGAGATCAAACCCCACATCTTAAAGTCAATCATGCTACCCAAATCATTCATGGGTGGGGAGCCCATTTTGCATAGCCAAAAGCAGTCAACTAAATAAAGTGGACATAATTTTCCATATATGAATGCACACCACCATCACCCTCTTTTCTTTTGTGCATGTTTCTTGAAGGAGTGTGTGCCAATTTAACTTCCAAAAGAGGAATCCCTAATTTTCCCTCAACTTCCTTCTTGCATGTAAAACAAGCAACTGAATTTCACCTTGGTTGCACATTGCACTCATACCCTAAAAAAGAGGGATGGAAACAAGAAAAAGAGGATGACACTTGGGAGCTAGTTTTATTAATGTCTATCAAATTTTAGTGATCTTCAAAATGGCATTGAATGTATTCAAATTTTGAAATTTTGTGATAAGTACTCCAAAAAGAAATTCCGCATAATTATTTGAAACAAGGTTTCTAGATTCATATTATATAACCATAGGTATGATCAAGTTTGGTTATATGGTTCCTTTATCCGTGGTGCACTTTGTGGTTTAATCCTCAAGTCATTTGCAAATGATAATGTGAGGTATAATTGAGATAATGATTTTTTTCCACAATAAGAGTAGATGAAACTAAAAGTAGTTATAATAAAAATTGGATGATCAAGTTTGGGTCCACATTTCAACAATTGAAGAGTAAATAAAATTAAAGAGGACCCACCATGTTGTTCAACTAGGTACTTTAGTTTGTTTGATGACCTGCTTTCCTTTCGGTAATTTGGGCTCTTGTGCTTTTCTTTTTGTAGTTGAACCCACCACATCTTTTATTTGACAATGTCCTTTGGGGGCTATTCATGTACACAGTTCAAACGTGGATAAGAGAAAAAAAGCCTTCTTAAGCCCAATCTTTACAAGGTTCAAAACTTAAGCACGCCAAGGTACCATCACTAAGAGCATCTCCACCAACGTCCAGTATGTGACCCTTCAAACATGTTTCTCACATCCAAGTTTTAGTTACGAACTTTTTTTCCAACCCCTCCCATAAAACTAAAATTGGGACAGCAAGTAGGTGTGAGATTACTAATAGCAAACCACTTGGACCAATCAAACCATGTACCCAATCAGAAACAGGGAGCAGTCAATGAATATCATTTGACTGTGTTTGTTAGACTGTTCCAGGGATCCTCCAGGGCTGTGGATTTTTCCAGGGTTTCCAGTGGACTCACTGGATTCAACTGATGAACCTCATCCAAGACTTCTATTGCAGGGCCCCATAGGAGCATGCATTGTTGGAGATGCTCAAATAACACCATAACACTATTTGCATCCATTTTTGTGTTGTTTTGTTTTTGTTTTCTAATGGTGATATGTACCTAGGAGGTCAAAATTCTCCCAATCTTCTTGTCCTAAGCTTGAAGGGGAGGAGGAGGGGTGGGGGTGCGACAATGGCCACCAATGATGAGTGTTGACCAACAAGCAACATGATCCCCAAACCCTAGAAGAACACACTAGCTAGTAGTAGTAGTTCTTCACAACATTTTTTTTGTGGCTGGTGTTGTGCCACATGTCAAAAAATAAATATTGTGGTTTGTATTATGCCAGGTGAACATTCAATACTTGGTGAGCAAAAGTTAGGATCCTTCACTTTATCCTTCAAATATAGCAAAATTTGGATTTTATTGTTTTACCATTCATTTCACTTTTGTTTAAGGTAATGATGCATGACTAGGTCACAAATTTGATGAACTTGGGCACCTTAACCAAGGGATGGACATTAGCAATGGCATCCATCATAGATTCATCATCCATTGAGAGTTGGGAAGGCCAAATCCCATGGACCCATTTTCATAACCATGATGGCATGTTAAAGAAGCCCCTAATGAGAGAGGGAGCCCTTGTGACTTATTAGGAACACATTTTTGGGTGATAGATTTGAAGTGGGTAGGAGAGGTTCTATCCATGCACATACATCTTAGACCTTGATGAAGAAGAAGAAGAAGAAGAAGAAGTTCCTCTAGTAGTTGTTATAAAACCCAAATTTTATGATTATTCATTCATTCATGAAAAAACCCGGTTTTTTAAATGGCTCCAATTTGCAACCAAAAAATTCCCATACTCAAAGCTTACTAGAATTTTATAGCCCTTGGTTCTATTCTTCTGGCTTGTTTCTTCCTTCCTTTGTGTGTTTGGAAGAGATTTGAAAAGAGGGGAGAAAAGAGTCATTTGTCCATCTTGACCACTTGATCCATACTCAACATTTGACATTGATCAAGATGCAAGGATATCAAATGATCATGATGATGATGTCAAGTGATGGATGGATTCCATGGACTATGCATGATTGGCACCCAAAAGTTTTGGATTGGATGAATTGGGTTGGGTTGAGGGGGAAGGGGGGAAGGGGGGAAG
>Ga0116231_10003855_pt1 | contig 30771 bp, 24 predicted proteins | sample S1TSphgellanicum_2_FD_89695 | JGI IMG/M metagenome (GOLD analysis project Ga0116231, IMG submission 89695) | Host-associated microbial communities from peat moss isolated from Minnesota, USA - S1T2_Fd - Sphagnum magellanicum MG | ecosystem: Host-associated > Plants > Peat moss > Unclassified... | reverse complement strand
TAGATAGGTAGTTAGGTAGATAGGCAAGTTAGTACATAAGAAACAAGTTACCTTATCAAGGTGATTAGGTTTGTAAAATACTTATGTCAATAGGGTGGTTGTGTATGTAGGGTAGGTAGTTAATATAGTGGTTAAATTAGTAGGGTATGTAATTAATAGGGTAGCTAGGTAAGTAGGGTAGGTGGTTAGTACAATAGTTAGGTCAATATGATAATTAGTTATTAGGGTAGCTATGTAATAGGGGATAATAAATAAAGTACCAAGGTTGGTGCAGTACTTATAAAGGTAGGAAGGTGAGCAGGGTAGTTATGTGTCAGGTCAGGTCCAGGGGAAAAATGGTCAAAAACCAAAAATAAAAATACAGTGGTCAGCAGCAAAAAGAAATGGATTGTGATGATCCCCATCTGGTGCCGAATGAAAAAACGTAGCCCATCAAATGTACAAAACGACCAACTAGTGCATTGGTGGTTATTAGTTCACTCTATCCATCATTTACTTGATTGAACCAAGTGTTGGATTATAGGGGAAAATGGTATCCTTTGCATGGAAGATATCAATGTCTTCAAAAATTTTACAAGTTGATAAACCTAATAGTAGCCTAATTTCAATTCTAACTTGTTGCACGTTAAATGGTGTTTCAACTTATTTGACCTATTTATAACATCGACATTAATCAAATTTGGTAGTAGAATCATGTGGGTGAATGTGTTGACACTATAAAGTTCATTGGGGTCTTTAATGTTTTGCTATCAACACTAGTTATTAACAAGGATCTTTGATATGACATATCCTTAGGTTTGTCAGGTGATATTGAAATAGAAAATTTATCAATTTTTTATTTTGAAATGAAATCCCAAGGCATGTTTTTAAACCCCACATAAAAATAATATTGTGCGAATTATGGGATAGGAATAGGATGAATTCAAAAGCAAAAATTCAAGGTGAAATCAGTTTTTATAAATAAATAACAAAAGGTGATTAAAGGTCAAAACATAATATAAGAAATCAATCCAAAACAAGGACTGAAATTTTAACAGTCTTTAATAATGAAATATTTTATAAAATATGCTTAAAATCATGATTTCCAAATCTATTTTTCCATGGTCAATATCCCTCACCATAGTGTAAGGGAGTTTAGCATTAGTAGCAAGCCCAAACTAAGGTCATAACATAGCATTAGTCTTAAATTAATTTATGTCAATTTCAATACCAAGCATATACATATTTCATACTAGCCAAACAATAGTCTTGAACCCCAACACCAAGAGAAGACTTGTATGAAAGTTTGAAAAAGCACCCAATACAAATACCAACCTAAAAAAATTAATACTAGGATTATGCTAGAATGTTCAAAAGTTAATACCAGACCTTGCATCTAGACTTTAAGGTTTTTTTTACTTTAGTGATATAGCCAAATTGGCAATCATCCACAAGAAGAATTAGTGAAATTTGGCTATAGATTGGATATGAAAGGTGATTAAAAAATAAATCCATTTATATTTTGACTACTTGTTGGAACTTGTTCTAGAAATTTAGATCTTTTTTCTTTTTCTTTTTTGAAATCTAGTTAATTAATGCCATTTTCTCACAAAAGTCCTTTTACATGTGTTGAAATCACATTTTTCAGGTTGAAAAAACGGAAATCCACCCCCAAAAAATTAAAACATTGGTCTAGAGATGTATGTTACCAATTTGCAAACATTAGATTTTGTTACATTTTGAATATGCTCGAGTTATTGTCGAGCCTTTAACCAATCATTCATTTCAATGATTCCATATTCAATTACAACCTTTAAAATAATTATTTTTATAAGCAAGAAATTGCCAAGATGTGACACAATTTTCTGAAAATATAATATTCTATCACAAATCCCTTTTTTTGGAAAACACATTGCCTAAAAGAAACGAATTAATTTTTTTGGGAAAGACATTGTCATATTTATGTCTACTAGCTATAGTTTTAAGAGTTCCTTGAAATAAATTCACCAATTAAATCAAATCTGCCTGGGATACTTTTCACCCTGACACATTAGGAAATTGGGAAAAAAAGACAATGCTTTAAAACATGTGAAGTCAAATGTAATATGTGCCATAACTTAATGTCAAGTTGTAATTTTAATATAATATATGTCACAATAAACACCCCATATTGTACATTGTAATAGATGAAACTACAAAGTAGACCTCACACTTGTTATGAGCCATGACCTTTTTGTGTGAGAAAAATCACATTCTCTTCTAGTGTAACCACCAAAGCAAGTACCAACCCAACACTAGTCTAAAGTGTTGGGTGGTTTAAAAATAAATTAGAACAGTTTTGGTTCCACATCTAACTGAAACTAGGAATCTCATACTGATTCTGGTTCATTTCCAAGTAACCCATACTGGAATCAATGGTTAAATGTCAATTAATCTCTAGTTAGCCCTTCAGTTCTAATTTTTTTTCCAAATGTTTTTGAAGAATGTCTATTCCAATTCTGATTCCAGTTCCGCACATAAATGGAACCTGAAATCTAGTCCTAGCTCTGGTTCTTCGAATAAATTTTTAAACAAATTCCAGTTCCAATTCTGGAATCAGTTCCAAAAATCAGACCCAGTTCAGTTTTGACTGACTGTAACCAGAACCAGCGATTGTAACGCTCCAAATTGGGTACCTGCCCAATCCTGGTCCAGACGCAACAAACATTCTACCTTGGGATCAACGGCAGATTACTTGCAGCTCTTGGTAATTTGAACAACATGGGTCATCCCAGTGCACCTCGGGGACCAGTTCAAAGAGGAACAATATCTACCACAAGTAAACAGGAATCGGGAAACCTGGAAAAGATTTGATGTGAAAGATCTATCTATGAAGGAAGGTAGTTTGTTTGTTTTGTTTTGTTTGTACTTATGTCCACCGAACGAGGATGCTTCAGATTGTGTTCTTGGTCTCTTTGGAAAGCTCTCAAGGAGGAGGGGTGCATCGGGTTGGTTTCATGGCATTTGGACTTGTGGTGTAGAAGTTCTTGAATATTGAATGATTTCTTCACTGAAAATTAAATTAAATCCTAGCTGAAGAATTGGAATGAGCCTTTTGTATGTTGGAAAGATCTTGATGAGCAGGATTTAATAGAATTTATTTGGTAAGATTTGGATTCAGAATGTGGGAAATATTGATTTTAAGTGATTTCTGTCGCTGAAAATTCAAATAAATTCCAAAAAACCAGGTTTTGGAAGGAAAAATCAGTTGAGGATGTGGTAACACTTGTGCCAACCACACAGGCCACACTAGTTAGCACTAAGTTAGGAGACATTTGAGCTGAAATTCTAGCAGGCCTGCAATTAACGAGTCGTCAATTAATCACAGAAGAACAATGGAAAGTCATTCCAATCCAAATCAGTTCTGTACTGCAATTAGTCTAGTCCCCCATCTTTTTACAGAGATCTGATCTACAAATCTCGTGACCAGACTCCAGTTAGTTTAGTTGGTTTAAGGGTACATTTCCATGTCTTCTTCCTCTCACCCACTATCCAACTGCAATTGATTTGGTCAAAATATGGCAAAAAAAAAGGATTTCTAAGATCTTTGTTCACATCAGTATTTCTCAACTCACTTTGAAAGAACCCACACCTGACAGTTGCAGGTGTAGAGAGTATGTAAGGTAAAGCCCTCAGCAATAGGCTTTACTGGAATAAGGGCCTATGCTAGGCAGAGCAATGCATTGGCTGTGCTGAGGGCTTTACTGAGGATAAAGACTGCATTTGGATTTTTAAAAAATCTTTTTGGTGATACTTGCCGTGTGCCTGCTGGATATCACAGGAAGAAATGTTGCAAGACATTTCAGAAAATGGAATGCCCGCTTGTAATTATTTCACTTTTTAAAATGCCCGGCCAGTTTTTTCACTCTATAATGCATTTTCTAACTACACTAGAAAAATCCAAATTATGAACAAAAAACTAGATGCAATCCAAATCCCCAAACATATTTTAGCTCTTGCTCCTGTTCCACCAGAGAACTCTAGACTCCTGATTTCTGATGAACAAGGTGCTGAAGTTCTATGGGTAAGTGGTTATCTTCAATGAGGGTTCAGAGTTCAAACAATTGTTGGCCGATTCTTTCTTTTTAAGAGAAAGCTCAGTCCCAGTTTTGACAATTTAAATTACTTATTTACAGTTATCCAAGTTCAAATGTTCAACACTGGTAATTTCCTTACGTGTTACCAGTAATCCCACAGACACCTTGTAAAAAAGTATGAAATCATACTATTGGTACCATTATTCTGATGCACCTTTACACTTTAATGTTATCAATATTGTTCCCATTGATGTTCCCATCATCTCCAAGGTTCTCAAAGTTATAAAATTATTTATGGAGTATTCGGCTTTAGTGAGATGGCTACTATTAGATGGTTGCCTGGCCCACTAACACCCCTTGGAGTGGAGTAGTGACTTTTTAACTTACTCCTACAAACAGAAAGGGGACCACCTTAGGATTGGCTTTTAGGTGTGTACCATGCTTTACTACCAATGTCTCCACAATTCTGCCCCTTCCCATTAGCCTCCACCAAAAATGGTGAGGGGCAGAGAAGGAAATACCTAGAAATTCCTGGCAGCCAATGAGGTGAGCCAGCATGCACCCCAGTGGCCCCCTTTCTTTTCTTTGGGGGGTGGTGTGGCGGGGTAAAGGGGGCTTGGGTGGCAGGGTAAGGGGGTTTGTGAATTTTTTTAATTTTTTTTTTTAGGTTTGGTTCATGGGTGCATGGCAAACACTTTTGTTGTCTTGTCATTTTTTTTCTTTGTTTTTTTCTCATGGAAGGTCATTTTATAAAAAAAAAGGCATTTGTAAGAGGGAATGTAAAAGAAAACTAAAACATGGTGACAATGTTTTTTGAGGTTAACATCACAATTAGTGTTGAGTGTTTTGATATTATTGGGCATGATGGACAAGTTCATAGAAGAGAGGTGTGTGTTAGAATTGTGCGCTTTGAAAAATGGAGGAATTATTTCAAGATTTCACCTACAAATGGTATGCAAAATTTACACACAAACCTCGGTTCCAACTCGAGAGATAGGAAGAAAATTGTTTGCTCAAAAGTTGAAAGACATGAGGTCATCATCTTCACAGCCTCATCATCAACAATCATCTCTTTTGCAAAATTCAACAAGCACTTGTGAGAGGTTTTCAAAAGAACCCATGTTTATCCCTATTCACATTAAGAAGTTCTTCCCAAATCAAAATTTAAAAATTAAATGTTTCATGTTTAGTGTATATAAAACTTGTTTGTTGCATAGATATACATGAAATTTGTAAAGAGTTTTAAGTTTTCATTGAGATTATTTTGCCATATGTAAAGGTCTTATTATGTTAATAAAACTTGTCTTTTCCATGAGTTTGCATGCATGTTTACAAAGAATTTCATTTTTTTGCAATTACAAAAACCCACATTTAGTTTCCATTTAAGAGTGTGTCAAATGTAGGTTTTTGTTTTGGGTGGTTGACTGATCAAAGAGGTCAAGTACCAAAAGAAAAAATGTGAAGGTTGTGAAACCCCCCCCCCCCCCTCACCCCCCCAATTAATTCCATGCATTTCCATACAACAAAAAAGTTATATTTACATTAAACAAGCAATTCAAAAAAACATGATTTGGGAAAAACTTAATATGAATAGGGATGAACACGGGTTCTTTTAAAAAACTGTCACATGTACTTGCAAGATTTTGTGAAGGAAATGATTTTTTTTTTCAAATTGTGAAGATGATGGCCTCCTTTCCTTCATTTCTTGAGCAAATTGTTATCATTTTATCTCTTTTGACCTAAAATCAAGGTCTGTGTGTTTATAAAAATTCTTGCAACATCATCCAATTCACAACTTGGGGCATTGTCATGCATTTCCAAAAGGATTGTGACTTCAAATATTCCACCCCACTACTTCTACATGGAAGAAACCCATGATGACACAAGATAAAATTGTTAAAACCTTAACATCTCCATAATCTCACTTGGAAGAATAGTACTAATTTTCTTCTTCATCTTGTATCTATAAAAGATTGCAACTTTCTCATCAAATTGTTGTGTGTGAAGCAAACTTTTGTTTTGCAAATCAAATTCCATACTTGACATATTCATCAACTCCTTCTTGCATTTCTTGAGAATTAACATTCATGTGACAAAATTGGAAAGTGTTCTTTTCTTTGGTCTTCCAAACATTAACCCATCATGCCAATGTATGTGTGCATGTCAACTCCCTTTGATAATATGCAATGCACATGATGTCTTGGTGGAACATTATTTCACATCAACCCAAACTTTTTTTGATTAGTTTATTCAAAGTTACAAGGCTAGAAAGCAAATCATGCATATTGTTTGTAAGCAAAGTTCCTAAGAAGAATGTCCTTAGCATGCTTCCAAGTGTCCTTAATAACAATAATTTTGTTTAAAACATTTTTACCAAAAGGTTTTATTTGGTTTGGACCTCCTTTTCCTAGTGCCCCTCAATGTTGCCCATGGGGTTTTTTGTGTTGTTCAACTTCCCTTGTCCTTTTTTTGATGCTACTTGACATCTTCCTATAGGTTTCCTACTATCCTTGTCATCTCTCAAAGTTTTCCTAAAGTTATTCAACATCCTTTGGAGTTTCCCTAATATTAACTAGCTTCCCCTTGGTGTGATTCTTGCATTTTTTGGTCATTACCATACACCCCAATGTCCCTTCAATATCTTCCTAATGTTTCCCAATGGCCCTAGCATGTTCTTGACATGTTCTTGGCATCCATTGTTGTTGACCAAAAAATAAATTCAACGTCCTTCGGCATTTTCCCAATGCTACCCACACCCCTCATCATCTACCCAACATTATGCAACATCATTCAACATATTTATGGTATTGTCCAATGTCTTTGATGTCCCCCTATCATTGCCAAAAACATTTGATGTCCCATAATGTCATTGCATTGTCCCTATTGTCATTTGCCATCCTTTTGTCATCCTCCTCCATGCCTACCATCATTATGTCATCATCATTGTCCCTCAAGCCTACTTCAATTGTTTCTTGGGCCTAAACAAAACATCTATAGTAAATTATAATATGCAAATTACAAAAAAATTAAAATCACATTTGCTTTAACCTTTGGTCTAAACAATGAAGAAAAAATTGTCACCTTAATTCATTGAAAACATCTTCCTTATGTCATGAGTATTGCATCCTTTGTGGGTGAACTAAATAGGTTTTAAAACTTTGTCACTATTTTTTGACAAATTGAATAGGGGATGAAGTAAGAGTTATAATTTCACACTAAACAATTTTTTTTCCCCAAAACCCCATTCAAATTCCAAAGAAAGGGAAATGAAACCCCCTTTCTGCAAATAAAAACTTGCTAGAGAACCGATTATTAAAGATTAAAGACACAAAATTCAGCTTTTTGCACCTTCTTTCCAAGGTTGATGGACTACCTGCATATTAAACACACTCAAGTTGAAAGTTGATGGATTGTCAAAATATTTATTGTGTTCATGACGTTTATAAATTGATGGATTGTTTTAATAATTTGCTAAAATGAAAACATTTGAGTTGCACACTTTCAATGGATTGCCTTAATAACCAACTATTAAATAGTATGCATAATGGAATTACTTGCTACACTCTCCTCAAACTTGATGGACTTCCTAATTAACCTAGTACACTAAACATTTTAATGAAGACATAGAAATGATTTGGCCATAATGACAAAGTTATTCAATTATTAAATAAGTCAGCTAAAATGATTTCAAGAAACAACTATTGAGTTTCAACTACTATTGATTAGAATTGGCAATTAAATTAAAGTTGTTTGATTAATGAAAGTAACTTGATAATGATTTAGCACCTTAAGATTAGGGCTGAATAAATAACATTAACCCTACCAATAATCATCCACCAACAATTTATCATTCTCACATTCTTCCAAATAATGCATGGGTGAAGTCACATTGTGCGGGGGCCAACTTGGGCAATTTCATGACATGTGTGTATACACTTACAAAATGTGTTGCATTTCATTTTGGGTTTCACTTTTTATGTTTGGGCATGATATTTTAATTTTCACAAAGTTAATGTTATCTAATATTATTTGAAAAAAGTTAATTTAAAATATTAAATTCAAGGAATAATGACTATATTTATGGTTATCTAGTATCATAAAGCCCATTTTTTGGACTACACTAGGTTTTAGGTTTGAATTACTTAACCAAAAAATGTTTGAAATGAAAATTTTAAAAATGGCCCACCTTGCATATTTTGTCATCTTCCATTTGAAAGTGATTATTTGTTCAAATGTTAATTTATCACATACTTATGGTCATTGCCTTGAAAAACTCAATTTGTGATAGGATAATTATCAAACTCTTCACACAATTCACAAATTTATTCCAATCATATGGAGTCACAATGTTTAGTAAATACTACAAATTTCATATACATTAAAAATCATTTCAATCTTATCTTGAATATATTTGCATTTTTTAAATTAGTACATTATGACATATTTGTTTGGGCACAAATATACTTTAACATTAGATCACATGAAATAAAAAAATGTAATTTTTTGGCATTTGATTTCTTTGGGTTTTGACCTACCACAATATGTAAAAACATTGTGAAAATCCTTCATGATATTAACATGGTTGAAGTTCAAACATGGGACCCCTAAAAAATAGTACAATGTGATAGCAATTGGCCCCCCTATAATGTGTTTTCACCCGCATCTATTTCATATCCAACATGTTTCATTGTCTTCATTTCACATCCATCTAACACAATATATTGTGTAAACTAAAAACCATTTTCCAAATGTTTTTACATTTAATACTTCCACTGCATATCATGACCTAAATCTAGTTATTAATTTAAATGACTTGGATCTTGATATTACTAACCCAAAGATTCGCAACATCTATATGCAAATTTTGAGATTTGTCCTAAATTTAAATATAATTGATTCTAAATTAAAGATATTGATAATACTCAAATTGGAAAGATGCAAGATCTATGTAGATTTTGAAAGTTGTCATGCATTTGAGATGTAGAAATGGCTTGTTCAATGTTAGGTGTTCAATATATATTACAAAGAAATCATATCAATTACAATGTAAGGACTTTGAACTACATGTAAAAATAACAACCATGTAACTAAGCAAGGAACTCTAGGGGTACTATATTAGAATGAATAAAAGATGAAAATGAAATTGAAAAAAATGATCAAATTGTTGTGTCAATTTTGTTCAACCCAAAACAAACTTGAAAATATGTTTGGACATTAACTGTCAAACCATTATCTTTGTCATGACCAACATTGACCATATGCAAATTATCACAATCTCATTGACTTCATCAATTACCAATAGTTGGTTACATTCAAGACACAAACAATAATTATTATAAGAAGATATTGAAACCTAAGAATGAAGAAAGTCCATATTAAAATATTGAAACTTGTTCAAGAGTAATGTTAACAAGACAAACACATGTTCACAAAAACAAGCCCTTGAATATCTTTCCATTTCCCTCACAATAGTAACTAAACTTTCCCACACCTCCAAAGGCATATTAAAATTTGGAGAACCATTCTTATTACTATTAGGCAACAAAGGTATTTTTGTTTATATAATTAAATGAGGATATGTAATAACTGAGGGTGAGGCAACAAATAAGGTATAAGAAGGATTTATGCCTCTAGGTGTTGATGTTCACTTGTATTGGAGTGCCCACCCAAAATCATCCCCCCATTTGAAAATGTATTATTCCAACCATATGTTAATGTTGTAGGACAATGATCCATTGGTTGATTACAAAAGATAATGTAGAAGGGATCACCTTCATCTAATTCCTTAACAATAATTACATAATTGTCACCAACTTCTACCTTGGTCACCTCATATTCATAGTCAACATTAGAGTCTATATCATTATTAAGATCATCCCTAATTTCTTGATTCTACACCATGATGTCTTTCACCTATACATACATCTGCAATTGTGTTATAAAATCATAACACAATTTAGGTATACAATTTTGTTGAAATAATTTTGAAAGGACCTAATGTCTAATAATTTATGGCCTTCCATATTGGATCAAGTTATACTCCCTATTATTTTAACCCTATACGCTAATCCCAGAACTTTGACACTAAATTATCTCAAGTTACCACCTTCATACTTGAAATAAGAGAGAGAAAAAAAGAAACCAAAAAAGTACATAAGCTATATGTTCTATTAAATGGTCATAGATGTATGAGAGTCCAAGGTGGGACATGTCTTTTTAGTTCAAAAAACTCAAGGTTGTGGTGCATACATTTTGGGCAATTTAAGCAAGCTAGTTTGCACTTTCAAGAGGGTTACATCACAAGCATCCACCAAGGTGACTAAATGTATGGATCAAGTGGTAGATGTGGATTTAATTCCTCCAAAACCATTCCACACTTATTGTAACAACAGTTTTGCATTATAAACATACATTCATTCACATTTTGCACTTATTTTAAACACACATACATCCGTAGTTCAACAATACACCAAATTCATAATTATATCTAATAACTAGAATCTATAATCTAGAACACAATGTCAAAAACTAGAAATAGAATTACAAATTCCTATTCATGATATTAAAGACAATAGATGATTCACACATCAAATTGAAAATGGAAATGAATGGAAAATTCTATACTCTCCTTGTTAATTGAAAATTCCACAAAAATACAACAAAATCCATGTTATATGGAAGCGTAATCAAAACAAGTCCAATATGTGGTATTCAACACCAAAATATATAGTTCCTTTACAAAGTACCTACATTTCTACTCTTACTCCAAAAGTGTTTCTATGACTGTCCTCAAATCCCAAAAAATCTCTCCCTCGGGTAGTCCCCATGTCACCATCAATATGAACCAAAAAAAAAATTCAACAAGAATTCAAAATTCAAACCCCTCAAGTGTCCAATGGCCTATTCTTATCTGTAACGTTTTGTAAGCCAAAAAACTATGTAATGTGCCTACTTTGGGTAAAAGCACACTAAACCTTGCAAAAATTATAGTCACAAATACTGCATTTTTGCATTTGGTTTTTTTATGTAAGTATAAACATCACATTTTGGATTATTTTTGTTTGTTTGAAGTATATTGGATTAGATTTAGACTTCAAAAAATTATTTAAAAAGAAAGCTCCAACAAACACTGGTGAATTTCAACATATGTAGTATATTTGTCATGAAATAATACTCGTCATGAAGTATGAAAAATTGCATACATCTTTCAAAACTAAGCTTATGGGTGGAATTTTTTGGTGAAATATTTTTTGGTCAATATTATTGATATACATCAATAGAATATAGGGCCATTTGGAAGTTTTAAATTTTTTGTTGAAAATTAATTTAATTTTTTTTTTCATTTTTTCATCAATAAAGGTAAAATATTTTATGTATTTAAAGAAAAAAACAATATCGAATGAAAGAGAAAGAGATTTATAGTTGGTCATTGCATAATTTTTTTAGATTTCTTCTGCTTAGTAATATCTTATGAACCACAAACATGAGGCCCTATGGCTGACAAAAAATTACAAATTATATATGTTATGTACATTGATTTTATTCAATCCTCTTCATATAATCGTTGGATCAAAATTAATCTTGATTTAAAGTGAAATTTGAGTTCCAAAATGTTGTTATGCACATTCTAAGGCTTTTTGCTTATGTACATGATTGTCAAATGATGCCATCAAAATTTAAACTTATTGCATATTATGATACTAGTTATACATCACCTTTTTTGGTGAAAATTGGTTCACCCGTAGTGTACTTTCACCCCTCCCTTAACATTACCCCCTTGTACTCTAGATTCTATCCCCGAAATCCTTGTGGAATAGCAAAAAAATGAAATGTAGTCATTGTACAACATCTTATGCTATTAGCTACTCAACTATAGCTTCTATACTTTCATTTTGTACAACAATTTGTGGTTCTGCACTTACCTTTGATTTTATACTTCTTACCTCCTTTTCCACTAACTTATTTTGTGGTTCCACTTTTAATGGTGGCATCTGTGGTTGCTCTGCCATTGTTATCGGAGTGGCTTTCACTTGTTCTTGTTCTTGACCTTATTTCATTTGTGGTTCTTTAGCTTGTACCTCCTCTTTTTGAACCATCCTATTGGGCCATGCTTCATTTTCCACATTTTGGTCCAATGCCTTTATGCTTGTTAGGTTTTCAAATACAAAATCTGGGAAGGTTTTCTAATATACCTCTAGCTTATATTTGTATTCTCTCTCATTAACTCCATGCCACGCCAAGTATTTTTTTAATTCCTTGGAAAAACATTCCTCTATGACTTCCCACCACTCCTTAGACTATTGAATGGATAAGGTTTAGTCAAAATGGACAAATATCCATCAAAATGGCCATGGCTTAATTAAATTGGCCATATTGAATAGATAGGGTTTAGTCAAATTGACCATCTTGATTTTACCTTTAGTCAAATTGGTCATTATGATTTGACACTTAGTCAAATGAACCCTATTCATTTGATGACTTAACCTACTTGTTAAACCTAGGCTACCTACTTAACTTAACATAAATAATAGGTCAGGCTAGGCTTCTAGACTACCTATCTAACCTAGCATAATTAATAGGTTTGTAGGTTATTTGTTAAGTAATAACTTAATTAGTAGCCTAGCTAGATAGCCTAGCCTAAAGCTATCTAGTAGGTTATTTGTTAAATAATAAGTTAATTAGTAGCCTAGCTAGGTAGCCTAGCCTAAACCTATTTAGTAGGTTACCTAGGTAAAATAGCCTAGGACTACGAAATAATCTATAGCTAGGTAATGTAAGCTTTCTAGGTAGGTATCCTAGGTGACCTAGGCTTATTATGTATACCTATTAATCATGTAGGTAGCTTACTAGCCTAGGCCTACTAGGTAAATAACATAGGCCACCTAGGCTTAATAGGTAGGTAGCCTATCCTATTAGCTAGGTAAGTAGCTTAGGCCACCTAAGCCTACTAGGTATAAAGTAACTTAACTTAGGTTATCGAAGTCTACTTGGTAACTATGTACATAGCATATGCCACTTAGGCCTACAAGGTAAGTAACTTAACCTAGGCCACTTAAAGCTTACTAGGTATGTAACCTAGCTTAAGCCACCTAAGCCTACATGGTACATAGCCTAACCTAGGCCTACTAGGTAGGTATGTAGCCTAACCTAGGCTACCTAGGTAGGTGTGTAACCTAACCTAGGTTATTTAGGTAGGTACATAATTTAACCTAGGCTACCTAGGTAGGTACATAGCTTAAGTAGCCTAGGTTAGCCTAACCTAGGCCTACTAGGTATGTATGTTGCTTAACCTAAGTAGGTACATAGCTTAGGTAGTCTAGGTTAGCTTAACTTAGGCTTACTAGGTATGTATGTAACCTAACCTAGGCTACTTATGCCACTCAAGCCTACTATGTAGGTATACATAATTAACCTAGGTTAGGCCACCTAGGTAGGTAGCCTAGCCTAGTATTAGGTAGGTAGCTTAACCCTAGACCTACTTAATAGGCTAGGCTACCTACCTAGTATGCTTAGGCTAGATGTATTAATTATAAGCTAATAGGTATTTACATAACTTACTAAATAACATAGGCATAGGTAGGTATAAACATAGACTTAATAGGCACCTATAAAGCTTAATAGAGTATAAACTACATGTTACCTAAGTACATGCATTTATTAATAGGTACCTCCAACCTATCTAGGTTAACCTACCTATAACCTACCTATTTATGTAAATAGTGTAAAAACATTCAAGTTCATTTAGTGTAATATGTTGAAAAAAAATTCATGGAAGTTGATTACAATATGTTAATCCAAAATCATGTTCATTACAATATGTTATCCAAAAACAATCACCTTATGGGGTGGTGGTGCAATGGTTAAGGACGTGACTCCCTGATGTGGAGGTGAGGAACTCAAATCCCCACACTTCCAACCTAGGCTACCTTGGCTACTTAGGTGACCTAATTAGGTAGGCTAGGTTGCAAAGCCTACTAAACCACCTAGCCTAGGCTATATGGCTTAGCTTAAGGGGCTTGGCCTAGCCTAAGTGGCTTGGTTTAACCTAGGTGGCTAGATTAGGTGGCCTAGTTTAGGACATAAGGTTGGTAGGTAAATAAATAAATAATTTTTAGCATTAATTATTAGGTTTACTAATTAAATAGGTAGGTAGGTTAGGGTAGGGTATAGTAAGGTAGGTAGGGTAATTAATTAACGAATTAATGTTTTCATATTAATGTCAAATAAAATAATTTAAATAATATATAATTTCTAGTTGCTGCCCAAATTATATTATTGTCATGGTGGTTTGACAAAAAAAACCTAGTAAAAAAACTCAATTAAAAAGACCAACCAAAAAATTTTAGTCAAAATGGTCGAATCTAAATCAACTTGTCCAAAATGGCACTTTGGTCAAGTTGTTGGACATGGGGGCAAAAAAACCATATGGGGGGTTCTTTTTACCAAAATTCCTAATAAAAAAAGTTGGGATTTCTTGTAATGAATTCAGAGCTAAGGGATTCCACTTTCAACACAAGATGATAAATTTAGCTTTTAGCTTGTCGTATAGAATTAGGTAATCTACTTTGATGAAGTTGGGCCTTGTTATTAAAGTAACTAGTGATTGGTATGAAATGGGATGTTACAATTTTCCTAGGCTCATTACAATGTCTTCAATTTTTTACTCATTGTTGATAATGGAGAACATGTAAGAGATAAAGTCAATGTTCATTTCCATTCCTTCACTATATTGCCTTTTTTTTATAATCAACATCAAGCATTTTAATTGATTTGGGTCTATGGATTAAACCGCAACATATTATGGGCATATGATGGTTCTAAAAGTTCACCCTATTAAAATACAAGGCAACTTTAGTTTTATGTGATGTACCCACCCGAAGGTATTTTATAGACACTATACATAGTTGCCAAATTCCAAAATGTCCTTTAATAGCTAGCTAGGACAGACCTCACCTAGCCTGTGCAATATTTTAGGACTTTGTTGATAGAGGAAAATTCAACTATTTTTGAGTATTTAAAGTTTTTTTGCTTGGTTGTGAACTAAAACAAACAAGATTTACTGGAAAACTAGTTAGCATAATATAGGCTAGAATGCTAGAGTTGGGAAACCTGGTCAAAACCGTGGATGAACACCTTGGCCTAGGCAACACTAATAGTGGTTGCAACATTTGTTGAGCATAAGGACTTCAATCAAATTTTGGCGACATATTCCAAGCAGGTTGGCTACATGAGCCAAAATATTTGTCCCTATCAGAGACAATCCCATGATCAAACCCCCATGGTGCAATTAACTTTGCCCTCATTCAATCTTACATTGGAAGGTGGTTGTCTAGTGGATTGCAACAACTACATATAGTTGTAGCTCCATTTTAACATGATAAAAGTAGGCAACCATTTTTTCCCAACATGGATTGCGACACCTACATAGAGTTGCAGCTCCAACTTAACATGATCAAAGTAGGCAACAATTTTTTCTATTGGGAGTGTTGAAGCCTAATTTCCCAAACCATAACTTGCTTCAAACAACGTCTTGGAAATCAACCTTGTCACTTTTCTTAATGTTGTTGATGCAATTAAGGTGCACATAATGTTCAGCCACTATGATTGTCCTTGAATTACTTAACTTTGTGAGAAAACTAATATTTACATTTAGGCTTTTCAACGCCACACATAATTGGATGACATTAAGTGTGTTGTTATCAACATTCATGCCATTGAACCTCAAGTTTTAGTGGAATTTTTCAAATCTCCATCTAGAGAATTAACATTTGATTACATCAAAGGACTTTTGGTGGTGAACATGGTAAGAAATCTATAGATCATTGTTCAAGTGGTTAAGGAATACATAGATTAGAGTTGGGTGTGGATTCATGTGTGAAATTGCATGAACAGTTCAAGTCTTATCAAGCTCAACTTTGCATCTACCTTAGCGCATAGTTGAATTCTAGAGAGGGTCACCTTCATATCCACTATAAGTTCATTGCAGTTGGAACAAATACATGCCAAATCAAAGATCTGGGACGTCCCACTATAGAGCCCGACTGCTACCCTCCAAACACAACCAAGAATTTCTTGACATGGGGTCAAAGTTACTAGATGCACTAGGCCAAGGATTTGTGCCTAATCAATGTGGGCAACTGTGCTTGACCCTAAGAATCCTTACGGGTGGCAACTCATTGACCAAATTGTGTCCACAACATTGTTAGAGAATTGGAACTTGGAGTAGGTCTTAACAACTATCATGGCCTTCATGACAACAAATTTCTCCCATGCACTAATTGAGTTGCCTAAAAAGAGAAAACTTTAGAACCTTACTTTTAGTGGCAATCCTAACCTTCAAAATCTTCTCATGCTGATAACTATCAAGGCTGATAAAATAGTTGTCATGGATTACATTAACCAATTGGACAACTTTGATGGCCCAATAGTGGGAGAACTTGTCATTGGCACAAAGTTATATGAAGAAACATCTGTTATTCTCAAGAAGTTTAACCTCAATGTGTAAACAATGATTATGTTTTTTGATTAACATTCACAGTATTGATTGGGATCTGGAGTTTACAACTTTATTGGAAGAGGATGAAGTGTGGAATCAAGTTGGTAAGGCGTAATCAAAAGAAGGACTTGTTAGTGATGCAATTGAATTGTTCATCAGGGTTGATGATGCCACCCAATTCATTGAAGTATTCAATGTTAGGGCATATGAAAACCTTATTAGGTACTTACTCATGATATGCAAGAAGGTGAAGGACCCCAAGGTGGAGCATGACCTTATTTATGCTTATGCCAAGATTGATTGGCTTGGAGATATTGAGGAGTTCATTGTTCAGCTAATTGACACCAACTAGTAGACTATTGGTGACCAGCTGATTAATGATGCATTTTTAAAAGCTGCCAAGCTGATATTCACACACATATCCAATTGGAACCAACTTACTAGCACCCTTGTCAAGCTTCAGTGGTTCCAAGTAATAGTCGAAGCTACCTGCAAGGTGAACAATGTTTAAACCTAGAAAGAAGTCTATTTTGCTTGTTTGATGCAAAAGAATTTCGATTGGTTCAAATATGTGGTCTCAATGCCATTGTCCAAGTTGATGATTTGGAAGAGGTTAGTAACTACTACCAAAACATAGGCTATTTTGATGAGCTTAGTATGTTCGTGGATAGTGGACTTGACTTGGAATGTGCTCACATGGGTCTCTTCACAAAGCTTGGAACTTTGTATGTCAGGTACCACCCAGAGAGCTTGATAGAACATTTCAAGCTTTTTGTCACTTGTATTAACACTCCAATGCTTATTCCTATTTATGATGAACAACAACATTGGCAAGAGTTTACAAATCTATACATTCAATATGGTGAGTATGACACAACAAGAACAACCATGCTCTATCATTCTCCTGAGGCTTGGGAACATATGCAATTCATAGATGTTATTATCAAGGTTATAAATGTGGAGCTTTCTTACAAAACTACACACTTTTATGTTGAGGAGCACCATGGGCTCATCAAAGCCTTGTTCAATGTTTTAGCTGCTCGAATTGGCCACAATTGTGTAGTGCATGATGCACAATGCTAGACATATGCCCCTAGTAAAACCATACATGGTTGCAATATAGATTGCAAACAATAGTGTAATGAATGAAGTTTCAATGAGCTCTTCCTTAAGGAGGAAGACTATGACTGCCTAAGGGAATCTATTGATTTATATCACAACTTCGATCAAATCTCCATGGCACAAAGGATCGAGCTGCATGTGCTTCTTGAAATTACACAAATTGTTGCCTACATATACAAGAAAGTTAGTAGATGGTGGTAATCAGTTGCACTTTCAATGACGAGTAACATGTACAAGGATGCTAAGGAGACCACATCATAATCAAGAGACTAGGAGGGGGTAGAAGAGTTGCTCACCTTCTTTGTCAACCAAAGCACGAAGGAATGCTTTGCTTGCTTGTACACATATTATGATATTATTTGTGCTGATGTAGCAATGGAACTGGCTTGGATGTGCACAACATCATGGACTTTGCATTCCCATACATGACGCGCTCCCAAGTCACGGGGTGAAACCCACTTGAGGGTTTCACAAAGTCAAGTTGCGGAAAGTTAAGACTTGGTAGCACCGGCTTCCAACTCTAAAAAAGGGTAGAGGGTCGAGTTGGGAGCCCAGGGATTAGACTAGGAAGAGGGACTAGTAGATCAAGCATGAATCTGCATCAAAATAAACCACCCACGTGGTTAGTTCACATTCCGGGACACCCTTGGGTGTTGGGACTTGCCACGGGCGCTTGGACACACAAGACTCACCACGGCCCGGATTCGGGGGAAGCCACCACCTTCCCCCATATAGTATTCTCTGTGGCTGGTCGCCGAGGCTACATCCAAATGGCACATTTTGTTGGGACTCCCGAAATGGAGTCCCGAAATTGTCCCGGTTGGACTCCCTGAACTTTGAACGACCATAACTCCTCGCCTCGAGCTCGGATCGGGACAAGTCTTGAATCAAAGTTGTAGCTCTCGTCAAGAGCTTTCCAACTCCGTGTCGCACTCTTCAAGGCGACATCGGGAAGAGGTCGATTCCAGACTTTTAGTGGTCGGGAGTCAAACTACCAGTTTGACTCCCGGCCCTTCTCTTGCCCATAACTTGGGCTGCTGATGTCCGAATGACCAATGCGAGGCCATTTTCGATATCTACGTTTCAAGACCTTTTCAATGACACCAAGAACGCCACAATGAAAGGTGTTTTGGGCCTTGATGTCGAGCTCTGAACATTCGGGAGTCCCGGAGGACTCCAAACCTCCAACTTTTCAAAGTGTTGGGCTTCACCCCCACACTTGGCCAAAGTGGGGTTGTGACAATACATCATACAATTGTTGCGAGAGTATTTGAGAAGGGTAGATGAGCTCATCAGGGGCAAGCTTGATGCATCTTTAGAGGCAAAGTCTAAAGAAAACGAAAAGAAGAATAATTTGTTCAATTAAATATGTATGCATAGCTTTTGTACTTGGCACTACCAATTCCTCTATGAGTAGGAATGGGTAGAGGTTTTGATGGGGGCATGTCAATGCAATGTTATGGTCGCATGCCACCAATGGGTACCTATTATCAAAACAAACATGCCATGCATTACACATGCAATGTGTGGGTTTTAATTTTGACAAACCTAACTACACTCTCAACTTTTCTATAATGATATTAATTCCAAAACCACCATTTAGAAATACATCTTCAATAAAATTATTCCCTACTTGAACTTGTATCACTACCATCTGATGATCAATGGCATGAAACAATTGTTGGTTTTAGTAAAGTAGGTTTTGATGGTACTGGGTTAAAAATGTAATGTTTGATATTCAGGATCACCTGCAACAATTGACCCAAGTTCAATGTATACTTGGTCTCCAAAACTTGTGAACTGATGTCTTTTAAAATTTATTCCAAAGTCTTTTTTGTTGTAACACGTTCTAAAATCATAGGTTATTGGTTTGCATCACCAATTTGATTGTCTTCAACTGGTTGAGTTGTAGTAGAATTATTAGGTAGTCCAACCTAATTACTTTGCAATGACTCCTCATTGATGATAGTAGGTTGTTTATCAATCCCACCATTTTGTAGTTGTCTAACAATTTCAATAAATGAATCCTGTAGACGCTTTTCTTATTGCCAATCTTCAATTCCTTTGGATTCAAGTGGCTTTCTTTCTTTAAACACCTATTGTTTTGGTTGTTGACTACGAGTGGTAACAACAGCTACTACATTAATTGACACATTGTTAGTCTTAGGCAGTTTAGGTGCTATCGTAGCATTAGAATTAACAGGTTTAGTTTTGAACATATTCTAAACCTCAATCTTTCTAGGACATTTTTTAGATCTATGTTCTATACTATAATAAATTGTATAGAGTTAACAAACAAGTGTTTTCCTCGATTTGACAGGTTGGGTTTTAGTTTCTGCTACAGGTTCTGTAGACTTAACTATGGTAGTTGGTACAACTGGCATTTCTTATTTCCTATTATGATAGGTTTGTAGTGAACCCTAAACCTATTTACCACAATAGGTATTGGTTAATGTTGATTTGGTTGTAACAATAGGTATTATAGGTTTAACGACTATATTGGCCTCTAGTGTGGTTAGGAGAACATTGTAACTCAAACTAACATGTCCACTTTCTTCACATACTACAACAGCTTCCTTGTGTTCAATCAAGGTACCTTTCTTCATACTTGCAGTTGTTAATCTTAGGTAAGGTAATAAATTTGCCTTGAAAACAGTGGTGATAAAAACATATGTTGCTCTAACTTGTAGACAATTTGCTAGTTTCATTAAACATTCATAGTAAACCTCAACACATTTGGTGGTTTGTTGTTGTATATTCATAATTGCATATAAACCTCTTCATTGTTCTTTATAGTTTTGAATCATTTGTAGAATGTTTGCTCTAACTCTTCAAAAGTGTAGTTTGGATGGTCTTTAACATAGTTTTCAGTCTTGAACATAATTTTTTCCCAATTCAGAAATATTATCCCTAAGAGTATAACTAAACAAGTTGATGATATTAGCTTCCATTGTTTCACCATTAACTATAATAACCTTCTTGAAAACTTTGATGTGAGCATCAAGATTAGTGTCTTTGACATAGGTTGGATATTGTAACTTCCTATATGACAGTTTGGTTGCTAGTTTGGTATAGGTTGCACAACAAGTGGTTGATACCTTGGTGGTATAAACATGCATGGGTTAGGTGTTAGCCATCTAAAAGATCCAATAGGTGGATTAAAAGGTGGTCCTCAAGGCGAATCTCCTTGGGTGAACTTCCTTTAGGTGAATCACCAAGTTGTTCTCCACTCGACGGTTGGTGAGCAGAACCTCTGGGTACATAGGTTGGTAAACTAGTAATAACCTATATAGTGGTTGAAATTGGTGCAATAACAGGTTGTTAAACAAGTTGTCTGTCCATGTTAATCACTAGTTGAACCATTGTAGGAAACTGAATTCCAACAGAGTATGGTATATATGTTAATGGTACAACATGTTGTTCATGTATCGAATACACATTCCCAAGTACATAACCTGTATAATTCCTAAAGACTAAGGAATCAAATTCTTTTATTCTAGTTAAATATGCTGGATACAAACTAGGATTTAAAGGCACAAAAGGGGGTATGATATGATATCACATTGGGTATGTTGAACTAGGTAACAAATTGGTTTTGCCTAGTACAATTGGTGTAATAGGTTGTGACCAAGTTGTTTAATAATTAACAAATATTACCATATGACCTATACTAGGATTCATGGCTTGAATTCTTAATATAAACACATTGGGTATTGTTGTTGTAGTGGCTGGAAGAACATGTTGATGAATATTCATCACATCCTCCCTCAATGACTACCTTAATCTATCATCAACAAATGGATAATGGTTGAATAGGTGTCCCACATGTTGACAATATGAATAGGTACACTTCTAACACCTTGGTTTCCTCTTGAAACTAGTTTATGATGTAAAACTTGTGATCTTTCATTTGGACTAGGTATTGATTTGATAGGTTGGGTGCCTTGTGGATATGTGATTCCTTGTGGAACAAATGTGGGTGTTGCTTGGGGTTCAACAGGTTCTAAATGTGGTATAGAAACTAATTGATTACATGATTTTCGGTCGATGTGACAAAGCTTCTCCAACCTATTGAGTAGGTGAAGTCATTCCATCTCCAAATTAATAGGTACCAAATTGATATTGGTGTTTGGGTGATTTTCAAAACCAATAGGTGTTGCAATTGGTGTAGATGCACTAGTCTTGGGTAAATTGTAACATGGGGTTACAAATTGCCATGGTTGTCATGCGGAAACAACTTCATCAAATAGCTGAATAGGTTCATGATTATCATCATGATAAACACTCACTATTTGTGGTTGGGTTATTGCTCATGGTGTTTGTTGATGAGTGGTTGAGAGCGCTACTAGGTCTCTTTGCACAATCGATTCTACTACATTTTGATGTTGTTCATTGATTTCTTCCCTCTATGTTGCATCCATGTTTGGTGCATTCACAAGTTCATTTCCCATGGGTTGCACTTACTATTCATCTATATCTTATGCAAGTTCCAAAACAGGTTGATGTCTAACCTATTCTAACTATTTTTTAAGACTTCTAGTAACTACTTTAGACATTTTTTTAAATCAATAGATCCTAGGAAAGCCCTTGCATTATTTTTTAACATAAAAGTTTCATGACGACCCCTTTTAGTAATCAAGAGTTTATAGAAAATTTCTTTTACAAATTGGCTACTTGTTTTACTTCATAAACTTTATTATAACTTCACCTTATTCCTAATGTTTTCAAACTAAATCAAGAAGTAGAAACTTGAATCCTAAAGTTGTCACAAAAACAAGCAAACATGAAACAAATCAAAACTTCAAGCATGGTTACTTTTCAAACCTGATCTATTATTACTAAATCAAACCAAAATTTTAAAATGTGATTGCTTCTGAATTTTGATCCACTATGTAGTCACCAAATGTTAATGAATTTTTTTCTATTCCCATTAAAGTTGTTCAACTTTTAAATTTCCAGCAATAGGTTCTTTAAACATCAATAGGTACATGCAAAAATTATCAAAACTAAAATTAACTACAAATCCTAAACTACATGTACACAAATTACTAAAAGCTTGAAGAAAGTTATTTTAAAAAATGATTCCTGTTCCAAAAGATGAAAACACATAATCAAAATGAAATCAAAAGTCTTCAAACAAGTCTATTTACCTAATTTTATATTAGTTATTTCAAAATATAATAGTCATAATTGACCATTATAAATAGTCATTAACAAGTACCTAGACTAATAGTTCAAAATTTCAAAAAACCACACCCTATTTAACTACCTGTTCAACTACATGTTTTGCCACATGTTTTGCAGACTACCAATTGACTAACCTGTCAACTTATTTTCTTAACTTACTATAATATTACCTAGGTGAACCCATCCTTGGGTGGTACCACTATGAACCACCTCAAGGAATGGTTAAAAAACTAAAAATAGCCAAATCATTTTTCTGGGCCCTTTTCATTAAATGTTTTCAAAATTATAAATTATTATTTTTTCATGTTTATCAATTTCACATTTTAATATATGGCTTGAAATTTATTTGGGAATTTAAAAATATATATATTCTTTAATTAAAATGGCCTTTAAAAAAATCAACCTTAATTTTGGAAATTCATAACTAAATCATATATAATCAATCAATTTCCGAATGAAATTTTAAAAATAAAATGACTTCCAAATTACCTTAGAAAAACATTCATAAAAAAATTCACAAATCATGTTCCAAATTTGTGTTTTAAACCAAAAAGTTCAAGGAAAAAAATAAGCTTTACATTCCTAAAACTTTTTCTAAATGAAATGATTAAAAACATCAAAATACAAAATATTTTTAATATGATTGAAATTTCAAAATCTATGGAACCTAATACATTTATTCAAAAAAAAAAGAATGAGAATGTTCATTTAATTGTTTCCTATGATTTTTCAAAGTTCGATGGGTCCATGAAAATCAAGGTGTCACATTTTTAGTGGTACCACCCAAGGACAGGACTGCCCACCTACCAAGTTCAATAACCAATTAAGCTAATGCTACAGGTTAGGTTAAATAATAGGTTAAATCACATGTTAAGTTTAACAACTTGTTTACATTTTCAACCTATTAAATTTCTTGTTACTAAATATGGGTAACAATATCCCTCTAAAATGCCTATACTCTCAAGCTTACATCTTTGTTGTTCAAGGTAGTGTATTATTCCTATCAATAATATAGTCTTCTTACTATTATACTACAACAATATGTTAGTATCACATGTGCATACATGTGTAATCAATCCATAGCATGAAACATCTGCACCACTGTAAGTAATGGGAACCCAAACAAACGATGAACCTTATTCAAGATGGGTCATCATTTCAATGTTAGATGTCACCAACTTGTGAAACTACAACTATATGTGGTACTGAACAAAATACCATCAAGGATCAGTTCATTTTTGTTGGTTACATTTTATTGGTGAGGGATGTCTCCATTCAAAGTGTGATTTACTTAGAAAGCTTATGTTGTTATGCGAGTCATCTACAAGTGAAAATGTTTATGTTTTGTTATGGTAGTAGAATAACAATTGGATCTAAAACCATTACTAAAGACAATATCAATGGACAAGGGATTATTTGTTTGTTGAAAGCGATGTTGACCACACCCCTAGACTCCTTGATGGACTTAACTGCGAGTTTAAAGGTGAAAAAAACAGAAGGAAAAGGAGTTGGGGCGTGCTCCCTAGCTTGTAGCATTTTGGGAGTAGAGGGGTGTGCTGGAACTCCAAGATGGGGACTAGGACAAGTGACAAGCAAATCAATTATTCACATGGACCTGCATAAACCAAACAACAAGTTGGTTAATGCATAGTTGGAGCACTTTTGGTGCACGAACGAGCCACGAGCAAACACGGACTCACAAGACTCACCACGACCCGAACTTGGGGAAAGCCACCACCTTCCCCCTTATATTATTCTATGTGCTTGTCCATGGGGCCAACATCCAAATGTCATTTTGTCCCGGGATTCCCAAGTTGGAGTCCCAAAATTCCCAAAATTAGGACTTTTGCAACTTTGGAAGCCCTTAACTTTTTTTGCAAACCTTTGATTGAGATGAGGTTTAAAAAACAGTTGTAGCCCTTGTTGAGAGCTTTCCAATGGTATGTGGCATGCCACTTGCACACAAGTAAATCAGGGCAATTCTTGACTTTTAATGGTTGGGAGTCAAATTGGTAGTTTGACTCCCGGCCTTTCTTTTGGGCATAACTTGTGTTTCAAGTACTCAAATGGGTCATGCGAGCCCATTTTAGGCATCTAAGTTCCAATAGTTTTCCAATAATATAATGAACTTTTCATCTAATGAGTTTTGACCCTTGCAATTACCCTTTGAAGATTCTAGAGTCCATCGAGACTCCAACTCCCAAAGTGGGAGCTCACTTGGAAGTGTGGGGTTCATTCCCTCACATTCTCCTACACTCCCGGGAGCATGAAATGTAATTCCCGAGCTTCACTTTTTGCCCGCACCTTTGCAAGCCCTTGCCTTAGTTGCGAGCCCAAAACTAGGGTTGCAACACCAATTTTTTAATTATTGTTGGTTGTGCATAAGATTTACTGGAAATTGAAGCCAAATGCATTGGCAATATTAAGAGATGTTTCAAATGATGGTCAGAAATGAAGTGATGTTTAGTGGGTTGCGATAGTGTTTAAGGTTTTGTAGTGTTGTAGGTCCAAGTGTGAAAAGGCCTTTGTAGGTAGTTATTGGCAATCATGATGTTAATGATCACCATGATCAAGGCATGGCATCTTGCTTGCCCCACTTTGTTGCTTCATTTCTTGGGTTAGATCCCACATGTTGTAGTTGATATAACTAGAAGTTTATAAACTTCATCTCCCTAAATGCCATGGCCATGTAGGGCAACAATTGTTTTTTTTATTCTAAGGTTGAGGAAGTTGTTGAAATTTTTTTTGTTTTTCTTCATCACAATGGTGAAAAAAGATTTTAAAATAATAGATCTAGCCTTGTGCACCTGACGTATTGTAAAACCCGTTGTATTGGGAAGATGGTATTACTTATAATTCATTGGATGTCCCACGTTGTGCCCCATGGCATGACTTGGAAGGTAGTTGCTTGGGACTTACGACATCTCCTCCATTGTACATTCTCTCACCCCTTCTAAAAATCTCTTGAGGTGGTGAAAATCATGTTTAAAAAGTCACCATTTCCAAAGACATCTTGTCTAAACAATGATTTGGCCCAAATGATGTCAAAAAGGTCCCTGAAGTGTGTAAAGATTTTAGCAATGAAAATAGCCACATCACCATTTTTTGACAAAGGAGTCAATGATTATGAATCCATGATCCTCCATGGTTGTCATGTTGGAGCATGGATTTTTGCTAATGTTAAATTGCTATTGAACAAGTTGTAATTAACACATTTTCAAGCTTCTCTTAACATTTGAGCCTTTTCCACCCTACAAATGTCAATCACCCACTTGTGCCAACAACATGCATTGATTAATATGTGGAGGGAAGTTGAATTTCATGCACCCAACAAGCGATATTAGGAAGATCAACTCCAAATGCCATGATCAACGATTGGCAATTGTTGCTTCTAAGGTGAGTAATGTCAGCAATTAATAGGCTTAAGCGCATCCTGAAAATTGTTAAATTTTTTAGACCTCCACATCCAATCAACAAGAAGTCATGTAATCATTTTTTCCTAGTTCAACATTTGTGCTTTTAGTTATTGGTTATGTACAAAAATATAACCACGAGCCTATAACTAAGTTGATTAGGTTGAACATGAACCTTTTAATTTGCATTTTCTACAATCTTGACAAATGGACTCATAAGATGAGACATGGGGTCATTGTTGGATTATGGGTTTTATGTTGCCATTATGATAGTTGGCATAGATTCATGTGGAAGGTGTTTGCAACCTAGGTGGCAACTGATGCACAATCATGTGAGAACATTTATTTGGCTTTTATAACATTAACAGGGAATCTCAAATCCTTAACTCCAATCTAGTTCAAGCGGCTTTGAATCTACTTGCTAGGAAAAAGGTTCCCAAAGTGTTGTAAGGTGACAAATTAGGCATTCAAAAAAATTTCTATGTTAAGTCCATTATCTTGGGGTCTATTGCATCAATCTAAATAGTACATTGATGGCAGAGATTTTTATCCATGTTACTCTAGATCCCCAAATAATAACTATGAGTTATTATTCCACAGTAAGGTGTGGATTTGAAAAAAAATTCTTGGGACCCCAATCTAACAATTTGCTTTGATATGAGGTGTAGAAGACAATGTTGAAATATGATCTAGATTGTGGAAGTCAAGAGGCTTTTATGTGACACATTTGAAGATCTACCAAATCAACCTTTAAATGGCCTTTGTAGTGTGTTTGATGAGTAAAGCAAAGTAGATCTTTACATAGGTTACCTTCCAAAGATTCCTCTCTTCTAAGGGTGAAATCTCCTTCGGTCCCTTGCAATATGCAATTTACATCTGTGCACCTAAGGTTTGTGACTATTACATCTTGTTTTCATGGACTACAAAATGGGGTGTTTGAAAGTTTTGGATGGCAGGGTGGCTATTCCAAAGGAGCCTTACAAAGTTGGGCAAGATGTTTTGCCTCCTGATGTTTCAAATATGTACTTGAAGCACTCAAAGCTTGGTGGGTATTAACTTTTTTATGGCCATTCATGATGCAAAAAAGGTTTTGTTGTAATGTATTTCTAATGCTAAAAATAGGACTTCATGTCAACAACTAGAGAAGGAAAGCGTAGTCTAAAACCAGATTTCTATTGCCTTAGTTTTGATTCGATTTATCAATGATGACTTATATGCAATTTCAAACCGACTCAAGTTATTGGTACTATGATTCTTTCACTAACATCTATCCTTTATGTCGCATCCTGAAGTACAATTTGCCTAGCCTTAGGTAGATTTAGATGTAGCAAAGCTTTAGGAAATAATGTGATAAAATTATCTAGGTATTTGTGGTCTGTGATGTGGTACTCTAATTTAATAGTTGGAAGACATTGAAGCTTTTGGGTAGAATAAGTAAGTATCTAGGAGGTCTTTTGATCATTGTTTTTTACAAATATCGTTGATGAGATTGTAATTCTTTGCTACCAAGAAACTAAAACCATATGGAGGTATACTATGAATTGAATATATCTATAGAATGATTGAATCTATGGAATTCATGCAAGTTGGTGTTGAATGGGCATATGCACCATTGGTGTGAGTGCATTCATGAAGTTGGGAAAAGAGAGATAACAATGTCATTTCTGCCTTGGCATAACCATGATGATTTGAGCTTTGTCATTGCCACCTTTGATGCAAATTCAAGCATCCACATACAACACTATCTTTTGTAATCTTGTTCTTGACTTAGTGATCAATCATGATGATCATCCAATGATGTAAACATTATGAAATGCATTGCATGTGTGTTTTGTTTTCTTGGTACAGTTGGATTTAATCTTTGTGATTAAATAGAAATTACAATGTCCCCAAGCAATGCCAATTATGCTCTAAAGGGTGAAAGCACACTATGCCCCCCAAAAATTGTAGCCATAGAAACAAAAAATTTGCATTTGGTTTTTTTGGGTACATGTGGACATCACATTTTGGATTATTTTTGTTCATTTCAAATATATTTCATTAACTTTAGACTTAAACTAGTTTATTATAAAATAAATGCCAACAAACATTTATAAACTTGAACATATGAAATATATTTGTGTCGAAAAAATACATGTCACAAAGTATGAAAAATTGTAAAATTAAGGTTATGGGTGGAATTTTGTAATGAATTTTTTGGTGGTGAGTGATATTGATGTACATCAACTACATTAAAAACCATTTAAAAGTTTATAATTTTTGGTTGAAAATCCATTTTAAAAATGTGTTTTTTTGCACTTCTTGAACAATAAATACATAATAAACTTTTATTTTTGGGAAAAGACCATTACTTTAAGAAAAAAAAGAAGATTTTATAGGTGGGCATTTGTGAGGTGTCTTTTTGTCCCTCTACTCTCGATTCTATAAAGTGACTATACTTGAAAGTACATATGCTACTAGCGAAGGAAAAATGCAAGTTTATTTCTAGACGTTAAATTATGTTTGTAGTTGAAACCAAGTAACTTGCCTCCTATGCATCATTTATGATTTAGAATTGATAGATCTATTTTCCAAGCTCAAACACCCCAAATCCTAGAATTTTATGTCAAATTGTCATGCATTTAAACCAACTTTTAAAGGTTCAACACCATGTTCAACTTAGTTGCAAACCACTAGCCACTTGAAATATTATTCCTAACACATATGTTATTCAAATATGGCTTGCCTTAGCTCAATAGAAAGCTAACTATAAGGCACACCTTGCTACCAACTTCTAAGTTCTGCAACTAAACCGGTAAGAAGTTATGTTACTGAACCCAAGAGGGTTTTACGAAGGTAGTAAGTTCAACTTGGCTGCAGACCACTAGTCACTTGAAATATTATTCCTAACACATGTTATTCAAATCTAGTTTGCTTTAGTTCATTAGAAAGCTAACTATAAGGTGCACCTTATTACCAAATCCTAAGCTCTGCAGGTAAAACCCATGTATAGTATATAATTTCGTATAATACTCAAAACATACATACATATGCAAGGTCCATCTTGTTCAACCCTAACCTTAACCCTAATCCTAGAAACCTAAGGAAAGAAAACCCTAATCTTAGAAATCCAAGGAAAGAATTAAAATCATTTATGAAACCCCCAGAAAACATTGAGTGGTGCCTTGAGAAATGGCAAACGGTCTTTTTCAAATTGCAATTGAGAAACTAGACAAAAACAATTTCCAAGTGTGGAAATTTAGGATCATGAATTTTTTGATGGTGAAAGGCTACTGGAAATTCATAATTGGTGATGAGAAAGAACCTCCTCTCCCCAAAAACCCCACACAATAACAAATTTAAGCCAATATAACTACGCATGAAAAAGGAGCGAAAGTCTTGTATTGGTTTTCTGTAAGTGTGTCCAATTCCATGATTGTGCATATTCAAGATGCAAAATCACCCAAGCAAGCTTGGGATACATTGGTGAAGATGTATGGCACCAATACACAAGCCCACAAAATGCAACTCAAGCAAGAGTTGCATAATCTACAAAAAAACAAGAACATTAGTGACTATTCTACAAAGGTGAAAAACCTTGTAGATGTTCTTGCATCTATAGGAGCCCCTGTAGATGATGAAGATCTAGTGGCCGTCACCTTGAATGAACTTGGAAAAGACTATAGCCAGTTTCGTACTTCAATTATAATTCGAAAAACATTTTTCAATTTCCAAAACTTAATAACATTATTTATAAGTGAAGAGATGAAAATTGCTCGTACTTCATCCAATGGAAGATCATAAGAAAATGCTTTCTACTCAAATACTTATAGAGGTAGAGGTAGAGGTGATAAAACTTCATTTCGAGGTCGACACGAAAGCTCACATGGTGGACATCATCAACATGAAGGTTAAGTTCATGGAGGTGGATGAGGAAACTTTGGAGGAAGAGGAAGTCAAGGAAGTCAAGGGGGGGGGGGTCATGGTGGAAGTCATCGAGGTCAACAACCAAATAACGACTCAAATTGATACTACTGTGGGAAACTTGGGCACATGGCAAAGAATTGTTATAAAAGGGAGCATGATGCATGAAATGGAAAGCTACAACAAGGGAATTATGCATCAACTAGCAATCAAGGTGATGTGCAACTGTTTGTGATGCAGCACATGGCAAATTCAATGATAGGAGGTGTATTAGATAATAATGTCTAGTATGTGGATTCTGGAGCTTCAAACCACATGACTAGTCATGGAAAATGGTTTCAAAACATAAAGGATTTGAAGACACTAAGGTTTGTGGAAATTGGTGATGACACTACACATCCCATCACACAAATTAACAAGGTGCCATTATCCATGCAAGATGGGCAAACAAAGTATTTGAAAGATGTACTTCATGTTCCAACCATAACAAAAAATTTGGTCTCCATAGGCCAAATGGTGGAACAAGGTTTACAGGTGACATTCAACCCAAATGGATGTTTTGTGGAAGACATGAAGAACCAAGGCAAATTGATTG
>Ga0116231_10003852_pt1 | contig 30781 bp, 23 predicted proteins | sample S1TSphgellanicum_2_FD_89695 | JGI IMG/M metagenome (GOLD analysis project Ga0116231, IMG submission 89695) | Host-associated microbial communities from peat moss isolated from Minnesota, USA - S1T2_Fd - Sphagnum magellanicum MG | ecosystem: Host-associated > Plants > Peat moss > Unclassified... | reverse complement strand
TTTTTTTTTTTTTATATAATTTTTTTAAATTTTTTTTTTTTTTATTTTTTTTTTTTAATTTAAAAATTTTATTAAAAATATTTTTTTTAATTATTTTTTTTTTTTTTGATAAAGAAAAAATATAATAATAAGTAAAATCACGTTGTACTTGCCTTGTATTTTTCATAAAACCTCATATATCAATTTTAAATTTACGATAATAAATTAATCTTTGCTTTGCAAAATATGCCATTTATAATAATTCTGTATTTTACAAGATCTAAAAAATATAATTAAAAAAACTATATATATATTTATAATAAAAAAATAAAAACTTTTAAAAGCCATATTAAATATATTAAATATTTGTATATTAATATAATAATAATAATGATATAAATTAATTTTTTTAAACCAAAAATAATAATTACCCATAGGTACTAATCTAATAAAAAATTTTTGATACCTATCTCACTTAAAATAATAACCATATCTTAATCTTTTTTTTTTTTTATGAAGATATGAATTAATATAAGATTTAGGCATTTTACGTTTAAGCTTCCATAAACCATGATGGCCTATTGCTTTAAAAATTTTAACATATAATTTAAAATTATCAAAAAAAGCTTTTAATAAAATAATATACTTTCTTTTAAGTCTAACATGTCCTCTCATATGAAATCTAATCCAAACATATTCAAAAAAAAAATAAGGTATTACTAAAAATCAATAAAAAAAACAAAAATTTAATAAATTTATATTTATACTATTTAAAAAAAAAAACATATATATTTTTTTTTCTTTTTTAATAGGTACTGATAACATACTTATATTTTTAACAAAATCAAAATATTTATTAAAAAAAAAATTATAACTCATAAAAATTTTTTTATTAAAATTAACTAATTTATTTATATTAAATAATTTTCTAAAATTATTATAAAACTTACTTATAAAAAAAATTTTAATTAAATGTTTTTTTTTATAAGTAGTTTTTAAACTATTTAATATAATAAAATTATAAAAACTAAATCAATTTTTTCATTTTCATATTTTTTTTCTAAACTTATTTTTTTTATTTCAATAATGCTTAGATAAATCAATACTTTTTTTATCAAAATAATTTTTTCAATAAAACTGTGCATCCATATTAACTTTTTTACAAAAAAATAAAAAATTATAAAATTTTTTATAATAAATAAATATAAATAAAATAAATAATAAATAAATATATATATATATTATAATATAATAATAAACAAAATTATATTTTACTATTTGAATTAAAAGTAAAAACTGTATATTTATATTTACTTTATTAATTAAATATAAATAATTCGTAAAATTAAATAAATAAATATTTTTTAAAAAAATTATATTATGTGTAAAATGTTTAAAATTTTTAATATTACGTACAGTAACTGTATTTACAAATGCATTTTTATATAAAATATCTTCATCACCTCAACTATATCTTTGTTTTCTAAATAAATAATAATTTGATTTAAAATATACTAAAGTATTTTTAATATTTAATAATAACTTTATATAATTACAAAAAAATTTAAAAAAATAAAGTTTAATTAAAAGTCAATTATTCAAATTATTTATAAAATTTAAATTAATTAAAAAAATATAAATATAACATTTAAATAATACCATTAATGTCATAGGATCTATAAAAAATTTATAAATTTGTAACATTAATATTAAATATCAATTTAAATCAATAATAATTTTTTTTATAAAATAAAAATAAATATACAATAATACTATATGTAAAAAAAAAACTATACTTATAAACAAATCAAAAATAAATTGTTTACTTTTATAATACATTACTTTAAATTTATATTTTAAATAAAAATAAATTACAATATGTATATAAATTTTTAAACTTATAATATAAGATACAATGCTTTCAATATAACTTTTAATTTTATATATAACTAAATTAAATCAATAATATAAAAATTTTTGCTTTTCTATATAAAAATACATATATAAAATAAATTTATATATTAATATTTTTTTTTCATATTCATATCTATATTTTAATAAATTCAAATTATAATCATTATAAAATCAATTTAATAATGACAATGCCGATATTATAAAATTATTTTTTATGAAATTTAAATAATTGAACACATTATAAAAAAATATATAATAGTATATTATTATTAAATTAAATATAAATTTATAACTAAATTTTATATATAATCAATATATAACAAAAAATGATTTTACATAATATTTTTTTAATAAAAAATAAATAAACGCTTTTACATAAAAATCATAATAAAATCATAAAGGCATAAAATTTAAACACTTAGTCCTAGCTTTATAAAAACTATATAAATGAAATCATTTACTATAATGTCTTTTTAAAAAATGACTAAAATAAGTATAACGATAAACTTGCCATCTAATTTTAATACTTATTTGTCTAAAATAATAATAAATATAAACATTAAAATAACGTTTCAAAAATGTTAATATTGTATAATTTTTATATTTTAAAATATAACCAAAACGCTCTATTCTATATATAAAATTATTATAATAAGAAAATATTAAAGATATTAATATTCTATATAACTCTAAATAACTAAAATTAGGATAATTTATAAAATAATATATAAAAGAATTTTCAATAAATAAATTATTATTAGAAAATTCTATAATAAATAACTTATATCAAACACTTTTTATATTAGCTATATTTATATATAAATTAAATACAAAAGAATACTTTATTAAATTTATATTATATTTATATTTATCTTTATCTATATAAAAATACTTCAAACAATATTTTATTTCTTTACTTTTTATATTAATATTATATATATCATCTATTAAATATTCATTTTTATAAAATAAAAATGAATAAGGACTATGTCATAATAAATGCTTTAAATGAAAGTTTAAAGAGAAACAATTTAAATAATTAAATATAGTTCAACCAAAATTTTTTTTAGATTTAAAAAAAAAAAATCTTTTTAAATTATTTATCTTATTCAATGTATTTAATTTATAAATATCTACTTTATTAGTAAATATACTATTATAAGAATTTATAGTATAATCACACATAATATAATAAAATATAAAATATTTTTTAAAAATATTAATTAAAGTACTAAAACTTTTTAATGCCTTATTATTTTTTCTAGTATTTGTTAAATAAATTTTATAATTTCAATTTAATTTCAAATTATCAAAATTATATTGTAAATACCTATTTTGCAAATATGCTGTAAATTCTGGTCAATAACTTCTTAATTGTATATATTCTATTAAATAATGATAATTAAACAAACCTATAAACCTTAATAATGTATTACGATATTTTATATAATCTTTACGATTATACCTAATAAAAAATAAATTTATAAATACATTACCATCTTCATCTTTTGCATATTTACTTGCTTTTATATTATCAAAAAAAAGTCAAAAATTCAAATCTACATCTTGATCTAAATCTATATCTAAATCTTGTTTTTTATTAAAATACTTAAAATTTAATTTTAATTTACTTAATTTTAGTTTTATTAAATCAGTTAATCATTGATAATTTTCTAATAATAAAGTATATTTTCTTTTGTGTTGAAATATTTTATTATTATTAATAAATTGATATTTTTTAATTATTTTTAAATTTTTATTAAAAAAATCAAAATAATTTAAACACTCTACTATATTTTTATTGTTATTAATATTATAAGGATAAAATTCATATATATATATATAATCATAAAGACGTTTTCTAAATAATTTTTTAATTGGTGTATCTTGATAACTTTCAACAGGATGTGTTTCACTTATAGAACCTCCATTCATAAATATATAATCTATTACACTATTAGTAATAACTCTCTTTCGACGACGAAAAAAAGACCAATTTAAATTTGGTATTTTATATTTATAATTAAATAAATTTTTATAAATTTTATAATTATAAACATTACTAAAAAAAAAAATATAATTTGTTTTAATTATTTTTTTTTTTAAAAAAAAAAAAAAAAAACCTATTTTTCTTTGTATACCTAATAAAAATTTATAATGCATATAAATTGCATGAGTTCTTAGTAAATTATCAAATACATAAGTAAAATAAGTCTTCTCAAAATTTGTAGAAAAACAAATATATTTTAAAGGTATTTTTTTTAATTTTAAAATACGATTACTTAATATACTCATAGTTCTATACGTGAAAAAATTACTATAATATTCTTTATTATTAAACATTCATAATCTTACATTTTTTTTATAATTTTTTTCATACTCTATTGGTAATTTTACATAATAAGCATGTGAAACACCTTTATCAATATTTTTTATTAATTTTTTATATTTATTTTCTAAAGTATGTTTTATAGACTTAAAATTAAAGTCTTCTTCTGGTTTAGTTATTTTTAAATCAATTCTAAACTTATTAGCATAAAATTTTGCAATATAATCATATCACATTATTAATTTATAATGTCATGAATTATTATAAACATTTAATAAATTATGTAATAAAGCAGTATCATTATTTACATATAATGATAATGTATTTAAACTTATATTATATTGATTTGTTATTTTAAAACCATATAAAGATAAAATATTATTTAAATAAACTAACATATCATTATAAATGATATTATTCAAATAAGTTAAATCTATCAAATTATTATGTAATAACATTAAATTATAATAATTTCTTAAATCAATTCATTCAAAATTAAAAAAACGTGAAACTTCTTTAACTTCTAAAAAAGGTAAATATAATATATAATGTTTAAATAATAAAATAAAATAATAATATATAAGTCAATAATATTTTAAACACAAAATAAATAATAATATATATAACAAAATATATTTATATTGATAAATATTATAAATTATAATATTTATAAACAACATTATAAAAGATAATAATATATATAATATATTTAAAAAAAATAAATATATAACATAAAATATTAAAAAATTTATCTTTTTTTTTTTTAAATTAACAAATAAAATACCTCATAAAAATTCTTGTAATTTTGGCATTTTTACAAATATAAATAAATTTAAATAATATATTAAATTTATTAAATAAATTAAAATATTTTTTTTTAAATAAATATTAAAATAAAATTTAATATTTATTAAAAATTTTTTATATACTAATATATTATAAAAAAAAAAATTAACAAAAGATAATTTTATATAAAAATTTCTATATAATATTGGATCTTCTAAATATTGCAATTTTTTAAATATATTAAATCTTTTTAAAATAAAAAAAAAAAGATCTAAATTTATAAATTTAAAAATATGATAATAAAAAATTATAATTAATCTATACACTTTACTTAATATAGTTTTTTTAGATATTATTAAAAACTTTGTTTTTAATATTATATTTAAATTATAAAATATAACATTAAAAAAATATATATTTTTTAAATTTAAATATATACTAAATATAAAAATTAAAAATACTTGATAAATATAAGTAATTACATAAATTATTAAATATTTTCAAAAAAAAAAATATACAGACTTTTTATTATAAAAAAATTTGTTAGTTTTAAAACTATTTGAAGATCCATTATAACTATAAAATCTAAAATTTTTAAATATAAAATAAATTAAATATAATATACTATAAAAAAAATTATATATAAAAGCTATTATATTTAATAATAAAAATTTTAAAAAATAATAATAATTTATTTTATAATTATAACGAAAAAAAAAAAAAAAAAAAAAAAAAAAAAAAAAAAAAAAAAAAAATAAATAACAAATAAAAAAAAAAAAATTAAAATTATAAAAAAAAAAAAAAATAAAAAAAAAATAAAAAAAAAAAAAAAATAAAAAAAATACTTTAATTTTAAAAAAAAAAAAATAAAAAAAAAAAAAAAATTTATTTTAAAATTAAAAAAAAAAAAAAAAAAAAAAATAAAAAGAAAAGGTAAAAAATATAATAATAACATTTATATTATTTAATTAAATTATTTATAAAAATAAAACAGATAATAAATATATTAATAACATTATTATTTTTTATAATTATTTAACCAGATAAAATCTTTAGATTTTATAAAATTTAACATATACTTTTTTTTTTTTTTTTCTAATATTAAAATAATAGCACCTAACATTGCTATAAATAATAATAAAGTAGCTCCTATAAATAATATATAACAATCATTATAAAGTAATACTCCTATACTTACTATTTTTATATTAGTATAAAAACTTCATTTTATATATATAATTAAATTTACTAATTCTAATTGAATATAACTTATACTATTATATAATATCAATAATATTTGACTTAAATAAATTAAACTTAAAAATAATACTAAATATAAATTTAAAGAAAAAACTTCTATAATACGAATATTTAACATCATAATAATAAATAAAAATAATACAGCAATAGCTCCTATATAAACAATTAATATAATTAAACCAATAAATTCTACTCCATAATAAATAAATAATAAACTACATAAAAAAAATACTAAAATTAAATTAATTACACTTATTATTATATTTCTACTAAAAACTACACATATTGCTGTTATTAATATTAAACATAAATATATAACTAACATATTATTTATTTTTTATTAATTTTATTACACTTATTAATAAATATAATAATATTATTATTATATTTAATATTAACTTAAATATAATATAATGAATATAAATATAATAAAATTTAATAAACTTATATTGTTCAAATAATATATTATTATTTATAATATTACTAAAACAATTTTTAAATGAATAAAAAAATTTTATATTAGATAATATTTTTATAATATTTAAAAATTGTTTTAAATTATTAATACATATCATTATAATAAAAGAACTTAAAAAAAAAAAATTTACTAAAAATAATCTTTTTATATATTTTGAATTTACAACCAAACACCTTACATTCTCTTTTAATAATTCATTTTTTAAATTTAATAACATCAAATTAGATAATTTATTATAATTAAAAAATATAATAAAATTATTATTCTCAATTAAATAATTTAATTGTAATAAATTATAATTATCATTAATTAAATTTAAATTTTGTAAAGACTTCATTAAATTTTTATAATAATATTACTAGAACGTAAACTACCTTTAAGCATTTTTGTAGCTTGTAATAAAGTATAATTAGGAAATTTAAATCTAGCAATTTTTAAAAAATCTTCTAATAATATATAAGATATAATACTTAAATTACCATTAGAATCTTTTATTTCTTCTTCTTTTTTTAATAAATAAATTAAAAATCCAATAGAGGGTAAATCTGTCGTAAAAGTAAAATTTTTATTTTCTGTTACTATTATATTAACTTTTAATCTAAAATAATCTGGTAAATCTTTTGTATACTCATTAAACTCCTTACAAAATTTAATTGTATTTACACCTATATTACCTAAAATAGTACCAAGCGGTGGACCATTTTGTGCACCATTAGCCCTAATATATATAGTTAATTTTGTAATAATATCCATTTTAAATAAATTCTAAAATAATACCAGCACCTATTGTAATATTACCTTCACGCATTACAAAACGTAAGCCTACATTTAAAGCTACTTTATCAACTAACTTTACAGTAACAATTAAAGAATCTCCAGGCATTACGGCACTTATATCATCTGGTAATATTAAAGAACCTGTCATATTAGCTGTTCTAAAAAAAAATTGTGGAGTATAATTACTAATAAAAGGCTTATGTCTACCTCCTTCTTCTTTTGTTAAAACATATATTTTAGCTTTAAATCTGCTATACGCTTTAATAATATTTAAAGCTGCTAATACATAACCTCTTTTTACATCATCACGTTTTACTGCTTTAACTAAAACACCTACATTATCTCCTACCTCAGCAATATCTAATGATTTACGAAACATTTCGAGACCCATACAAAATGTATTAATATTTTCTCTACCCCCTACGACTTCTAAAGTATCATTTATTTTAATAAGTCCAGTTTCTATTTTACCGGTCAATACGGTACCTCTACCTGTAGCCATAAATATACCTTCTATAGACATTAAAAAAGGTGCATCTTTTTTTCTTTCTGGCTGTTTTATATAAGAATCTACAATATTCATTAAATTAATTACAGAACCTTTACCTAACTCACTATCATAATCTTCTTCTAAAGCTTTACGTGCTGAACCCTTTATACAAGGTATATCCTGAGGAAACCCATAAGATTCTAAAAGTTCTCTAATTTCAAGTTCTACAAGATCTTTCATGTCACCTTCAATGGAAGTCATTAAATCAAGTTTATTAATATATATTACCATATAAGGTATACCTACTTCTTTAGCTAATATTATATGCTCTCTTGTTTGTACCTGTGGACCATCATTAACTGCTACTACTAAAATAGCACCTTCCATTTGAACTGCACCTGTTAACATATTTTTTACATATTGTTGATGGCCTGGACAATCTATATGAGAATAATGCCTTTTTTCTGTTTCATATTCAATATGAGCAGCATTAATTGTAATTCCTCTATTTCTTTCTTCTACATGATTATCTATATCTGAATAAGAATGAAAATATGTATTACCAATACCTTGCAAACATTTTGTTATTGCTGCAGTTAATGTTGTTTTACCATGATCTACATGACCTATTGTACCTATATTACAATGTGGCTTTGATTTAATAAATTTTATAATTGTTTTTTTTGAATACATTATTATTTTCTTATAAAATTTAACAAAACTCTATTAGCTATAGCTTTTTTATATAATTGATAATTTTGATTTATAATTAAACCCTTAAATTTATAACTAGCACATACTAATAATACTAATTTTTTTAAATTAATACTACCTCTTTTTTTTTTTACATTTTTTAACCATAAAGATAATGCATCATTTATACTTTTCTCAAATCGTAATATTATTGGTATATCTTTTTTTATACCACCAAATCTTTTTTTTATAAATTTTATTTTCATTAAACTATTTAATAAAGCTATTAATAAAATTAAATTTATATCTTTTTTTGTTTTTTTTTTTAATAATATTCTTAATTTTAAATAAGTTTTTCAAGCATATATTTTTTTTCCTTTTTTAATTAACTTACCTATTAATTTTTTATGTAATAAATAAAAAATATTATTATAATATTTTAATTTTAAATAATGCAATATATTCATTTTTTTTTAACTTAATTTTTTTAAACCAAATTTTGATCTTCTATTTTTTCTACCATAAGGCTCACTTTTAACAAAATCACAAACACCTCTAATTAAATGATAATTGATACCAGGAGAATCCTTTGGTCCATGTCCTCTAACCATTACTAAAGAATGAGATTGTAAAAAATGTTCACCTATACCTGGTATTTTTGCAAAAATTCTTTTATTATTAAATAATAAACGTACTTTTGCAAATGTTCTTTTTGCAGAATTAGGTTTTCTAGGCGACATTGTAGCTATTTTAGAAATAACACCTTTTCTATGTGGTGCTCCTAAAAAATGCTTTGCTCTTTTAATATTTAAACATCTTCTTCTCTTTTTTTTTTTATTTAAAAATTGAAGCGACGTCATTTTCTATTTTAATTTTATGCTTTTAAAAATATTATTAAATCTAAAGATATACCCCCTTTTATTCTATAAAATAATACTAAAAGCGCTAAACCTATAGCACTTTCTGCTGCTGCACTAGTTAAATATATTAAAGCATAAATAATTCCTAACAAATCATCTAAAAATATAGAACTTATTACGAAATTTATATTTACTGCTAATATTAAAAGTTCCAATGATATTAATAACATAATAGCATTTTGTTTAGTTAATGTTAAACCCATTACACCTATTAAAAATAATAATATAGATAATACTAATAATAATAACATTATTTATTATTTCTATTCATATTATAAACATCATAAATTACTTTATCCACTAATATAGCTAATGGAAATAATATTATTATATTTACAAAATATAATACTGATAAAACTCTACCTATTGTTAAATAAGGTTCTATTACTGGAAGACCTCCTATTCATGCTAATAATATACAAATAACTACAAAAATTCAAAAAAATAACTTATGACACGGTCTAAAACTACCTGATCTAATAATACCATTTTTCATTATATAAGGTATAAATAATAAAATAAAAATAGATAATATCATTACTATAAAACCTAATAATTTATTAGGTATAGCACGTAATATTGCATAAAAAAATAATAAATATCATTCTGGTACTATATGTGATGGTGTTACTAAAAAATTAGCTATTTGGTAATTTAATGTATGACCTAACATATCTGGAAATGTATAATTTATATATAAAATAATAATTAAACATAATAATATACTTAAAATATCTTTTAATATAAAATACGGTGTAAATACTATATTTTCATAAATTGATGGTGTCCCAATATTATTTGTAGAGCCTGCTTCATGCAATAAAGATATATGTATTATTGATAAAAATAATAATATAAAAGGTAACGCAAAATGTAAAGCATAAAAACGATGTAATGTTGCATCTTCTATTGTAAAACCTCCTCATAATAAAAATACTATATCATTACCTATTAACGGTATAGACGATAATAAACTAGTTATAACCATCGCACCTCGATAACTCATTTGACCTCATGGTAATACATAACCTAAAAAAGCTGTTATTATCATTAATAAAAATAAAAATATACCTGATGTTCATAATAATTGTCTTGGATATAAAAAAGATCCATAATATAATGCTCTAAACATATGTATATATACACATAAAAAAAAAAACGAAGCACCATTTGCATGTAATGCTCTGATTCATCAACCATAATATATTTCATTATTTATATACATTATTGATATAAATGCATTTAAAATTGATGGATCATAAAACATTGCTAAAAATATACCAGTTATTATTTGTATGATTAAAAAATATAATGATAAAACACCAAAATTTCATCAATATGTTAAATTTGAAGGTGTTTTATATAAAATATAACTATGTTTTAAATTTAATAAATTTAAAGATTTATATCAATATCGCATTATAAAAATTATAAAAAAAAAAATACAAAACTAAAAGAATATAAGTAATTAATACTTATATTCTTTAGCATACTTCTAAATAACAACAAAAATGTAACGTTGTTCATTTTATTTAATCTTATTTTATTATTTATTTTTATATTTTAATATTATTATTAAAATTTCTTTAATTCAATTTAATGAATAAAGCATTGTTCTATATATTTTATATAATAACATATTATGATTTAATAAATTATGTATTAAAGGTGTTTGTATACTATTTAAAAAAAAATTTAAATTTTCAATTGTATTTTGTAATCCTAAATTTTTAATATAATTATTTTTATAAATTTTATTTTTATAAATTAAATATTTATTATATAATAAATTTCTATTATTATATATGTATATAATAATAATAAGTAAACAAATAAAAAGTATGATAAACCTTATAACTAATAACATTTACATTTATTATATAAAATATATTAATTCCATTCTATAATTTTAATTTTTTAATAATAATATAACTATACTATTTTCTTTTTTTATTATTTAAACATGTAAGTATCTATAAAATACATTTTTATTTCAATTTATAAAAATCTAACTAAAAAGTTTTAATTATTAAATATAATTTACAAAAGTAAATTGATATTAATTACAACCTTTAAATTTATAAATCATCTTACATTTTATCTTAACCATAAAAAAAAAATATATATAGTATAGCTAAATTACATTAATTAACAAAATTATAAATTTTTAGATATGTAGTTATCTAAAAATTTAAATTACCTATCTATTTCACCAAATACTAAATCCTGCGTACCTATCACAGTTACCAAATCTGCTAAATACGAATTTTTCATCATAAAGTCTAAACCTTGTAAATGTAAAAAACCTGGTGATTTTATACGACAACGATAAGGTCTATTTGTATTATTTGATATCAAAAACACACCAAATTCACCTTTAGGTGCTTCCACTACATTATATGTAAAACCAAAAGGTACAACAAAACCTTCTGAATATAATTTAAAATGATGTATTAAAGCTTCCATATTATATTTCATCAAAGCACGTGCTGGATATGCTACCTTATTATCATTTATTATAAAATTTCTATCAGTAGCATTATTTAACACATACAAAAAATTTAAAGCTTGTAATATAATATAACAAGATTCACGCATTTCCTCTACACGAATTAAGTAACGATCATAACAATCCCCATTTAAACCTATAGGTATATAATATTTGAAAAAATTATATGCATCATATGAATTATTTAAACGTAAATCTCATAAATATCCAGTCGATCTTAACATTACACCTGAATAACCTAAATTTAAAGCATCTTTAAATTTAACCATACCAACATCAATTAAACGTTGTTTTCATATTCTATTAACTGACAACATATCTTTAATTTCATCAATTCTAAAAAAAAATTGATTTACAAAATTATAAATATCATTAAGTAAATCATCACTTATATCTTGAGCTACGCCCCCAGGTCTTATATAACTAGAATGAAAACGTGCTCCTGACACCCTTTCATAAAACTCCATTAATTTTTCACGTTCTTCGAAACCTCATAAAAATGGAGTTAAAGCACCTATATCTAAAGCATGTGTTGTTAACGCTAATAAATGATTTAAAAGACGAGTAATTTCACTAAATAAAACTCTTATAATTTTTGATCTAAAAGGAATATCTATATTTAATAAAGATTCAACAGCTAAAGCATAAGATTGCTCTTGCACCATCATACTAACATAATCTAAACGATCAAAATAAGGTATACTTTGTATATAATTTTTATATTCAATCAATTTTTCAGTACCTCTATGTAATAAACCTATATGTGCATCCGTTCTTTTTATTAATTCACCATCTAAAAATAAAACTAAACGCAATACACCATGAGCAGCAGGATGCTGTGGACCAAAATTTAAAGTTATATTTTTTATTTTACTAAAAAATTTATTTAAATATACTGCCATTTCATTTATAAATATAATATTATAACATTTTTAAAAATATATAAATAAATAATACTATGTAATAAAATAATAATAATATTTAAAAATAATAATAAAAAAAATAAAATAATAAACATCCTATCAAAGTTTTTAAATATACCAAAAATTTCAAATATATCAAAATTATGCATATTTATTGTTTTATATTTTTTATCTATAAATATAAAAAATCTAATTAATCTAACATAATATATAGTACTTAAACAACTTATACTTAATAATACAAATAATACTAAATACTTACCATAACCTATAAAATTAATAAATACATACCATTTAGAAATAAATCCAATAAAAAAAGGCAACCCTGCCAAAATAAAAAAAATAAAAATTAAAGATCATAATAAAACTTTATTACTATTTACAAAAATAGTTAATTTATTTATATTATCTATATAATATAAACCATTATCATTTTCTTCAAATAAAAAAAACATAAAACAAAAAACAAAAAACATTAAAATAATATATAATAATAAATAAAATAAACCAGCTGTAATAGATTGTGGTGTAAATATACTTATAGAAAAAATAATTAAACCAATATGTACCATCGAACCATAAGCTAATAAACGTTTAAAACTATATTGGTACAACGCTACTATAGAACCATATAATATAGAAATTAAAGATATTATAATACAATAACTACTTATTATATTAAAAAACACACTAAATAATTTTAAAAATAAAAAAACATAAACAATTTTAGGTATTATAGAAATAAATACAACTGTAATTAGTAAAGCTCCTTGATATACATCAGGCATCCAACTATGTAAAGGAAATAAACCTAATTTAAAAAATATACTTGAAAAAATTAAATAAATACCTAAAATTGTTAACCAATTTATATCATTAAAATATACTAAACTACTTATTTCATTTAATAATAAAGTACCTGTAGAAAAATAAATAAAAGATGCACCAAAAAATCCTATTATAGTAGCAAATGCACTTTGTATAAAATATTTATAAGCCGATTCTATACCACTATTAGAATTATTATTTAAACCTATTAAACAATATATACATAAATTTACTAACTCTATAAATAAAAAAATAACAAACAAATTATTACTCAACATTATTATAAACAAAGATAAAATACAAGTATATATAATTAATAAATACGCAAAAACATTAAGTTTTATAATATTTTTAAAATTATTTAATAATATCAAAAAAAAAAGAACAAATAATTATAAATTTCTTAATCATTAATATTATATTATTATTTATAGCAAAATTATCTATAATACAAATAAAACAATCATCTAAATCCGATACAGTAAAAGATAAATATAACATAAATATAGACCATAACATACACATATAAATAATATCTTCATCTTTATATTTAAAATAGTTATTTAATAAATATAATGATAAAATAATAATAATAAGAAATAATAAAGTAAACTCTATATTGAAATAAATTCACAATTTATTAAAATGCATTTATATTTATATTCAACGATTCATTTAGATTCCACGAATTTGAAAAAAAATAAGAACGAAAAAATTGATTATTTTCTAATTTTTCTTTTATAATCTTACCTATAGTATCATCATATCTTAAATCATAAAATCCTAGTAATGGAAAATTTTTTAATAAAGGATGCCCAATAAAACCATAATCTGTTAAAATACGTCGCAAATCTAGATGATAAATAAATTTTAAACCAAAAAGATCTCATACTTCTCTTTCAAATCAATTACTATTTAAATAAATATCACATAAAGAAAAATTTAAATCTTCTTTTTTTAAATATTTTTTTAAAAAATATCTTAAATTTAGATTATATGATAACATATAATAATATAATATAAATTCTTTTAAAATACCTAAATAATGAGACACTGTTAAATCACTTAACGTTAAAAATTTTAAAAATAAAATATTTTTAAAATTTAATAAACTACTATAAAAAAATGAAATATTTAAAATTAAACCAACCTGAACACTTGTATTGAATAAAGAAACAAAATTATGTAACATTAAAACATATGAAATTTGTATAATATATAATAAAAAATTTATATTAAGATCAGTCGAGTGCACCTTCATATCATTCATAAATAAAACCAAGCGTTAATAAAAACAAAAATAAAAGCATTACATAAATGCCTTGTAATGCTAATAACTTAAAACATATAACTCAAGGGAATAAAAATAATAATTCTAAATCAAATATAATAAATAAAATAGCTAACAAATAATATCTTATTTCAAATTTTTCTCTAGCATCACTAAAAGGATTAAACCCACATTCATAAGAAGTTAATTTTTCATTAGAAGGTTTTTGATAAACAAATATAAAAGATATAAAAAATAATAATAATCCTATTATTAAAAATATAATTAAAAACTTTAATATATAAAGATATTCAACAAACATATTATACTATAAAAAATTTTATTTTATATATAAAATAATAAATATTATTAAAAATATAATTTGGAAAAACACCATAAAAAAAAATTAATAATAAAAAGATTAATAAAAATATAAATTCTACACGAGTTATATCTGTATAAAGTCTTATAAAAAATTCTTTTATAAAACCAAAAAATAATCTATTATATAATAATAAAGAATACATTAAACTTAATATTAAACTAAAAGTAGTTATTAAAGCTATAACAAAAGAAAAATTTGAAGCTCCATAAGTTAATAAAAATTCACCAATAAAATTAAACGTTCCAGGAAACCCTATATTAGATAAAATAAAGACAAAATAAATAATTGCAAAAATAGGCATAAACATAACTAAGCCTCCATAATAAAAAATTAAACGCGTTTTATACCTATCATATAAAACACCTATACCTAAAAATAATGCAGATGATGCTAATGCATGACTAAACGTCATTACATAAGAACCTGCTGCACCTAAAAAACTTAAACTAAATAAACCAATCAAACTATAATTCATATGAGACACTGAAGCATAAGCTATTATTTTTTTTATATCAATTTGACATAAAGCAACTATAGAACTTTGTATTAAACTAAATAATATAATTATTAATATTATAAAAATTAAATCATAACAAATAATTGTAAAAGAACCTAATAAAAAACGAAATATAGCATAAGTACCTAACTTTAATAAAATACCAGCTAAAATAACAGAACCTGGTGTAGGTGCTTCAACATGAGCCTCTGGTAATCATAAATGTAAAGGTGTTATTGGTATTTTAACAGAAAACCCTAAAAATAATAATATTCAAATAATAAATTTTCTACTATCTAAAAAATATGTATTTAAAAAAAAATCAAAAGATAAATTACCTTTACTTAATAATACGTCAAAAATACTAATAAATACAAAAATAGAACCAAATAAAGTATACACAAGTAATTGATAAGATGCTGTTATTTTTCTATTCCTAGATCCTCATATTCCTATTAATAAAAACATAGGTATTATAATCAATTCAAAAAAAATAAAAAAATTAAAAAAATCTAAAGAACTAAAAACATTAATTAAAATCCATAATGAAAAACTTAATAAAAAATAATAAAATACTGATTTATATTTTAAACTTCAATAACATAAAAAACAAATAACTAATAAAAAAGAACTTAATAAAATCAAATTTAAAGATAAAACATCGAAACCTCAAGTAAAATCTATATTAAAAAATAATTGCTTATAAAATGTTAATATATATTGATATCAATATATAGATTTATTATAAAATAAATTTAAAAATATAATAAATATTAACATTATATTAAAAATATAATAAAAAACTAAACGTAAAATAGTATTAGTAAATAAAAAAAAATATAAATTTAATCAAAAAAATATTAAAATAAAATTAATAAATACAAAAAACATTTATATAAACAATAAAATTAAAAATATACTAAAAATAGTAAAACCTAAAGATAATGGTAATATAATTTTTCAACCCAAAAACATTAACTGATCATACCTATAACGTGGTAAAGTAGCTCTTATTCAAATAAAAAAAAACATAACCAATAATAACTTTATACAAAAATAAAAAGCTCCGCTTAACCAATAATAAGATGATAATCAACCTCCTAAAAATAAAACAACAATAATTGCAGACATTAATATTATATTACTATATTCAGCTAAAAAAAAAAAAGTAAAACCAATTGAAGAATATTCAACATTATAACCAGCTACTAACTCAGATTCAGCTTCTGGTAAATCAAAAGGAACTCTATTAGTTTCAGCTAATGCTGTTATTAAAAATAATATAAAAAATGGAAAAAATGTTATACAATAAAAAATATTAGCTTGACATAACACTATTTGCGTTATATTAAAACTTTCTGAAATCAATATAATTGGCATAAGTAATAACCCAATAGAAATTTCATAACTAATAAACTGTGCTGAAGATCTTAAAGCACCTAAAAAAGCATATTTTGAATTACTTGCTCAACCTGACATTATAATACCATATACCCCTAATGATGTAAATGCAAATAAAAATAAAATACCTAAATTTATATCAGCTATCACTATATTAAAATTAAACGGTATTAAAGATCAACATAACATACTAATTAAAAAAGTGAAAATTGGAGAAATTATAAAAATATATAAATTAGATGAGCCTGGTAATAATGTTTCTTTACTTAACAATTTTAAAGCATCAGCTATTGCTTGTAATAAACCATACAAACCAACTATATTAGGCCCTCTACGACGTTGCATTGCAGCTAAAACTTTTCTTTCAAACAATGTAAAAAAAGCAACTACTAATAATACTGGTAAAATAATTGGTAATAATTTTAATAATTCTATATTTAAACAATATAATATTAAATTTACAAAAATAAATTTCAATAAGATTAACATTATAATTTAAAAATTTTATATTTTTTTAAAGCACTAAAAGACATTACCTTTGAATTTTTTACAAAAAAATCAGATAAATAATAATTATTAATAAAAGTATTAAAGAAAGTATTTTTAAATTTAACATAATATATAGCTATACAATAAATAAAATTCCTTAATTTATTTTGAATTACATTAATAGTAACATACGCTATATAATAAAATAATTCAATATAAAAACTATGTGCTGATAAAAAAAAATTACAAAAATAATTAATTATATTTATAAAATAATTTAATATTATATAAAAATTTAATAAATAATTTATTTTTAAAATTTTTTTCTTTTTATTTAATATACTAAATAAAAATATAATATCTCAATCTGTATATAAAAAAGATTTAATAACCTGTTTCATAGCCCTATATTTACCTTCTAAATTTATAAAAAGAGAATCATATTCAAAAGGTGCTAAAGCAGGTAATATTAAATTAGCTTTAAAATATAATTTATTTTTTATAAAATTTTGAAATACAATAAATGTATGATTATAATCATAGTCAGAATCTATTGATAAAGCATAAAAAAAATTAATATCATTAATTTTTAAAACTTTAATTTTATCTATAATTAAATTACTATAAGAATAAAAACCTAAAAAAGAATTTATTAAATTTAATGATAAAACAATAAACTGTTTTTTTATAAAATAAATAAAAGATAATAAAAAAGATTTAGAATCACTTCTATAAATAATACAATTACCTAATAAACACATCATTTTAATATAAAAATTAAAAGATTTACTTAGACTACTAAAATAATAAAAATTTTTAAAAAAAAAATCACAAGAAAATCTTTGTTTACCTTCTAAAAATAAAATAAACTTAAAAATATTATTACCTAAATTTTTTATAGGATATGTTAAATAATTTAAAGCCAACCCATAAGAATATAAAAATAATTCATTATTTTTATTAATATTATAATTTTTTTTTATTCTGACATTAAGTAATGGTGACTCTAAACGTAAATCACATGAAATAAATAAATAAAAATTAACAAACTCAATTTCTTCTAATAATAACCCTAAATATATAAAATCTATAAAATCATAAATTCAATTAATCTTTTGTAAATTATATAAAATATTAGAACTACCAAAATTATTAAAAAATAATTTAATAGATAAAGTAGTTTTTAAATCACTATAATAACCTAAACTAGAATATATTTTTTTATTATTAAAAATAGTTTTTTTTATATTATAAAAAAATATATTAATAGCAAAATCCCAAGAAATAACTATTAATTTACTAAATACATTTAATTTAGGATAATTTATACGATTAATAATTAAAGCATCATAAGAAAATCTTATTTTATTAGTAATTCATTCTTCATTTAAAGACTCATCTAAAACCGGTATAATTCTAATAATTCTATTAGAATATACATATAAACGTAAACTAGAAGCCACACTATCTAAAAAATCTATATTTGTATAAAAAAGTGACTCCCAAGAGCGTTGCTTAAACGCATAAGGCATTGAAGTTGATGCACCTACTGGACATAAATCTATTATATTACCTGATAATTCATCTAATAAATCAATATTATAATAAGTACCAATTTCCATATTGTAACCACGATCTAAAACTCCTAAACTAAAGTTACTAATTTCATTAGCAAATCGTACACATCTTGTACAATGTATACATCTTGTCATTACAGTTTTTATTAAAGGTCCATTTTGACTAAAATTATCAACTGCTCTTTTTTTATCTTCATAAAACCTACCTTTATCAGAACCATACATTAAAGAAATATCTTGTAAATCACATTCACCTCCTTGATCACATATAGGACAATCTAAAGGATGGTTAATTAATAAAAATTCTAAAATTGACTCACGTGCTTCTCTTACTCTTTTATTATTAGTAAAAATAACCATATCATCAGTTATATTTACAGCACAAGAAACAACCAAACTATTATTAGCTAATACAATACACATTCTACAATTACCAGCAATTGTTAACTTTTCATGATAACAAAAACAAGGTAAGTTTATATTCATTTTAAAACAATATTGAAATATAGTTAAATTAATAAAACTATTGTCTATAATATACTCTACTGTATCTATTTTTAACTTCATTTATAAACCTACACGACTTTCTCTATTTAAACGATCACGTAAAAAATATAACTTATTCTTATTAAAGTTATAAAGTTTACGTTTATAATCTAAAAATATTGAACTATAACCATGACTATAAAAATACAATAATGTTAATTCAATCATTGTTTTTAACACCAAATTTCTTAAAACTAATATCATATTAGGTACTATAAAAGATTTTCTTTTAATAGCTATACATATACCAATAAAAATTAAAGGTTTAGATCTATAAAAATAAATAAATTTTAAAACATCTCCAATAACTATTTTTTTTATAGTTAAAGAATTTTTAATTAAATCTCTATTTTTTCTTTGTTTTATAAAAAAATTAGGACTAGGAAGTAATTCTAATTCATCTAATTCTACTTGTTCTACTAAACTTAACTCTTGCTCTTCTTTAAAATAAGAAAAATCGAAACACATCTTAATTTTTTTTTATTTTTGTATTTAATAATAAAAATCGTTTTACACTATTATTTAATATAACACCTTTATTTAAAAAATCTGCTAATTTTTTATAATTAATAGAAAGCATACGTTTAGTACCATACTTAAAAAAACCTAAATTACAAATTACCTTTTGACTACTAGTTTTTTTTTTATTTAATATAACTATTATTTTATGTATTTTAGAAAAATGTTGTTTACCTTTTCTTATTCTAATAACATTATGTGCATAATTTTTCATTTATATTACAAAATTAAAAAAATTAAAATTTTTTTCACCAATTCGTAAAATCTCACCAATTAAGAAGTTTTTTAGAATCCTCATTTTTATCACTTTTATGTTCATAAATGATTTCATCAATATTAGCATGCTCCTTAATATAATCTCCCTTATAATGTTCTTTATAATAATCATCTATTTTATATCTATAATCAGTAGTACTATTTTCATCCCTAATACCAAAAGGTTTTCTACCTAAATCTAAATACCAATTATCTTTCTTTCAATTAGTTTTTCACATATAAACATTTTTATCAAAAGAATTAATAATATCTAAATGTGTCACATGTATTGAAGATAACAATTTATCTCAATCATTAATAGCTTTAATATGTAAACGAGACTCACGCTCTTCAGTCAACTTATCCATTGCCATATGTCATATAGTATCAAAAAGTGTTTGCCTATCTGTCTCGTCTAAACTTTCTATAAAAATAAAAAATTTTGAAGCATCATGTTTAAACAAATAACGTACATCATTTCATATAGGAGCATTAATATTCGATAACATTAAATCAAATTTAACTTTACAATCTTTATAAACTTCAAGATATTCCCTATCAGAAACTCACTGTCTATATGCAAAAAAAATATTTTGTGTTTTTTCTCTTTTTTTATCAAATTTAGCTTTAAAACGTTTCATAGCCTCACTTTGATCTTGATCTTCTATTTGATCTTGATTCATAGCCTCACTTTGATCTTGATCTTCTATTTGTTTTTGATTCATAGCCTCACTTTGATCTTGTTCATAATATATATATTTTTTTTTAGAACTAATAATAATGGGTCCTATAGAATATCTTTTTTTTATTTTAATTGACTTATTTTTATATAAAGAAGAAGTATAATCCTTCAATTTTTTTAAAAATAAAAAATCCAATTCATTATTTTTAAAATTATTATTTTTAGATTGGCTTCATTTTACAAAAGGTTTAATGTCATCTTTAGTTATTTCTATAATCTTATCAGAAACAAAAATATTAGGTTCAATATTAACTAATATATCCATATTAAATAACGTATTTAAATTATTATTATTTAATAATAATTCTAATTCATTATATTCCATATTCTTTGTTTTTAATAAACTAAAATTTGTTAAATTTAAAAAACCTTTATTAAATGTTATATAATTATCTAAACTTAAAATATTATGACTCAATACACTTAAATCATTTAAAGAAAAAAAAGATTCAAAAGATTCATTACAATTACACTCTATATTAGAAGGTTTATTTATAAATTGATTTAATAACTTTTTATACAAAACTTTATTATAACTAGGATTGTCAATTATATTCTTAATATTAAATATATTTGTTAAAAAAATATTCAAATCTAAAGCTATTAAATTATATAACAATAAAGGATTTTTTACATTTAACAATAAATTTATTAAATATAAATCATCTACCTTAATCATATTACACACCGATTGTCTAAATAAAGCTTTTATAACTAAATTTTTATTATTATTATACAATCTTAGTAAATCCATATATAAAGAAATAAAATATTTAAGATTTTCTAATTTTTTAACCATCACAGAACTTAAAAAAAAATAATCATATAATTTAGTATAAATTAATGAAAAAAAAGATTTAATATTTTTATTATTAAAATTAAAAAACAAAAATACATTATTATTATTTTTTTCTGTACCATAATTTAATATAATTATTTTTTCTTTTAATGATAACATAAAATTATTATAATTATTATTTAAAGAAAATAATATATTTTTAAAAAAAATTAACATAAATAAATCTATAGAAGTACATATATTTATATTATATGTGGCATTTAACAATAATTCATACAATTCCAATTCATTTTTAATATCATATTCTTTTTTTGTATTACAAAATCCTTTAAAAATATTATTTAAATTATTAAATTCTAAACTAGATAAATTAATAAAAGTATTATAAAAAATATATAAAGATATAAAATCTTTTTTTATAAAATTAAGATCCTTATCAACATAAATATTAAAAATACGTAAATATTCATTATAAAAAAAATCTCTAAAGTTAATTTGTTTTATTTTAAGAAACAAATTAGCATAATAATTTATAAAATTTAAATCTATATTTAATTCTTCTAATAAGCTATCTACACTATCATTCTTTTTTAATACTATTGAATTATTTTCTAAAACAACATTTTCAACTTCAACATTTTCAACTTCAACATTTTCAACTTCAATATTTTCAACTTCAATATTTTCAACTTCAATATTTTCAACTTCAATATTTTCAACTTCAACATTTTCAATTTTTGCCTTTAATTCTGTTGAATCATTGGAATTTTTTTTTATAACACAACAAGAATTTGAGTCTTTAAAATATTTTAAAGTATTATTTTTTAAAAATAAATAAAATAAATTTCGTAAATCATTAGTTTCAAAACTATTCTCTAAATATAGATTTAACATTGATAATATAGAATCAATATCAATTGAATTTAAATCATATATAACAACATTACGATTTTCATGCAATTCTAAAAAATTTTGTCACTCTAAACTGTCTTGAGTATCCGCATAAGATCACATACGTTCAGTACACTGACTTAATGAATAAATAATATCTTTAAAAGTTATTGCAGGATTCCATACATAGTCATTATACAATAAAGCTTTTGAATTATATAATTCAACAAAAATCAAAGGTCTTTTAGGTTCTATAGTATCAAATAAATACTCTCAATCTTCAATACTTAATGCTTCTTTAGAAGTAAACATACCTTGTTTTAATAAACAATCACGACGTATATAAAGATGATGTGATTCAATAACACGTAAAACAAATGAAGTAATATTAATTAAATGATCTAATAAACGCTCTTCTTCTATAAGCTCTTCTAAAATAATATAATATAACTGACGTAAATGTACAAAACCTTTTAAAGTATTAAACATAGAAAAATCTAAAAAATCATCTAATTTATTAATATTTAATAAACTAATTCAACTCACAAATTTTTTACGCAACGCCTCAAAAATTATTAAATTATGATTTAAATCAATATTTAAATAATCTATATTGGCCTCAACCTTATGAATATCTTTTTGCGTCATTTCATTAAATATAGATTTATCATATATAAAATTAAAATTAGTTGCTTCCAATTTTTCTATAAATCTTGGATATTTAAAAATTAAATCTTTAATTAAATTAACATTTGCTTTTCTTTTATTTAAATAAATAAATTTAAAACCATTTAAAAATTGATCTAAAAAAAAAGAACCATATTCTTTTTTTTTTAAATTAAAATAATCTAAATTATCATAAACGAATTTTACATCATCTAAAACAAGTTCTTCAATATATACATTAGCATAATAAGTTCGTCTATTAGCAAAAGACTTATAAATATAATTATAATAAACTAAAAAATAATTATGTTGAAGTTTTAATTTGTCATTAAGATCAATAGTATTATTAGAAAAATTTAAAAAATCTGAATTTCTTATATTATAAAAAAAATATATATCATTTTCCGTATCTTTATATTGAGGTAAATGATAATAATAAAATTTTAAATCATCATAATTCAACAAAACATCATTTTCATTAAAATTATAATAACTAATTAATTTTTTTAAATATTTCTCTTTTTTTTTTAAAGAAATAAAAGTTTCTTCATTTAATTGTATATCTGGATAAATATAATCATCAAATGTTTTAATATTTAAATCATAAGGTACAGGCTTGTCAATTATATTACAATAACGTTTATAAAAAGCTAAAGATAAATCATTAAATTTAGATTTACTGTCTTTTAATTCTAAAATAGATTTAAGATTATTTTTTTTGTGCAATCATTTTCAATATGAAGAAGTATTTCGTTTTTTTACATATTTTAAAGAACCTACATCATAATACTTAAAATTTTCAGATGCTCTATAAGCTTTATGTTTTAAATAGAATTTTGTAGATTCAATTAAATTATAAAATTTATTATTTAAATAACACTTATATATATATATATCTTTAAAAAAATAAGATTTTATACAATTTTCTACATACTCTTTATATTCTTTTGAAATTTTTAATATTTTATAAACAAAAACCAAATAACATAATGAATATTTATTATAATGATATACTAAAGATAAATAATCTAGATAAAACATATCTTGCGAAGTAAATTTACTAAATATAAAATCAATATCTGAACCTATTACAGTATTAAAATCATTTAAATCATTAGATAATTTACCTAATTTATAAAAATCACTCATTTTTTGGATCAACTCAATAAATGCATCTTTATTTAATTCTTCTATATTTATGATATCTAAAAATTTATTAGCAACAACACCACTATTATTACCAGTAAAATCATAATTATTGTCTTTAATACCTTCATTAATTTTATCAACTATAGTAAAAGCTTCTTTAATAACAGCTGGAATATTCTCTAAACTAGAATTATTTAATTCTTTTTTAAGAATATCATTATAAATATGTTCTAACGGATTAACAGGCATTAACAACTCATTTAAATGATCATAATCTATATTTAAAACATTTTTTACTTTATACTGTTTTAAATAAAAATTAATAAAATCATCTTTATATTGGTCATATTTTAAATTTATAGTATTATTTTTTGATAAAATATCTTGTTTATTATTTAAAATATAATTAAAAGCAACTAGTGCAATTGCATTTTCTAATTGATTTTTATTTAATAAATTATATTTAAAATCAAATAACAAATTTAATTTTTCATCCCTTTTTATATTATTTACTATATATTTAAAATATATTAAACGTAAACAATAAAATTTAGGAATATTATCTAAATTTGTACAAAATAATTTAAATTTTAAATGACCTATATAAATATCATTAAAATCATTTAAATAATCCTTTCTTTTGTTAGCAAAATCTTTATAATATTGTGCATCTTTTTTTTTTTTTAATTTATTATATATGGAATAATTTATTGGAGCTTTTTTATATTTATAATTATATTTATATTTATAATTATTTTTAGAATCAGCAAATTTATGCTCATGAATATTATCATTATTATTATTATCATTATCATATATGTCACTATAATTATACGTTTTTTTATATTTATAATTCTTGTAAAAACTATAAAATGCTCATACACCAGATATAATTACAATTGTAGAAAAACTATCAAATAAAGATAACACATCATTACTAATTCATAAACCACTATAAAAATGAAATAAATATATAATAATATTTCGAAGTATAAAAAAACGTCAACATATTAGATTGTTAACAAAATATGATAATAAATTTAAAAACATAGAAAAAAAAGAACTTTGTTGTGTTACACTTTTTATTTTACTATAATATATTTTTTTATTAAAAAATACTTCTATAAAATATACAATAATATAAAAACAAAAAACTAAATTTAATTGTCTTATTTTAACATTTTTAAAATAATATAAAATAGAAGAAACAAATAAATACTGATTACTAACAGTAAGTGCTTTTATATTATTTTTATTTAATTCATGTCAATTTTGTACTAAATTTTTAAAAAGATTAAAAATATATAATAAACTATTACTATATATATAAAATACAATAACAAAAAAATTTTTAATAAAATTTCAATTACATAAAATAATAACGCTTCTACTATTAACATTATAATATAAAAATAAAATTAAATAAAATAAAAAAAGTAAAATTCAAATTATATAATCAATAAAACTAATAATAAATATATATACGAAAATTAAAGTATATGTTGATTTTATCTTATATATATATTTTAAAATAAAATAAATTAACAAATTTATAAATATATAGTAAACTAATAAAACCCAAAAATTTAATAAATAATTTATAATCATATTATTTATTAAAATAAATATTAAAACTAATATAAGATGACTCAATAAAATATAACTGATTAAATATTTATATTTTATTTTTAGCATTTATTATATTTATTTTATTATAATACAAGGAATATTTATTTAAAAGATTAAATTTTTTAAATAACTTATATTTTTTATTATTTTTAAAAAATAATAATTTAAAAGATTTAAAAAAATTAATATTTAAAATTTTTAACAATTTATTAGTATTATTAAATTCTAACCATTTATTTAATCATTTTATAAATAAAAATTTCATAAATTTAAAAAAAAAAGAAAAATAAATATATATATTTATTTTTTTTTTTTCAAAATATAAACTTTTATTTTTATTTTTTTTTACATTATTTAAACAAAAAGAAAAAGAATAATAATTTACATTTTTTAAATATTTAAAATTTTTAACAATTTTATAAATTTTTTTATTACAAATTAAATATATAAAATAAAATATATCATTTAAAAATTTATTTAAACAGTTTATAATTAAATAATTAAACATTTTAAAATCAAACCTTTTAAAATAAACAAATATTACTTTTTTAATTATAAAATAAAAAAAAAAAATAAAATTATATAAATTCCTAATATATAATATTATATTATTCATACTTCTTATTGATCTATTTTTTAAAGCAAATCTAAAAAATATATAAGCAAAACGATTAAAAAACATTTTATTTAAATTTAAACCTAATAAAATACTAAAAAAAGTTGAATAGCCCTCTACAAAAGGCTTCAATACAAATTTCTTAATATATTGAATTCTTTGAAAACGTCTACGTTTAATATATGCAAAATCTAAATTTAAATTTGAATTAATAAAAAAATTAGACATAAAATGGAACCTTATAGACATAACATTGAACCTTAACTTTAATAATATATTTTTTAAATTTTTTAATAAATTTATTAAAAAATTTAAAAAATAACTTTTACTTTTTTTAAAAAAGAAAAAATTAATAAGATTAAAAATTTTAAAAAAAAATAAATTTATTTTTTTATATGAATTTGAATTTTTAACATATTTAACTTTATAATTGATTATTGGTTTTGATTTTTTTATCATTTTCAAATTTTTTTATATTATTTCCTTAAAATGTCGATAAAAAAAACGACCCTCATGATTTCTAAAGTTTTTATATGTCCATAAAATTCTTTTTGTTCAATCATAAAATCAGTCATTATAATAATGTGTTTCAAATAATATCAAATAAATATATTGTCTATAAATAAAATTATTATAAATCATACATGTATTAAATTTATAATTATAAAAAAATAATGTACTCATATATTTTTTTATATTATTAAAAAATAATAATAAAATAAAATCTAAATTATCAACTAATATATTAAAATAAAAATTTTTTAAATTCATTAAATAATACTGCTTATTAAAAATATTATTAATAAATTGATACTTAAAGATAAATTTTATTTGTTTTACCAAATTTATAAATCGATTCCTATATAACATATTAATTGCTATATAAATATAATTTATTTTATCCAATGCAAAATTATTTATTATAGAAAAAGAACTAGTATCTATACGTCACATAAGAAAATATGAAATAAAATCATATTTTTTCATATTAAAATTAATTATAGGATCATCTATTCAGACCATAATTATAGTATCTCAAATATAATCATAAATCTTCCATAACTTGTTTCATTTTCTAGGAAAACAACGTTTTCAAAAATATTTAAAAAAAAAAGGATCTATTAAAAGAAACATCATATTAATAATCTTATCAAAAAAATTTAATATTTTATAAGATACAATTAAATTCTTTTCTGATTTATAATTATAAAAATCTAATAAAAAATAAGAATTAAATGAATTTATATAAATATCAGTCATAAAATTATAAATCAAATAAGTTTGTAAATTTTTTTTTAAATAAAGTTTATCATAACTTAATAAATAAACAGTTTCTATCATATCCTTATAATCTAAAAAACTTAAACGTCCATATCTGAAATTTTTATTAAATTTAGTAATTGGTGTCTTCATAAATAATCAATAAGAATAAACTATTTCAAAATTATACATCACAAATAATAAATTAGAATTATAAAATTCTTTAAAAAAATTTAAATTATAATCAAACTTTAACATATTTAATAAATATTTATTTTGTAATAAAAAAATAAAAGAAAACTTATTAAAATTAATATTAGTATTAAAAAAACTAGATAATTTTGTAGATTTTAATGAATAAAAATAAAACCAATCATTAAAAGTCTTCATCTCTACATAAGACTTAAAATGATATACTGTTAATAACTTTTGATGCCTATATAAAGTTATTTTAGTTTTATTTTTACCAAATGGATTATTTGCTAAAATAAAATAATACATACGACCTGCATATTCTTGAAAAAAACTATGCCCACTAATATAAATGTTATAACGCATTCTTCTATAATAAATAGAATATCATGTATATAATAAAAAAAATAAATAAGGCATACGAATACCAAAATCTTTTATATTCATAATATGATTTGATATATTAAAACTTTTTTTATTTTTAAAATTTTTTTTATTTTTATATTCATATAAAAATTTATAATTATAAAAAAGCTGCAAATTATCTTTTTTTTTATATAAACTTAAAAAATCTGAATTCAATTCTAAATAGGTAGTTGTTAAAAAACTTTGATTTTTTTTTATTATAGACGTTACATGCGGTTTTTTTATATATACTAATGTTTTTTGAAAAAAATCTGCATTAAAAAAATTAAAAAAATAATTATTAAAATATAAATAAAATTCATAAATACAATAAGAAAAAAATAAATTATCATACAAATCTAAAAAATCTCATATAAAATAATCAACTAAAAGTTTTTTATCTTCTGCTTTTTCTTCACCATATAATATAATATCTTCTTCATATTTAAATTTTTCAAAATGTAATAATACATTAAAAATTTTTAAATTATGATATAAATATATATTATAATAATCAATATACGTATTAAAATAAAATTTATCAAAATAATAACTAATTGTAATATCTACCAAAACTTCATTATTTAAAAAATAATCATTAAAATATAATTTATTAAAATAATTGAAAACAGACAAATTAAATAAAGACGAATGTATATAAGCTTTCTCCTCTTTACTTATAAACTTAGTAAATTTAACAATACAATAATAACTCGCCATTAATAACATTAAAAATCCACATAATAAAATATTTAAAACAAATGCATTATGAGATGATAAATTCATTTTTTTTTTTAAATTACCAGATAGCCTTAAATCATACTTTCTATTATGAATTAAATAAGGAAATTTATAACACAAATTACGTGGTAATGATGTATTTTTAAGGAAACTACAAACTTTATCTTTTTGATTTAAATTTTTTAAATTAGAAGCAGAATTCGCAGCACGCTGCTCCGCACGCTTCGCTATTTGTTCTTTCAAATATTTTCATTTTTTTCTATTAACATTATAACCTTTATTAATATACATATCTTATATTTTTTTTTTTTTTACGTTTATATTTATTAGATTTTTTAAATTTTTTATTAAATTTAAAAGTATTTTTATACATTTTATATAAATCTAATATTTTAATATATTTTGCATACTTACGAAAATCTTTATACTTATTTAAATTATTAACTTCTATAAATTTAATAGATTTATTAAATTTAGATTGAACCCTTGTACTCATATTATAGTTATTATTTAACAATTTTTTTTTAAAATTAAATTTAAAATTAAATTTAAATTTCTTTTTATTATTATAATTTACTTTATTATAATTTTTTTTTAAAAATTTTTTAAACAACATAAGAAAATCTAATTTAAAACGTTTAATATATTTATTTTTTTTTTTATATAATATATAAGCAAAATAACGTAAAGACCTTTTTTTTAATTTCAAAATATTTAATTTTAAATATCTTAAAAATTTTAATAAAAAAAATTTTAATTTATATTTTTTTTTTTTTTTAAAAAAAAAAAAAATTTTATAAAAATTTTTTTTTATATTTAATTTTTTTTTTAATTTATAAATTTTTTTTTAATTTTTTTTTTATTTTT
>Ga0116231_10003851_pt1 | contig 30782 bp, 28 predicted proteins | sample S1TSphgellanicum_2_FD_89695 | JGI IMG/M metagenome (GOLD analysis project Ga0116231, IMG submission 89695) | Host-associated microbial communities from peat moss isolated from Minnesota, USA - S1T2_Fd - Sphagnum magellanicum MG | ecosystem: Host-associated > Plants > Peat moss > Unclassified... | reverse complement strand
TCTGCATCTGATGCAACGGCCATCATCGGCAGGAGAGCCAGCTGCAACACAAAAAGTGCCACTGTGACACGAAGTACATGAGCTGAAAAACTTCCAGCCATTATGTTGATGGATGCTGGTTGTGAGAGTGCTGCAAATTGAACAAAGTTAGTCAATCTTGACGCTGCTAGGCAGAAAACAATTGAGCCAGTAGTACTAGTGTGTAGGAAGAGGGGGTCTGATAGGCAAGCAAAACATTGTAAGGAGAAGAGTCTGGTGTGCTCTGCAGTTGGAATGGGAAGCGTGTGCAGTTTGGATTTATAGTGAGATGGCCAGGTTGGCGTACAAGGGAGGCCAAAGGTGGAGGTTGAAAAGTGTGTACACGTTCAATCAATTGTCTATTCTTGTTTGTCAATCCCGCGATGGACCATTCTAATCAATGGCTCTAGAAACTGGAGGAGATAACTGCCTACAGAGGACTGCTGGGACGAAGTCTTGTTATCCCCAAGCATTTTCAAATTCGGAGCTTCTGAGTCATGACTCCTGGCAATCCGGGGCAGAGGACTACGGAAATCATTTTCAAGCAGCTCACGACATCCGAAAATCCTGAATTGGTATCCAAGCTTGAGGGTTGTGGGCCCCAGTGTTATTTTTTAGCTGGCGAGGAAAAAAAAGCAAGGTGAGCAAGGTAAAAAGGGTATTTATTTTGGGAAAAAATGGGCCCAAGTCGTCACATTATAAGGGAAACAAAATCTAGAATCGCCATATTTGGAAAATAGCTTCCAACGAGTGGCGAAGTCATATGCTAAAAGTTTTCTGCTTCCCCTTCTGATCTCTAGCCAACTTTGGCTGTCCTCTTGTGCGTGATGGGCAACCCTACTACTTTAGAAATTAGTTTGGGGGGAGGAAACGCTAGCTGCTTGTGGCAGTCAATGTTTTTTGGCGCTTTCATTTAACCTGAAAAATACGATTTCATCCTATTTGAAGGATTCTTCATGAAAAGTATGGCCCAAATTCGCCTTACTTTGAGGGAAACAAATCCATATTGCCAGAGTTCATAAAAGGTTCCAGTGGGTAACCGAGAATATATAATGATCCTTACTTTCATATCTGGTTTATAGCCAAATTTGGCTAAATTCCTAGATGGCTGGAGCTTTGGACTCTACATTACAAAATAAAAATTACAAAATTAAAGAAACACTGTTGCGGCAGGAGTGGGGGGATGACGGTTTGGGTCCACCCAGTCATCTTCTTTTCTCTCTATTGAGACATTTTGCCTTCCCTTAATTGGTTTTATGTGTTTTCTTCATAGGGTTTGCCTCATTCAATGCTATTGCATGCAGTGCGAAAATGGTGGCTGATTTATCATCCAAACTCTCAGGCTTTGGCCACTTTGGGGTTTTTTGGCGTAAATTGAACCAAGGCAATTTTGGGCTTATGAGTTTGCCCAAGTGAACCAGCACCTACACTCCTACCATGGTAAAAAACCCCAAATACTTTTAGTGGCTTCTAAACATGGTATATATTACATATCTGGTCCTCAGACAAGAGCAGGGACTCGAAGTCCAAGTTTAATATTTTCAGGGTTAAATGTAACCACTAACCAACGGTGCTCAGTAGTTGTGACCCTGAAAAATATTTCTAATATCCAAGAAGTTCTTTCTTCAGGGCGCAAAATTTCGCCTAATTTCGACCTCAAAAATATGATTTTGACTTATATAAAGGATTTTCCATGGAAAAAAGATGACCCAAATTCGCTAGATTTTTTTAAAAAGGTTTCCAGACCATCAGATATTTATGATAAGTTCCACTAGGTAGCCAAGAATGCAGAAGGATTCCTTTTTTCTCTCTACTTTCATATCTAGTCTGTTGCCAGATCTGGCTAAATCATCTTATGGATGATCACCACTTCAGCTACATCACAAAACTGCCCAAAAAAAAACACCCTGCATGGAAGCTTTAGTTCCGTACTTTTCCAAAGCCCACCCATAAAACTAAAACGTGGACTGCACTGGAGTGGGAGACTACTGATAGCGACCCACCTAGACCTGTCAAACTATCTAGCCAATCGAAACGGAAGTACAGTCAATTGAAACATGATTTGACTCTCTTTATTAGACTGTTCCAGGGTCTAAACGCTGAGCATTAGTCTTTCACCAAATTGGACTTATTGCTGTATCTGATCCGAGATGTATAGTGCAGGATCACATATCGAGCGCGGGTGGAGATTATCTACGAATGACTCCACCGGTGCTGAGGATGTGACTCCAGACAGTAAAATTTATTGTTAAAAAGTCAAAATATGCCCGGTTTAGCTCAGGAAATTGGTTTCCTGCACCAAATTCGTTCAGCTTGCTGTGGGTGGTAAATTGCGCAACACAGTTATGCACCTCCAAAAAAGAGTGTAATAAATTGGACCTGGCTCAATATTTCTGATTGGTCGATCATAGATTGGTCCATGTGGTTTGCTATTATTAGTCTCCACGTATTTGCAGTTCCTGTTACAGTTTTATTGGTAGGGTTGCCAAAAAAAAAAAAACAAATCTAAATTTGGACATTTAATTTTATTATCCTGAGTCACATACCGAGCACCAGTGGAGATGCTCTAAGTGGTCACAATCAATAGAGAACTTGGTCAAGGTATCATTGTGGGTGCTTGTTCACCCTGGCTGAGAAAGTGAGAGGGTATGAATATTTCAACGGGCTGAATTTGAATAGTGTAGTACTTGGGCCAGTTCAACACTAACAATATTATTTTCAGAAACATTGAAATTTTGAAAAAAGATATGAGAATTTTTTTTCTGGAAAAAAAAAGAATCTGATGGAGTAATTAAGAATATATCATTTGTGGAAAGGGAATTCGAAAAATTAATTATTTTTTTATTTAATTATTTGACAACACATGTTGAAATGGGCAAGGTATTATGGTTAATCTTCAGCTATATTTCAATTGGAGGTTAGCCTCAAATTTTAATCATGTAGCCCCTCAAACTATAGACAATGAATGTTTTTTGCCCTCATCAGCAAATTTTCTACCATGGTCCTTCAAAATGATTGTTATCAATTACAACTCAATATCCCCTATCAATTTTTGGGCCCCATGAAAAGTTTGAAATTCCCAGTATCTGCCAAAGGGCAAGCAAATTTTTTTGTTTTATTTTGTTCCTTGTAGTTTAATAATGTGTGTACTTGTAATTTGATGTGTAACTTGATATAATTACACAATTACTTAGGTAATTGTTTAAAGGGGTAAGTTTAGTGATATGATTCCGTCATTTGGTCATGGTACATTAACTTTCACATATTAATTTATGTGAAAGTCATGTGCACCATGTGTTAAGCTTGCTTTAGATTAATTTATGTGAAATCACATGAGGGACCATGTGATTAAATTTCCTTTTGATTATTTTATGTGAAATCACATGGGGAACCATGTGATGTATAATTTAAAGAAATTTCTTGATTAGATTCCTTTTGGATGGTATATATGTGAGTGTTTATGACCTTGAGAAACACCTTCACTTGTACAAAATTATTGTATGGATGCAAAGTTTACTAGAATAAAATTGTGAAGGGAATTGAAGTTTTGGTTTTAAAAGGTTTTTGTTTTGAAAGGGGTTAATGTTTATGTCTAATTCATGGTAGGAGAATGAAGAGGCATATTGTTATGCATAAACGATAGAAGGATGAAAAGATATTTCTACAATCAAGAACATAGATTTTCATAACTATGTAATAAACATACATAGTTTTGGTCTTAAACTCGTTTGTGTTCTACATACCTATGTTTTCATTTACAATTTAGAATTATACAAGATAGGATTTAGAGATTTTTTTTAGATGTATTTATTCCTAAATTTCTAAACTTATTACTAATTATAGAATAATTCAAGGATCTTGAGGGGAAAATATTTAAAATATTATTAACATTTAGCAAACATGCAATGGATTAGAATTCAAAGTATTCACATTCAAAATTTTTGGTTATGTTCATCAAGAAGTAGATCAAAATTGAAAAAGCATTACTGTTTGCAAATTTTACTTTGTATTATGTTCTTTATTGATTTGTGCAATTTTTAAAATAATGTTGTTATTTTTTTATTGATTTTGAAATCATTAGGGAATAGGTTGAAGTTAATGTAGAGTTTTTGAAGGAAATCAAACATCCAATTTGTAATGGAATTTTTTATAAAAATTTTGATTACTAGGAAGAATTGATTTGATTTTATGTTAAAAAATAATGCAAATACTTTTCTAAAACATGTTTATTTCAAGAGATGTCAAGAATACTCACCAAATTTTTTTAAAAATAGTTAAATTAGGTTATACATCAACTTGTGTTAAAACCTTCACAAATGCACAATGAGCACCAAGTGCAACCTCCTAGAAATGAAGTGATGAATGCACCAAACATGGATGCAACATAGTGGGTAGAAGCCAATGATCAACATCAAATTGTAGCCAAATTGGTTTTACAAAGGGACCCATCCATACCTTCAACCACTCATCTAATGACACAAACCTTGACCTAGCAATGGGCAACAAACACCCATTATGGTGGCAATAACAAACATGACAAACAATTTGATGAAATTGTTTTAACATGACAACAATGATGATTTACAACCCCTAGTTATTTCAAACCCATAATAGGTGTACCTACATCAAAAATAATTTTTATTAATTTGCAAAATCAATAACCAATTCCCAACATAGATTTGACAACCACTAATTCAAAAATGGAAGGAATCTAATTTACAAACCTAAGGGGGAAATTTAATGTAAATTGCATTAGTAGAATTAGCCAAAATGTAACCACTCCATTTGCGATTAGATTTGAGAATATTTGCAATTACAAACCAAATTTCAACTATTTTGGTCATTCTCACAACTATGATGCCACTATTGAAAACTTCATCCTATTGGTTAGATGGATTTTAAGTTTATTTTCATCCATTGATAGCTTGATATGTCCCATTAGTTGCAATAGTCACCAAATGAATCACATCCCAAATGTATTTTACAGTGACATATGGGTGTATTTTTATGTATGTATTAAAATTATATTTAGGACATATTATATACATATATATTTGTGTGTACGTTAAATATGCATATGTATGTGTTATTGTTCATATAAAGAATCTCAAAATTAATATTTGAATTTGAAATTTGAAATATGAATTATTAAAAAAATTAGTTGTATTAAAATATATATGTTTAAGTTTAAAACTATAATTCCAATTATGAAAAAATTATTTAAACATTATAATTGATGTTTCAATTTTGAAAATTGTTATTAGAATTCCTTTTTGAATTATTGAATTTGAAAAATAATTTTTCAAATTCAATAATTCAAAAAGGAATAGTTATTGGAATTCTTTTATTATTATTTGAATTTAAATAAAAAGTATTTCAATCTCAAAATTGAAATTGTTTTTTTCCACCTCTTAGTTTTCCACTAATTCATAATAATTTGGAGATGCAGACTAATACACAAACATGGGTTGTATATCTTTTGTAACATCCCTTCCTTGACTATTCACCGACTTTGGACTTGAAATTTCATGTGGTTGATCAAGTATTACAAAAATCCTTACTTCATCTTAATCTCTTCGATTGTAAACTATAGATTGTGAGTAGTTGATTACATTTCTCTCTATGGAGATCGTTGTCTATTATTATGCGTTTTCTAAAGACCCCCCATTCCATACTTCATGTTGTACCACCTCTTATGGTAGAAACGACCTATGCCTTGCAAGTCTTTCTTTTGTTTTTAGAACTTGTTTGTCCAACATCACATTGAAATATGGGGTTTCTGTAAGCCCTACATACTCCTTTCCATTTTCAAGGTTGTTTTCTATTTGTCTTTCAATAACTTGCTAATTTGCCTCCAAGTTCAATTGTTGCCGTAAACTCCGGGTCACCATCCAATTCATCTTATTTCACAATTTTTTTTTTTCAAAGTCTATAGATCGTTCTATAATCCTTATGGTGTCAACCACCTAAACCTCTAATTTTTTTAACATATCCCTTTAAATTGTGAATTGAAAAAATATCATTAATCATTTAAACATTTTCATTTACAGTATACAACAAAATTTGTTGAAAACCTTCCCATTATTGAAAGAAAAAATTAAAAAATTAAAAATAAAAATCCCCACAAGATGGTTGCCACATGGTAGAAGTGAAATTTAATTCCTACAAAATATTTCACATTATTGTAACAACATATTTGTATTTCACATGCATACATTCACTATTCACGTTTTAATTCTTAACATTCTTAACATTGCCCTTCATTAAAAACACAAGATTCATAGTTATTTCATATAACCAAAATCTACACTTCAAAATACATTGTAACAAATTTTAGAAACAAGATTACATTTCATTTCATCATATTTTCATACTAAAACAATTCACACAACAATATGAACATGAAATTCATTGTAGAAGTCTATGACTTTTTGTATTGTTGTAAACATGAATCAAAATATAGTAGAATCCACGTTTTGTTGAAAAAAATCCCGAAGCAACAATTAAAATTTGTGGTATATCGAACCAAAGTTTGTGGTTTTCTACTACAAGTACCTACAACTCCTCTCACTCTTCTCTCCAAAACTATGTGTCTAAGAATTTCTCCCCTACATTCCAGAACTTTCTCCTTTTAAACAATCCCCAATTTCCTCATCATGATCAAAACCAACAAGAATTTAAAATTCAAACTAACAAAGTTCCTTGAACAGTCCCTATCCTAAATGCCTTGTTCATCCAAAATCGTGTATTCACCCTTACCCCTTAACAAAATGCTAAGAAATTTTTGCAAAATTTTTATTGCATATAAATTCAAACTTATATTGCAAACAATTGAATGTGTTTACACCTTAATGCATGTGCCCCATTTTTTATGCTTGATTCAAACTCAAAAACAATATTTATCAAACCAGTAATAAGAGTGTTCCATGACGAGGCCCAAAAAAGTTGCATTTCACAAACACTCTTTGTACTAATGCAATACCAAATACATAATGGAACATCATTTTATCTAGTCGCATGAGTTGTCTAACATAAGCCCTATCCACATAAACATTAATGTTATAAATGTTAATGACATAAACCCTAGTGACACAAGCCCTAGTGGCATAAGCCTTAATGACATAAACCCTAGTGGAATAGGCCCTACTAACATCTTGTTAGCGACACAAGCCATAGCGACATCCATGTTAGTAGCACAAGCCATAGCGACATCCATGTTAGCGACAAGCCATAGTGACATCCATGTTAATGACATAGGCCATAGTGACATCCATGTTAGTGACATAGGCATGTTAATGACATGTAAGTCAACATGATCTATAAGCCAATTCCTTGTGGCTAACATGAAAACCTTCATTTCATGCCTTGCACATATGGGAAATGGAACTTCATGTTCTACAATTGGCCTTTTTGTGTCATGTCACCAAAGCATTAAAGGAATCATGTTCCAACCACCAAATTACTACTTCTAGGACCACTTCCATTTGTGTTAGCCTTTATCCTTCACATGATTAGCTCTTATGCAATTACATCAAATTTGCACCATCTAATAATACCTATTCATATAGGTCGGTACTTAGGTACATAGGTCGACCTTAGTGGGTAGGTCAAATTAGGTGCCTACCTAACTAAGTAGATGAGTAGGTTGGGGAGGTAACTACTTTAGAATTATGCATAATTTGTTTTCTTGTTTTGGGTTAAGCCTTTTCATTGGCTCATCTCATGTGCACAAATTTTTTAATGTGAAATTGGATGACCACACCCTTTGTTTATATAATGTTCAAAATAGGAATGGAAAATAAACAATATGGGATAAGTTTTGAAGTTACAACTTTCTCATAAATTAAGTTGTAACTCCAAAACTTTCTTCTTACCTTTTCACATCAAAATAAGTGTTGCTAAACATGTGGAGTTACCGAATGTGGCATGAACATTAATGTATCAACCACATGAATAGGAACAAAAAATTCCTATAACTTAAAACAAATTGAAAGGCATGGAGTTGGGAAGCCAATTAGGACCACAAAGTCGACAAATTCATCCATCTATTTTGTTGCAACCCTAGTTTTGGGCTCGCAACCAAGGCAAAGGCATGCAAAGGTGCGGGCCAAGAGTGAAGTTCAGGAATCACACTTCACGTTTCTGGGAGTGTAGGAAAATGTGAACGAATGAACTCACACACTCCCAAGTGGGTCCCACTTTGGGATTTGGACTCCCAATGGACTCCCGAATTTTCAAAGGGCGATTGCAGGGGTCAAAACTCATTGGATTGAAAAGTTACTTATACCATGGAAAATTTCTTGAGACTTAGATGTCCAAAATGGGCTTGCATGACCCATTTGAGTACTTAAAACATAAATTATGGCCAAAAGAAATTATGGCCGAGAATCAAATTGCTAATTTGACCACTAAAAGTCGGAAATTGCCCTAGTTTACTTGCGTGAAGGTGGTGTGCCACATATCGTTGGAAAAATCAAGGAAGGCTACAACTTTGCTTTAGATCGCACTTCAATTAGAGGTCTGCAAAAAAATTTATGGGCCTCCAAAGTCACAAGAGCCCCAATTTTGGGAATTTTGAAACTCCCAACTTGAAAGTCTTGAGATAAAATGACATTTGGGTGGAGGCCCCGTGGTCAAGCATAGATAATACTATAAGAGGGAAGGTGATGACTTCCCCTAAGTCTGGGCTGTGGTGAGTCTTGTGAATCTATGTTTGCCCATGGTTTGTTCGTGCATCAAAAGTGCTCTAATTATGCATTGACTAACTTGTTGTTTAATTTATGCAAGTCCGTGTGAATAATTGACCTGCTTGTCATTCGTCTTAGTCCCCATCCCGGAGCTCCAACACACCCTTCTACCCCCGAAGTGTTGCGAGCCAAAGAACGTACCCCAACTACTTATCCTTTTATTGTTTTTACCTTGGACTCACAATTGAGTTTATCAAAGAGCTTATGGGTGCGTCATATTTAAACTAGGAATAGATAACCAAAGGTGTATTTACATCCACATTTTGCACCACAAAGTATACCAATGGGTAACCACATAATGGAACATCGTCGCCCTCAAGTCAACATAATTTTACCAATCATGTCAGAAGTGACAATTGTTGAAACTTAGAAACAACCTACTAAAGTAGTAGTTACTCAATCACTTGATGCAGGTACAACAACCATAGGAGTTGAGATGGTTGTTGCACCCACCATGGATGTTGTGAAAAAGGGAGTATTAATTAAATCTGTAACAAAATTGGGTAGTGATTGAGTGGAATCTTAATAGGAAAAAAACTTAGTGGGAGTACAACATTACCAACAACAACTATTGGACTTGTTGGGGCACGTCAAATGGTGTTTACCAAACTGATAATGATTACTTATGTGAATAGGATGGCAAATCGACCACTGGTGAATTCAATGGTTGTTGGAGGGTATAGAAGTGTAGATGTAACGAATCCAAGAAAAGGATATCAATAACCATTTCCTGTAACTGCACCAATTATTGATGACAAAGATGGTTATTATGTTAGGCCGAACAATGAAGTTATTAATTATCCTCATTTCAAAAAAGATGTCAATCTAAATGCTCATGTTGGAATGTTCAATTTTGTAGTAAAAGCAAATGTAGAGACTTTTAAAAAACATATCATCCATGTGTTTAACTATACACTAAAAAATACAACATCAAATTGGTGTCATAATTACATGTCAAAATTCCCTTACTGTACTTTTTCAAAGCTTACATAGGCATTTTCAAACGTCCTTGAAAAACTCAAAATGACGATCAAATATACATGGAGTTGAAAAATATGAAGTAAAAGGAAATTGAGAGGGTGGAGGTTTACTATGAGCGGATTCAGAAGTTGGTTCATGGTTTACAATTACCAACCACATATAGTTTTTTGACTATTATGTTTAGAGCAGGTTTATAGTCATACCTCAAAATTACAACTATAGGAATGAAGCGATCAACATTACAACAACATAAAGAGGCGGCAATGTTGTGTGAAGAAGGCATGACTACTTGAGAAGCAAAGAATGCACTTTCAGTACCACATAATACCAAACAAGTAGTACCGACAAAAACACAAAGTAATACACGGAAGACTGACAAAAATTGCACACATTGTAAGATGATGAATCATAATGTGGAGACATGCAAAAAGAAGAAAGAGTAGACCATGGTGGCAACCATAGAGGTAACACAACCAAGTCAAAAACCACATAAAACATCTTCATATGCATGCCAAATCTATGGTTTGAATAGACATAAAATGATAGATTATCCAAGTTTGCTAAGATGCAAAAGATGTTTCATGGGAAATCTGTGGCAATAACAAAGGTTCAACCTATTATTGAGACATAAAAAATCATTGCATATGTGAATGTGGTTGACGCGCTCCCAAATCACGGGGTGAAACCCACTTGAGGGTTTCACAAAGTCAAGTTGCGGAAAGTTGAAACTTGGAGGCACGCTCCCGGCTTCCAACTCTAAAAAGGGGTAGAGGGTCGAGTTGGGAGCCCAGGGATTAGATTAGGAAGAGGGACTAGCTTAGCTCGTGTGAATCTGCATCCAAAAACCAACCAAATCGGGTTAGTTTAACATTCGGAACACCCTTAGGTGTTGGGACTTGTCACGGGCACTTGGACACACAAGACTCACCACGGCCCGGACTCGGAGGAAGCCACCACCTTCCCCCTTATAGTATTCTCTACGGCCGGTCACGGAGACTACATCCGAATGGCACATTTTGTAGGGACTCCCGAAATGGAGTCCCGAAACTGTCCCGGCTGGACTCCTGGGACTTTGAACAGCCATAGCTCCTCGCCCCAAACTCGGATCGGGACAAATCCTAAATCAAAGTTGTAGCTGTCGTCAAGAGCTTTTCAACGCCGTGTTGCACTCTTCAAGGTGATGTCGGGAAGAGGTCGATTCTTGACTTTTAATGGTCGGGAGTCAAACTGTCAATTTGACTCCCGGCCCTTCTTTTGCCCATAACTTGGGCTGTAGATGTCCAAATGGTCAATGCGAGGCCATTTTCGATATTTACGTTTCAAGACCTTTTCAATGACACCAAGAACACCCCAATGAGAGGTGTTTTGGGCCTTGCTGTCGAGCTATGAACATTTGGGAGTCCCGGAGGACTCCAAATCCTCACTTTTTCCAAGTGTTGGGCTTCACCGCCACACTTGGCCAAAGTGGGGTTGCGACAGTGGTGGATGTTAATCTTACCACAAGAAGTAAAGTAACTAAAGAACATGTGTTCAAGGATAAAGAGCTAAGAAAAATAAAAAGTGTTGTTGATTAGGAGAAATAAAAACGGTTGAAGAAATCAATGGTGGAGACAATTCAATAGATTTAAAAAACACAAACCCAAACATAAGAACCATCTACATCCATGGAGGGATGGAACACAACCTAGCGAGGTATGCCAAATACTACTCTTGTGGAAGCATGAAAATATTAGGAAGTAGTGAATTCACAAGAAAAATTGATCACTATAAAAGAGATTTTTTTGGACATTGGTAAGCAAATGCTAGAAACAAGTTATACTTTAAGCTTGGGACAATTGCTTAAAATAACTTTTGAATTAAAGAGATATCTTTGATAAAAGCTAAAACTAGATAAAACTCATAAGTTACGTATAACAACCAGAGATAAACAAGTTGGTTCTTCAATACTAGAGGTAGGGACAACTACTATAACAATAGATAATCATATGGCAATTATCCAAGTACATATTGGGAAGAATGCAATAGAGGATGTGTTACTGGAGGGAGGTTTTGGAATTGATATTATCATAAAATAGTTGAGATTAAAGTTTGGGCTTCCAAAGCCTAAACCTACACCATACAATCTGAGGATGGCAGATCAAACAACCACAAAACCCGTGGGGTTAATCAAAGAATTAAAGATATATGTTCATGGCATTCCTTACATAATTACGTTTACTATAATTCAGAATAATGTGGTAGATTCTAATTATTCCATGCTGTTGGGGAGACCATGGTTGAGGGATGTTAAAATGGCACATGATTGGGGAAGTAACATTGTTACCATATAAAGGAATGGGACAGTTAAAACATTTAAAATCACCAAACATTTGGAGGTGAAGTAAGAAAACCATAAGTGTTACTATGCTACAATTATCAAAATGGCATCATAGATGAAGAAGAATTTGGCTTTAATTGTAAATAGCTAGATGGACACTAACTAAAGATCAACAATTGATAAAGTTCAATTTGGGAACTGATGTAGAACCAAAAATGGTGAAAATTAGTGCATAATTAAAAACAAGCAAGGTGTTGGAACTAGAGCAAATGTTGAAGGAATTCAAAGATGTTTTTGCATGGACATACAAAGATTTGAAAGGGATTCCACAAAAGTTGGCATAACACAAAATTGAGTTGGATATTACTATACCATGGGCACATAAGGCTAGGTACAAATTAAATCCAAACTATGTCACAACGATCAAACAAAATGTAGACAAGTTAGCAACTAGATTTATTCAATATGTAGAGGAGGTTACATGGTTGTCACCCATAGTAGTAGTACCCAAGAAAAATGGCAAACTAAAAACATGTATAGATTTCAAAAAATTAAATGTAGCCATAAAAAAGGATCCATACCCATTACCTTTCCACAAATGAAATGTTGAACACAATAGTAAGGTATGAGGCATATTCGTTTTTAGATGGATATTCATGATATCATCAAATCTTTACAGCTCCAAAGGACATATACAAGACTGCATTTGTTATAGACTAGGGGGCTTTAAAATGGAAATGATGTTTGGAATGAAAAAATGGACCTCCAACTTATTAAAGAGGTGTTACCAAAGCACTCAGAGAATATTTGGACAATTTTATGAAGATATTTCTAGATGATTTTATAGTGCATAGTGACATGGAGAGTCATCTACAAAAGCTTAGATTATGTTTTCAAAAGTGTAAAGAATATGGCATTAGTTTGAATCTTGACAAATGTGCATTCATGGTATTTTCAAGGATGATCTTGGGTTTATTGTTTCCAAAGAAGGGAAATTATTAGATCCAAAGAAGATACAAATAATAGTAAACATGCCACCACCCAAGAATCCATAACAGATTCAAGTATTCAATGGGATGGCACAATTTATTAGATGTTTTATCAAAGATTTTGGTGTTATTATAGCACCTATCATTAAGCTAACTAGAAAAATAAAGACTTTTCTTTGGATAGAAGAATGTTAGAAGGCTTGGGAATTGATCAAATAGAAGTATATTGAAGCACTGATATTAATATCACCAAACTAGTAGGTGGAGTTTCATGTCCATACGTATGCATCCTTGTTATGGGGACCATGTTATCTTACAACGTGATAAGGAAAATGATCAACCGGTAGTGTATACTTCTAGGCTTTTGAATAGAGCATAATAGAATTATAGCACAACAAAAAGAGAGGCTTTAACAATGGTTTTTGTTTTGCACAAATTCAAACATTATTTGCTAGGCAATAAGTTTGTTTTTTTATGTAAATCATATGGCATTGGTCTATTTGGTCAACAAACCATAGGTTTTAGGGATAATAGCCAGATGGTTGTTATTGTTCCTAGAATATGACATCATAGTAGTGTATAAGCCAGGCATAATTCATGTAGTTGTTGATGCATTGTCAAGATTGCTAGATATTACAAAACCCATAGGTGTGTTTCATCAAACCACATATGCAAGTTTGTTTTACATAGAGCCTGAATGGCTAAAGGATGGGAAAGAAAATTTGAGAACAAGACAAATTGAGGGCATGTTATCAATACATCAAAAACAAAGATTAGTCAGAAGAGCGGAACCTTTTACACTAAAGAATGGTGAATTGTACATAATGGGCTGAGACAAGAGATTGCGACGATGTTTGATAATTACAAAAGCATAGATGGTGATGAAAGAATTGCATGAAGGACCTTCAAGAGGGCATTTTACAACTTAAATAACATAGAGGAAGATTTTGGATATTAGTGGCCAACTATGTATAGAGATGTGCACGATTATTGTAGATCTTGTGATGCATGTCAAAGAATAGGAGGATTGGCAACTCAAAGTCTTGCAAAGCTGTAACGCTGGTCACAAGTTTTCCAAAGGACCCATTTATGAAATGGGGACTTGATTTTGTGGGGCCAATTAAGCAAGTAGGAAGATATACAAGAAACGAATATATTCTTGTAACCAGAGATTATGCTACCAAGTGGGTGGAAGCAAGAGCATTGAGAATTAATATTGTAATAATCACAACAAATTTTTTGCATGAATGCATATTAACCAGGTTTGGATGTCATAGATCAAGGAGTTCATTTCATTAATGATGCCATCAAATATTTGATAAATCACTTTCTATTGAAACATGTGAGTTCTACAACTTATTATCCTCAAGGGAATGGGTAGGTTGAGTTTACTAACAAAGAATTCGAAACACCATTAACTAAGTTAATTAGTGAAAATATAATATATTAGGATGAACATTTGTCGATAATGTTATTTTCATACATAACTACATACAAAATAGCAACATGGTATACACCATATCAATTTGTGTATGGATTACATCCAATAATGCCCATAGAATACATCGTTCCAATTGTTGGTGGAAATGAAAAAGATAGTACTCTAGTGAAAGTTTTAACTAACAAAATTACAGAATTGGAAAAGTTACAGGCAATGAGAATGTAGGCGATAGAAACTATAGGAATTCAGTTATGGAATAGAGCATTATGTAGTCAACAAAAGAATCCAGAATAGCAATTTAGTTTTGGTGATTATGTTTTGTGGTTTCCAAAGTGTAATAAGTCACACCTAGGAAAGTTTACTAGGAAATGGTTTGGACTATACATAATACAGTATGTGTTGCCAAATAACATTGTGTTATTAGTGACAATTGAGAAGTTTGAAACTAACCATGTGTTAGTTTATGTGAATAAACTTAAACCTTACAAGTACATGGAATCTGAAATTAAAAAATAAGAACAAATGCTAGTACATTAGGAATAAAATGTAAGTGGATTTAGGCAAAAATTTTGATACTAAGGAGGAAGATGAAAATTATGAAATACAAAAACCACAAATGTAGAACATAGAAGATGAAGATTAGATAGAGGATCCTATAGTCAACACAATATTGATTTTCGATCTATAGATGATTAACAAGTCTGTGAGTAATAACTACAAAAGTGAAGGATTTGGGATGTAGATATTTGAAAATGATTTGTTAAGAATATTGGTTAAATCAACAACAATATTCATTCAGTCATCAAGGGTATTCACACAATCATCATATTTGTTGGCACAATCAGTAAAAAAATTGGTATAGTCAACAATGTGTGGTCACAATCAACAAACAAATGGGCATAGTCAACAAGAATGGAATTAGTACAGATAATAAAGAGAAATGAACAATGTGGAGTAATTGGAAAATGAAATCTGTGGCATTCATTCATAATGATGACATGAAGTGTTTCCACATGTCTATACAAGAGATACATAAACTTGTAGCAAATGGGTCCTATTAATTTTGAGGATCATGTGTTAATTAAAAGACGACATGCAAGTAAAAAAATGAATGTGATAGGTGGGATGTTCAAGGACGGAAAAAAAAAAGTAACCATTAAAAGCAATTTGTGTTTATTGCTAGAAGTTGTGTGCGTTTTCGAAGTTCTAAAGTTCACTACAACATGAATGTAAAAAATACCATTGAAAACCCACAAATAATAACAAGGGAAAAGGAAGCACATAAAAGTGAGCACAAACAAAGCAAGAGGAGGAAGTGAAATTATTAAGAAGAATAGAAATAAAATAAGAGTTCAAAAGAGTAGAGAGAGAAGGCCTATTGAATATTCAACCATTGGTTGTAAGGTTGCCACCACATTCATCATCATTTTTGGAATGTGCAAAAGGGAAGGCATATAATGAGAAGCTGTAATTTGCCTAGAAAATAATTCAAGACATAGATACAACTAAAACATTTACAATTAAGTTTTTGTGTAGAAGTAGAAGACATTGGCATGTAAGAGAGTAAACAAGACCAGCAACTACATCAATAGATTTGGTGTTCATTGAAGAATTAGACAAAAACAAAGTTGTGGAGTAGCATTTTGTGGAAGCACAAACAACATAAAAGGATGCAAGGGAGGAGAAACATTGTTGAGGCAAAAGAACAACTATCCACAAAAGTACAAGTGGAAGTACAACAAACCATAGAGGTGCAAGCGATTGCATAAACATAGCGAAGGGCAATGGAGATGGAGAGGCATGAATTGAAAGCTATAGCAAAAAGAAGACGCACAATCCTAGACAAAGCCACACTTTTAGAGAAAGGTATTAAAATTCTAAACCCTAAGCGATTTATGTGGACACAGACAAAACAAAACAATGACAAACATGTTGAATGAATGGATAACTAGAAGGATATTACTGAGGAAGAAGATTGGGCTTCTAAAGTAGGGTTGGTTACTTTGTGTCTAATGGATTGGCAAACACCAATGCTTGATGTAATGTTGGAATTTTTGAACACATTCGTGATCAAGGACCTAGATATTTACTTTGGGCATAAGGATAAGGTGTATGTAATTAACAAACAATCGATTGTAGATGTCTTTGGAGTGTGTGTGAAAGAGTATGTAAAGGAACCAAAAGGGTAGGTTAGTAAATCACTAGCAGTTTAAGCATTATAAAGTTGTAGACTTGCACCTACAAATTCTTCTACAAATAAATGGAATGTAAAAAAGTTTGGGTTTGCCATACTCTATCAGGTATCTTGCCATTATATCTATCATTTATAAGAGAGAGAAGGTACAATATTTTAACAACAAAAATGTTATTACACTAGTGAGAGCAGAGAAGGGGTAGAAGGTAAATTGGGCACATATTATATTCAATAGTCTATGTAGTGAACTAAATCAATGGTATAAGTATGTCAAAGAAAATAAAGGGGATAAGAAAGATACTTATTAGTCTACATTGGTATTGGCAAAAATCTTTCAACATTTGTTTGTGCATCAAAAGGAAAATCCACAAAAACCACCAACTAAGGTTAAAAGAACTAAGGACGAAATGTAGACAACATTGGAGAATAAAAAGAAAGCTACATCAGATTCTCCAAAAAGTGTTCTTAAGAGGAAGAATAGAGTTGAGAAGGAGGAGCCTCAAGCTTAGGAGTGAAGAGGGAATAGGAAAGCATAGATATGAAGGCATAAAAAATGATGAGGGGCATAGTGGAACCATTTGCACTATTAATAGTGGTAAAGGCAATGCCAACTATGGTACATGCAACTAGATAGACTATAGAGATGCCACATATGATGATTCCACATGAAACACAACTAAGTGAGCAAAGATAGGAGGTACCATAGATGACATCTCCATAAGAAAGACAACTGAGGGAGTAGAGCCAAGAAGTTAAGAAGGAACATGACACAAGGTTTGCAAAAGGTGAAAAAATATGCATTTTGATGCAAATGTATATGAAAATTGGATGGAAACCATTGCAAATCCACAACATTTGCAACAACAACAACAACAGACATAGGAAGGTCTACATGCTATTCAACTACAAATGGAGAGAGTGGTGACACAACCTATTTTTGAAAAGTTCAAACTAGCAAAACTATAGGTACACCTAGTATATTACAATCTGCAGAGGGATTCGCATTTGAATTTGAATTGGAGAAAAGAATGGTGCGGGAGATGGGATCGTCTGAAAAAAGGATCTATAGATTCTACAACAGAGAGAAAAATACACCAAAGTCTGTGGAAGAAGTGGTTGCAGAAGTAATGAAAATAAATAAGCTACCTCAATTATTTCAAACCATGGTAATTTTGAGTTTGAATATGGGGAATTTGACTTTGGAAGTAAACACTTTGAAGAACAAATTGGCTATAGGGGAGAAGGAGAAGGCAATGTTACAAGAAGAATCGGATAAAAAGAGAGATTTCTAGAAGGGGTATAAACATAATGTGGAAATTTGGAGGAAAACCAAGGTAGAGGTTGAATAGAAGATTGAAGTGCTCATTAAAAAAATGCAAGATGAAAATGAAAAGCTCAAAGGTTGCATAGCATGGTTGAAGTTGCAAGATGAAAAATTGCAAGATTTAAAGAAGGTTGAAATTTGGGAAACCACAAAGAGGAAGTGGATAGAGGCATTGTTTCTTCATAAGAAATAATAAGAGGCTTTGGATAGTCAGGTGAAAGCACTAATTAAAGAAAAGGATAATGTTCTGACAAATTTGGAATTGACAAATTTGAAGAATTTATCTTTGTTGTAGCTTGAAGAGCTTAGAAGAAAGATAGTAGAGGTAGAATGAGAGAAGTTAATGGAGGACAAAAAGGAGTATCACAAAAATCTGCAGCATTCGCAAGCATAGTTGGAAATGGCATAAGAACAAAGGAAGAGTTTGGATCCAACTAATGTTAAGAAAAGACTAAAGGATGATGAACATATGTTGCAATACTATATCCTAATGAGGATGAAAAACAAGATGAAGGATTTTGAGGCAGAATTTGAAGAATGGTGGGAGGTTGTAAAAGAATATTTTACAAAGGAGTTGGAAAATAATCTAATTTAGCATAGAGCTAGAATGAAAGGACATAAGCAAGGCCAAGTGGAAACAGATCGAGAGGAGGAAATGTAAATTGAAGAACCACATGACTTCAAAAGTGGAACAATTCAGGAGGAGGAGGTATAGCTAGAAAAACCACATGACCTTAAAGGAAGGGGTCATGAAGAAAAAGAACCATAAGGAATTCAAGAACAAGAAAAGGTGTAGGTTATTCCAATATTACAAGAAAAGGTATCCAAGATACAACATTTGGAAATAGAACCATAGACTAAATTAGTGGGGGAGGAGACGAGAATTGCAGAATTAGAAGTAGATATAGAACCATTGGTTCTTATACATGTTGAGATTATAGAATTGTAGTAGGGGAGACAAATGTTTAAAAGGATATAACATACTTTATTTCATTTCTATCATTTTACAAGCGTTTTGAGGATGGAACCCAAAGTACAAAGGGGGTAATGTTAAGGGGGTAGGATGAGTACATGATTTTGGATGAACAACGCATTTAAGATAGGGACTAATTAGGGAACATTAATTTGAATTTTGAATTCTTGTTGGTTTTGATCATGATCAGGAGATTGGGGATTGTTAAAAAAAAAAAGTTTTGGAAAATAGGGAAGGAATTTTTAAACACACAATTTTGGAGAGAATAGTGACATGAGTTATAGGTATTTACAATAGAAAACCATGGACTTTGTTTTGATATACCATAAATTTTAATTGTTGTTTTGGGTTTTTTTCAACAAGACTTGAGGTTCTATTGTATTTTGAATCATGTTTACAACAATACAAAAAATCACAAACTTCTATAGTGAATTTTAATTTCATATTATTGTGTGAATTGTTTAGTATGAGAATATGATGAAATGAAATGTTATCTTGTTTCTAGAGTTTTTTACAATGTATTCTAAAGTGCAAATTTTGGTTATATGAAAATAACCATGAATTTGGTGTTTTAATGAATGGTAGTGTTGAAAATGTTGGGAATTAAGGCACGAATAATGAATGTATGCATGTGAAATGCAAATATGTTATTACAATAATGTGAAATATTTTATAGGAATTAAATTTCACTTCTACCACATTTCATGATGTTTTGTTTTTGTGTAAAATAGGTTTGAGGATAGGAAATAAATGAAGGATACAAAGGGTTTTAATTCAAACTTTTAAGGTGAGCAAACCTTACTTATTTAAATTATGATGAAGTTGTGTCGCAACCTTAGCCTTGGGCTCGTGACCAAGGCAAGGGCTTGCGAAGGTGCTAGCCAAGAATGAACCGGGGGTCACATTTCATACTCCCGGGAGTGCAAGAAAGTGTGAGAGAATGAACCTCCACACTCCCAAATGAGCTTCCACTTTGGGAATTGGAATCCCAATGGACTCTCGAATTTTCAGAAGGTGATTGTAAGGTCAAAATTCATTGGATTGAAAAGTTCTTCTTATATCATTGGAAATCTCTTGGAACGTAGATGTCTAAAATGGGCTTGCATGACCCATTTGGGTAATTAAAGCACAAGTTATGACCAAAAGAAGGGTTGGGAATCAAATTGTCAATTTGACTCCCGACCAATAAAAGTTGGGATTCGCTTTGACTTCCTTGCATAGAGGTGGTGTGTCACATATTGTTGGAAATTTTTCAATGAGGGCTACAACTTTGCTTTAGACTTCACCTCAATCAAAGGTCTACACACAAAGTTATGGGCCTCCAAAGTTGCGGGAGTCTTAATTTTTAAAATTTCGGGACTCCCGCTTGGGAGTCCTGGGACAAATGACACTTGGGTGTTGGTCCCGTGGCTAAACACAAAATATACGATAAGGGGGAAGGTGGTGGCTTCCCCCAAGTCCAGGCCGTGGTGAGTCTTGTGAGTCCGTGTTTACTCGTGGCTCATTCGTGCACCAAAGATGCTCCAACTACGCACTAATCAACTTCTTGTTTAGTTTTGTGCAAGTTTGTGAGAGTAATTGAATTGCTTGTCACTCTTTTTAATCCCCATCCTAGAGCTCTAGCACGCCCTTCTACCCCAGAATGCTGCGAGCTAGGGAGCATGCCCCAACTCCTAAACCTTTCTTTGTTTTCACTTTAGACTCACATTTGGGTCTATCAAAGAGCTTGGGAGCACATCAAGTTGCGATACATTGAAAAAACAAGAGTGCCACAAGAAATATTTTTACTTGAGATCATAATTCAATCAACCACCAAATTGATGGTTTCGTGGATTTTAAGGTCGAAAGCAAAATGGGTGGGTTATTTCAACAATTTTTAAATAATAGCTTTGAATGTTTGACATATTGCTTTTCAATAATGCTACTAATTACATAGTATAGCCAAACTATTATACTATATAGTCACAAAATACATTATTCCTTGGACACAATTAAGGATTTTATGTGGGTTTTTGGAATTGAAAAAATCTTCTTTTCTTTGTGTGTGGCACATCAAAAAGTTTGTCGGATTCCGGTAATAAACAAAATTATGATGGTGGATGAAAACATCAAATAAGTGTAATCCTTACAAGGCAAAGTTGAAGTAAGTTTACATTATGTTTAATTCCCGTTCTATTTTTACACTATAGGTTGTGTTTTGGATACATATGTATTATTTTCCACACCACTAAATGCTAAAACACACCCTACGATGTGTGATGGCCTATATTGTTAATGAATTTTACTACCTTTTTGTTGTCCCCATTGATGTGCAAGGTGTCAAATCTATTGGAATTTATCAATAGGTCTAAAGAAAAGGGAAAACAACTTAAGAATCGGCAAAAAGTTTGGTAAATGAAGGTAATGTTTTCATATAGTTAATTAATCATTGAGGTGGGATTCTAGATGAGGTCAAGTCCAAGGATCTTTTCTTGAAGTCATTTGATATGAAACTAGTAAATATTGACTATAGAATTTTGTGTATGGAATCACACATTTTAGGGATCTGTAAATCTTATATATAATTTGTTTCACATAAAATTAATAATTTGTTCACAAATTTTTTAAACCATAGCCCACATTTAGAACTAGAAAAATGTCAAATGCCCTTACAAATGGCCTATTGGATATAGATGAGATGTTTAGTAACTAAGAAGTGTGTTTTGTGTGGTGTTGTAGTGTAAAAGCATAAGGGTTGTGATACAATATGTAGTGACCCCACTCCACCCAAGCGTATTTATTGATGAATGGGACAATCAAACTTACATGTTCCTTGACAACTTGGAGAAAGAAAGAAGTCAAAATGATATAGTGGAGTCACTTGGGGCTACAAAAAAATCATTGTTGTCCACATCCACATGCTCCCAATGTCATTGAAAGAAAAACCTCTAATGCATGCATGGGCATATTTATGCTTGGGGCATGTACGGGATGATGATTGGTTCAAGTCTTAATGAAGTTAGGTCTTATGATTTAGTGATACACAAGGTTCTATAACAATATTAGATGAATGACATAATGTTTAATGACTAGGGCAAATTGTCAATTTAACGATAGTAGTGTATAGACCACTTTGTTATGTGAGTGACCATAGATTTACACCTTAGTGAAGGTAATGTATGTATCACCTTGCCATGGGAGTGACCTTCCTTGTGTGAAGAAAAATAAAATGACATGTGCCAAAATGACCGATCTTATTGATGAAGGTGTGGCATGGATGGGCAGTGATTTGAATCTTAGTGAAAGTTAATTGTTATGACTTAGTGACAAATAAGCTTTAGTGACATGATAGGATTGACATAGTGTTTGGTGATTGGGATAAATTGTCACCTTACAAAGGTAGTATATGAACCACCTAGATAGCTATGTGTGACCAAAAATACTTGTGGGAAAATAAACTAACATGCACCAAAACTTGAATGGATCACAACATGTATATAGGCAATGATTTGAATATTAGTGATGATGCCACTTGTGACACAACTCTTAGGGATTCAACCTTGTGAATTCCAATGTGATAAGTGATTATGCTGAAACATAATTAAGAAAAAGTGGTAATTTTAGCAAATATGAACTAAATGTACAATGTTGTTTTATACAAATGACATCTAAGTCGCTATTAAATGTAATGACATGCACTAGTATGGGGATCATAAACCCACCACCCATGAGTATAAGTTTGATTCCTATTGCACCTTGTAATGTTGAATGCTTTCAAAAATTTGATTTTGGTAGCAAAATGTGAAAGTAGTATGTTGATCCATCAAACTAGAATATCATTATAAGGGGAAGTGGAAATGTTGCATTAACCATTCCACTCGTTTATGTACATGGAGTGCAAGATCACTAGAACTAGTGGTTTAAGCATGTATGGTGGCATAGTAACGACTTGTCCTTTGCCACGTGACCCCAATCACTAACGCAATCCCAAACCACACCTTAAACCACTATAGTGGAATAGGTTCATTCCACTCAAATTTGGGTGGAATGGCTAGTGGTTGGGACCACATCCCCTAGTAGTGGATGTGTTGGACTAGTTGGGAAAATTCACTCGGTTTATTGCTTTTGATCTTCAATCTGGGTTCTGGCAGATACCCATGGCACCTAAAAACATCAAGAAGATTATAGTTATTACCAAGTTAGGACTGTATGAATCGAGTGTCATGCTTTTTAGCTTGAAAAATGCCATTAGTACTTTTTCATGAACCATGGCCAAAGTTTTTAAAAACCTGAGAAACAAGTTTCTAAAAGTCTTTATTGATGATGTCAACATCCATAGCATGAATTGGAGGGATTATTTGCAACATATCCAGATGGTGTTTCATTGTCTGAAAGAGGTTCATCTAAAGTTAAACCCTAGCAAGTGCTGTGTTGGGGGTGCATAACATTACTTTCCTCGATCATGTGTTGAGCGTTGAAGGATCTTACCTTGACCTCAAGAAAATAGTTGATGTGGAGAATTTTCTTGTACTTAGGACAGTAACCTTTTTAGGGCCTTTTTGGGGTTTATTAGCTACTACTACAAGTTTATTCCTAGATATGTAAAAATTGTAGAATCTTTATTTGGTTTGACCAAGAAGGAATGCAAATTTGTATGACACCCATCTACCAAGGGGCATTTGTAACTTTAAGGAGATGTTTGGTGGCATCTCTAGTTTTAACCAAGCCAAATTTCTCACAGCCATTTATTTTGGATGTGGATTGGTCCATAAGGGGGGTGGGAGCCATCCTATCACAAAAGTTTGAAAATAGGAATAGGTTATTGCTTATGCCAACAAAGGATTGTTTCCAATTTAGAAGCATTTCCATCCTATTGAAGGCGAATGCTATGCCTTCATATGGGGCATAATGCATTTCCGACAATATCTTGACCAAGCCTTTTTTCTTTTGAGGATTGACCACAAATCCCTTGAGTGGCTTGCCATTGATTCTGACACATACAAATGTAGGGGAAGATGGAGATCTATGCTCCAAGATTTTCATTTCAAGATTGTTCATTATGCAAGCTCCAAACATGGAATGTGGATGCTTTAAGCAAAAATCCAATGGACAATTACGAGGCAAATGAAAATTTTGGAAATGAGATACAATATTTGGTAGGAATCACTTAGGATGCTTCTAAACCAAGTTTTCTCAAGGATAATGAAATTGTTATCAATTTATTTGTGTTGACTGGAAAAGAAGAAGACCATGATGTTTATCATTACAAAAAGGGGGAAGAAATCATTGCTTTCAAAGCTGAAGCATCACCACAAGTTGAGATTGGTCAATAACTTGTTATGAAAAAAAATCAGCAAAGTCATTGGGATTTAGCCTATGAGGCACAAACATTAATAGACAAGAATAAAAACAAGATCATCAAAGAACATGATGATAGTGAAGATGTGCAAACTCGCCATTTGGACATCTGGGAAGACGCTTTGAGTATGAGGTTGCTTATTGGTGGTGTTGGTGCATGATGAGCATAAGGAAGTTGACATTGAGAAAGCAAATAAAAAAATGATGCGCTACTACTAGCAAAAAGACATTATACTTTCAAAACCTAACGGTGCCAAAACTAGAAGACATATCACATATCATAGAGAAGATGCATAACAAAATTGGCCATTATGGAAAGGGAAGGACCATTTTTGAGATCAAACAACAGTTTTTTTGGCATGATAGAACATACTCTGTCAAAGAATTTGTCAAAGCTTGTGACAAATGTCAATTAGCTAAATAGACTAATAACTTAAAATCTAGTATTGAAGGTATGAAGAGTATACCAATCTATGATTTATTTTATCATGTAACACTTGATATTACAAGACCTCTACCTAAGACATATATTGGCAATAAATATGTGCTTGTTGATATTGACCACTATTGTAAGTGGTGTGAAACACATCTTGTAAAAGAACATGATGTTACAACATCAACTAGATTTCTTGTAGAAAAAATTAAATGTCATTTTGGAATGCCCAAATATATTTTCACTATCAATGACAATGAATGGATGAAAGAATTTGATGTTATTTGTTAGGACTATGGAATTATTCACCAATTCACTACACCATCATGGCCACAATGCAATGGAATGGTGGAGCGGTTAATATAGACCATCAAGCATGGTCTTATTGTGTTGTCTTCAACACAAATATAGGTATGGGATACCCAACTCCTAAGAATATTTTTTGGCTACCATTGTGGTGTGCATATGAATACAAGGTATTCACCTCACATGGTGTTGATAGGACATAATCCTAAACTGACTATTGACAATAGCTTGAATGGATTGTGTGATGTAGTTGATGAACATGCGGGTTTAGAAGCAATGGCTAAACAAATGATACAAAAGATGTAGTTTGTCTCATACACTCACCAATCTTTGCTTGAGAATGTTGAACAAACTCAGAAGAAACAATGCAAAGTTTATGCTTTTAAGAAGGGATTGCAAATGTTTGAAGGATTTGAGGGAGAAGGAGTTAAGGTCAAGATGCATAAACTTGGCAAGAAAAAGAATCTTGTAAGTAGTTGGGAAAGGCCTTATGTTTTGTCATGTACAAGGATGGGAAAGGGTTTTGAGGACCAAGATGAAGGTGGCAAGACTTGTGATATAAAAGACTTGGACGAAAAACACTAGGAAAGGGCAAGGAGAGACTTGCAAATATACCACTCTATAGGTTAGCAATAGGATCTATGAGGTCATAGGTTTTTAAGAAAGGAATGATGACACATGTGACTTGAAGATGCATCTAGTGTTGTTGGTGTGAATAGGGTCTAAATGGAATTTTGGATGAAGGATTGATGAAAGCCTTAAGGTTTTGGATTGATGGAAGGTGCCAAAACAAGAGATAGTTGAACATCATGAAGCGTGAAGGGTGTTGCCATTCTACATTTGTTGTGTTGTCTATTTTTGTTGTGATTTATTATTTGTAGGTAATGGGGTTTGTTTTCTTCTTTCATGGTGGTGACAACACTCAACATTGATTTGATTGAAATCTTGTGTTGTGTGGTGCTAGTGATGGAGGGAGTGCGAGCACGACAATATATGAATAGGTTTCCGGTTAATGAAAAACTAAGTTCCTAGATTTGAATGAAGGATTGCTTTTCTTGACAATGGTTTTAGGTCTATGATTTGAGAAGGGTTGATGGTTTTAGATGGTGGTGTTTAGACAATGGAGGTTTGTGAGGGAAGCTAGAATGCCCTAACTCTAGGAAGTTTTTTAAGTAGAGGGGACTATAATTATGTTGCACCATTTTCCTTTTTTTTGTGTGTATTGAAGAATGTCATATAAAATAGGGAACAATTGAAGAGGATGATGAATAGCCAAGGGGTTTCAAGAGTAGTTGGATTGTGGCATTTGTGATGGGAAGGAAAGATGATGCATTTTTGGGATTGAATATGGATTTGGGGTGAGAGAAGGAGTACCCATTTTAGTGAGAGCTCTAAAAAAAATCATTGTGACTTGAAACTCTAGGGGATTATTGGGGCATACTTGTAGTTGATGATTGGGGTCACTGTTGTCTTTTTAAAAACTTCTTGAAACCTAGTGGGAGGGTGAAAAGGATTTGTGTTGGGAATACAAGTTAAGATTTTCAAAATGCCATAATACAACTGGTGGGCTCAAGAAAGAGAAACCGGAATAAGCTAATTCTTCATGTTCCATAAGGTTTGTTTCATAGCTACTGTTCAATTCATTATATGACTAGTTGTAATTGGTTATTTGAAATTGCATAGGAGTTTGCTATTGGCAATCTCATGGTCGTTCATTTGGCATTGCCCTCACTTTTGATGACACCTTATCGACAACTTATGTTCAAGACAAAATAACTCCGAAAAGGTCTAGTTGAAAAAAGGGAAACTTTTATTGATATTTGCCAAAATTGTTGAAAAACTATTTATTGTCTCTACCATTTATGTTGAAATTCTGGAAAATTAAAATTGAAATTGCCTAACCTCATTTTCTAAAATAAATAAATATTTGGCCAAGAAGTGTTGAACATTAGTAGTAGGTACAGTATTATTATATTGCGTGAGGACAAATAGAGTTATCCATAAAGTTGCAGTGTCTTTGGGACCTAGTTTGACCTTCTAAATCCTGTTTCATCCCCAATTTGAGTGTATCTGCAAAGTTAGCAAAACTGGGTACTGTTTCATGAAATTAGGTATCAGTTCAGAGAATTTGCAGGATGCTATTCTGACCAAGGCTTTGATTTAATGAGGAATATGAGAGGCAGTCAAGGTGCAGGTAACGCAAATCCAAAACTAGGGGTGAAACTCCCCCCACAACCACGTTAGGCTCCAAAATTAATTGGGTTCCTTGTTTCCTCTCTGTGTACTGTTTTCATCCTGACTTCTCATTTCGTCCCCAGTTTCAACGAAACTGGGGCCCAGTACCCCAAGTTTGGTGTACTTTGTGCATAAGTATCTCATATATATCAGCATCAATGAACAATATAGATACCCATTAAATTTATTTGAATTCCAGTTTTGCCATGTGTGTGTTGCCCTTGGTTTGCATTAGCCAATTTCACATGTGATCTAAAAGGGAAAAACTGCATAGATTTTATTACTTTGGAATATTCTCAATAAGTTGGCATTCCTGCCCATTTTGCCTCTGCACAGAGGTCCTTCCTGGGCTCTCTCTACTAGCCTAGTACCCATTGGATACAACATTTACACTTTTCAGATATACTCATGTAGGAAGAGAGAGTCATTCATCATCAGGTCGGCTTTGGTCTAGGGTTTCATCTACTTTTTTGTTATTAATTGGGCCTGCCCCCACAGGGACAAGGACTATTGCATTGGATCCAACTTTTGAAAGTTTTACCTTATTAGAACCAGTTTCATATTAAGTGAACTGGTTTTTTGGGTGAAAGTGTTTAGCTTGGAACGGATTCTTTTGGTGTTCAGAGTGTGGACACAGTAGGTAGATGTGCAACGTCTTATTATTGGCAGGGCCAGTGTGTTTTTGGTGCCTTGTTTTTAGTTGGGCTCTGCATTGCTATGCACTACCAGTGACAATCAACTAGTGATGGAAAAACGTTGCGAAAATTAAGTTTCATTTGAATGACAATATTGAATGACATTGCATGCAATTTGAATTTTATTAATCTTGTGAGTAATGATTTTAACAGATTAAAAATGAATAATTTAATTCATGTACACATGTTGATAATTCAAATTAAATTAAAATTCAATTCAATTGAAGAAAAATGAGATGCAAATTGGTGCTTAAGATATTGAAAATCTACCCAGTTCTGTACCCAAGTGGTTTGAGTTTTGGGGGGGTGGGGTGCGGAGGGGATGGATCATAGGACCCCGATTTCTTGAGAAAATAAAATAACTGTCTTTATAACTGGTGGTCGTTTACTGGTTTGTTTATGAAAACTGGTCCGGTCTTTATGGTTCTTGAAATTCTTGAAATACCCGGAACTGACGGTTCTTTGATTCTGATTTCTTTTTCTTTTCACAAAAATTGGAACCGCATTTGGTTTGAATTGTTTCCAAAGAACAAGGTATTCATAATGTAAAGAACTGGTCAAATGCCAACTGGGCGGCAAGGTTAACTGAAAAGAACTAGGCTCTACCTGGAACAAAGTCGCCAGTTTTGAGAGGAAAAAAAGTTTCTGAAATCGCCATATTTACAATATAGGTTCCAACAGGTTGCCAAAATATAGAAAGATCCTTTACTTTCCTCTCTGACCTGTAGCCAAATTTGGCTAATTCCTCTAATGGATCATTGCCAGTGCACGGGCTGCATCACAAATTAATTTTATGGTAAAAAAAAACCCTGGTTGAAACCTTTCACAAAATCCAGAGTTGGGAAGAGAGTTTCTCTTCAAAACCAAGAACCTGACAACAATGATGATGCATGACCATAACCCCACCTTGAGGAATTTTTCTGGGTGCTCAAAGATTGAAATTCTTGAATTGCAAAGTTTGTGTGGGTTTACAATTTTAGAGGAGCTTGGATTTTCTGTTTTTTGTTATGGAATTATTTTTCACTTTCATTCTTGGTTTTGAGAGTTGCAGCTTTTGCACAAGCACAACAATGAAATTAGTATTCATCTCATCAATGGCAATTTGCAGTTTTCTGGTGAGTTTTTGGTAGGGTTTGAGGAAGGTTTGTTCTCATTTCCCATTGCCAATTTGGAGGAGCTTGGATTCTGTTTTGTTGTGGAATTTTATTTCCTCTTGTTTTCGAGATTTTTGCAGCTTTTTGCACAAGCACACAACGAAGTTACCATGCATCTCATCAATGGCAGTTTGCAGCTTTGTAATGAGTTTTTATTAGGGTTTGTTCTCATTTCCTCTTGCCAATGAAGGAACATCCAGGCATGGTAAACTCTCTGACGCAAAATTGTCATCTCTGTTTGTGATTTCCTCAATCCCGGATCACTTTTGCATTTACATGTAGAACTAATTTTCGAAGTCAATTTGATTGTGAAGATTTGTTATTATTATTCATTCAGCCTATTTATCTTGCAAGATTGTGCAGGATTCTCTGGAGTACCTACTCTCCTGTGTGGGATTGAGGACAACGACGGCAGGGGGGGGACCAAAGATGAAAGTAGCAAGCAAGTGAATAGAGAAGTGAAGAGATGGTGAAGTTTTCAAAGCAGCTGGACATGCAGCTGGTGCCAGAATGGAGGGGTGCATACTGCCAGTACAAACTCCTGATGAAGGATTTGAAGCTAATCACATTCGACTGGCACTTGATGCCAGAATGTCCAGTGGCTCCATCCAACCCTCCTTTAGCTCTCACACGGGGGAAAAGCCAATGGAGCGCTGTCGATGTTATTAAGGTGAAATCCCTCTTTATTGTTTAGCTTTTGAGTGCAATATTCCTGTGAATTGTCACAAAATTGCATCCAATTTGGGTGGTTCTTTGCTAGTGTCAAGCAGAACAACGCACATCTCTGTTTGTTGAATTGTGGGAATCTTACTGTAGCATGACTTATGCAGTAATTGTTGAGTCCATGGGACAATTCAGCTCTGAGAATTTTGACAATCTCATATTTAGGGTTTCATATTGTCATACAGCAATGATAGAAATGGCAACATGAGAGTAGGAAATCATAAGACTGGAGAGATCTTATCAAGCAATGTTCAGGTTTATTGGGTGATTAGGGTGATGTGGATATGTGTGTTGTTGCAAGAAGCAGGAGATGCTATCTGAAGCTTTGTGAAGCATCTCTTTGGTGCTTCCATGAGAGGTTTTGCTCAAGTACTTTTCCCACATATGCACCCATGTTTTTAAAATCAGAGTGATTTCAAGAACCATCACATGTGTTCTTCAAAGAAGTTTCTACCTTGCATTTGTGTGGGGTTCTCAAACCAGGTGCATTGCCAGCAGCCTGAGAACACAGATCTACCGGTGTATCACACAGAGTTCCTTGCACCTGTTGCCCAGCAGCATATCTGAAGAGATTCTTTTCAAGGTTGGATGCAGAGCTCAACAAAGTGAACACATTCTACAAAACTAAAGAGTTCTTGCAACGTGGGTTGCTCCTCGACAAGCAAATGTTTGCTCTCATCGAAGTGAAGAATTTATTAAAACATGATCATTCTCATAGTTCTGCTGGCCAAAGTGATGATAATTCAGATCTCAGGAGAAATTCCTCGAGTAAGTGTGGCTCAATGTTTTGATTTTCTTGTTCTGAATGATATGCTTGATCACTCACTGATCTGGTACCCAATTGGTAAAGGAGCATCAGTGAGTCACTTGGCACTTGTATGGTCTGTGAGCTATTTGTTGAAGGCTGTTCACAAC